>Ga0082212_10004274_pt1 | contig 19854 bp, 19 predicted proteins | sample TergutNt197P3_FD_71548 | JGI IMG/M metagenome (GOLD analysis project Ga0082212, IMG submission 71548) | Neocapritermes taracua P3 segment gut microbial communities from Petit-Saut dam, French Guiana - Nt197 P3 | ecosystem: Host-associated > Arthropoda: Insects > Digestive system > Gut ... | reverse complement strand
GTTGCACCCCCTTTCATTCAAGGGGGCTTTTCGCCGTACAAAAAATCCGTCCAGAATATATTATATCTTTTGATTTTTAATATTTTCTGAACAGATTTTATTTTTATATAATAAATTATAACATATTCACAAAAATATAACAATAGAAATTTAAATTTGTGTTATACTTTAACAAAAGGGTATTTATTTAAACGGGAGAAAAGATAAATGTTTACGGCAAATCTATTATATATCAGCGAAGAATACATGTATAAAAAACCGAAAATAATAGAAGAAAACGTTTTCGACGATTTGAAAATCTCAAAGATTTTTGATTTCTGCGCGCCTCTCGGGTTTGACCAAATCAAACAAGGCGACGTAAAATATACGCTTGAGGTTCTGGGTAATCCGTGCCAAATCAAAAAAGATATTATATACAGGCAGGATATTTTTAAGATTTTTCTGGATTCAAAAAATAATCTCGTGAACGATTTGTATAAAGTTCTTGAAGATATAAACGTCCTGAATAAAATAAAAGAAAATTACGATTTTGCCTACGGAAGCCAGAAAGATATAGAATACCTGCAGGCGGTAAATTATATATTTTTTCTCAAAAGCTATAAATTATATTTAAATAATATATATTATGCGATGAAAAACGGCGGGATACAGAATAATTCTGAAGATTCGGGACTGCATAAATTTTTTGCCCGGGTCGGGCTCGAAAAAAATAAAATGGATTCCCCCGAAATTTCAGAACCCATGGACAAATTTTTGTCGTACTTCGCCGGTAAAAAAAATATATTCGGAGAGCTCCGCACGCAGAACGGGGTTTTTAACATGCTTAATTTTGACACTGACATAGCAAACATAAAAAGCACGTATCCGCAGAAAATCCAGTTTCTTGACCTGCTTAAAAACGTCGAGGAATATCTTGATATTTACAAATCAGAATATGAAATCAAAGCAAAGGGGAGTTCGACTGAGAACGAAAACGACGGCGAAGCCGAAATATACCTGCCGGACAAATACACGAACTTCGAAAAGCACTTTATTTTGCAATTAATATACGACGAAGAAGTAGAAAACGGCGTTGATTTTTCACCGCTCATAAAAAAGATAATAGAAATACACGACGGCATAGATATTTCTGAATTTTTAACGGTTTTCAACCAGATGAAATTTTACAGGACAGTGTGCAAAGTTATAAAAATCATATCGGAATACAGCGAAAATCCCATAAGTTATCCCGGAATTTACGAAGACTTCGCGAAACTTAATATAAAAGACGTTTTCGACCCCACGATAATTATTCAGAAGCTCGCGGATTATCAGGAAAAGAATAATACGAGAAATTTGCCGGAGGGCAAAATAGGCGGCGTAATCCCGAACGACGTAACGTTTGACAAAAAAAGTTTGTTTGTAATAACAGGACCGAACAACGGGGGAAAAACTGCGTTTGTCAGAGCCGTGGGAATAACTTCGGTTTTCTTCGGAGCGGGCGCGCCCGTATTCGCGGAAAGCGCGGAAATGGCAGTCGGGTTAAATATACACACGCATTTTACTGCGAACGAAACGCATGTAAGAGAGAGCGGCAGATTGCAGGACGAAATCAACAGGCTTAATAAAGTCATAGAAAACTGCGATAATTTAAGCTTTGTTATATTAAACGAAACTTTCGCAGGGACGAACTCGATAAAAGCGTTGAGCCTGTTCGAGGATTTTTTGGAAAGCATCAGAAAAATAAATTTTCTGTGCATATACGTGACGCATTTTCACAATATCGCGTTCAGCGTCGAGGACAAACAGGAAACAGACGAGAGATATAATAAATGCGACAATTTAATCGCGGTCATGGATAACGACAGCGGGGTAAGAACATATAGACTTTTACCGGTCAAGCCGTCCGACACGTCATATTCAAAAGATATTGTCAAAAAGCATAATCTAAGCTGGGAGCAGTTGAAAGCAAATTTGAAGATAGGGAGCAATTAAACATGAACAGATTTTCTATATTATACTGCGACGATAATTATAACGCCGCAAATCAGGACGCGCAGGAAATTCAGGACAACGGCTATAATTTTCAGAATATCCTGAACGACCTGAACCTGCGTGAAATCAGCAATTTTACAAGCCTTTCTTCAAAAGATACAGATTATGTCCTGAATATTATATCTGATTTTAAGAGTTCAAAAGAAGATATAAAAATGCGGCTTGGAATCATAAAGGATTTTCTTGCTATACGCGATTTTTATGAAACTTTTGAAAAGCAGATGCACTATTTTATAGAAATTAAAGAAAAACTCGCGAACGCGAAACGCAACATGATGAGAGCTTCGGCGGATGTAAGCGGCGAAACGTCTTTTTTGAACTATAATCGCATTGTGTCGGCGTGTTCTTTCCTGTCGCTGACTTATAAAACCGTGTTTAATTTATACAGGGAGTTTAAATATCCGAAAATAGAAAGCCCGCGCCTGCTGAAACTCGGCGAATTCTTAATTGATTTAATCGAGAACAGCCATTTTAAAGAATTAGATAAGCAGTGCAAAATTTTTACCGACCATGTAAACGAGGGCGTAATTTTTGACGTAGATATAAAAATGAACTCTATACTCAGGATTATATCTTTGAGATTAAGCGACTTCCGGTATATAAAGCCTCCGCAGAAAGGCATGTTTTATTCTGTAATGCGCGCTATGAAGCTCGAGGAAAACAAAGAGAAAAACAGGCAGATATATATAGAAAAAGAGTTCACGCAGGAAAGCCTGATTTCGAGCATGGACGACGCTTATTTAAAAGGCAGTATAGAATATCAGATAAATCTAATCGCGAGGCGGCTTGCGGCAGTTTATGAAACTCTTATAGATTTGTTCTCGAATATATCGGGCGAGCTTGTATTTTATAAATACGCGCTGAACATGATAGGCTACCTGAAAAGCTCCGGGATTCCGTACTGCCTGCCGGAAATTTCAGAAACCGGGGAAAATCAAAGCTGTTCGGCGGAGTTCGGGAATCTCTGCGATATTACGCTTGCGGCGTCTTATAAAAACGCCGAATCACAATTTGAAGTAGTCAAAAACGATTATAATTTAAACGAAAACGATAAAATAAATATAATAATAGGCGCGAACCAAAGCGGTAAGACGACGTTTCTGCGTTCGTTTGGGTCGGCTCTTGTATTCGCGAGAGCGGGACTTCCGGTTCCGGCGGCGAGCGCGAAAATGATTCCGTTTAAAAATCTTTACACGCATTTTCAGAGATACGACGAAGATTTAAAAAACGAAGGGCAGCTTGACACAGAACTTGCCGAAATGTCAGCGATAGTATATTCAGCCGGAACGGACAGCGTTATACTGATGAACGAATCTTTTTCGTCTACGGGAATAAAAGACGCTACGCAGATAGCGTCCGACGTGCTGCGCGCTTTGGATTACGTAGGGGCAAAAGTAGTATATGTAACGCATATACCGGACATGCGGGATAAATTAAAAGACACGGGGAAAGAAAATATAAATTTATACAGGACCGGGCAGAAAGACGACGGCAGCCCCTCGTTTAAATTAGAAAAAATCGTGCTATAATTGCATTATATATAAATAAGTTTAAAAAGAACAGGTGATTTTTTATTATCTCAAAAGTAATTTTAGCCTCGCAGTCGGCCGCGAGACGGAATATTTTCGTCAGTCTCGGCATAAACGCCGAAATATATATAACAAACGCGGACGAAACTCTGTATGATAACGCAAGATTTTCACCCGAAGAAATCGTCGCTGGGTTATCGCAGAGAAAAGCCCGCATAGCGGCGCAGGAAATAAACGACCCCTCGGCTATGATAATTACGGCCGACACAATCGTGACATATAACGGCAGGATTCTCGGCAAGCCGTCCGGCGAAAACGACGCCGTGAATACGCTCTTAATGCTTGCGGGAAATTCCCACAAAGTTTATTCAGGGATAACCGTTGTTTTTAATAATAAAACAGTCTGCGATTACGACGTAACAAAAGTGAAGTTCAGGGACATAGATATAAAAGAGATAGAAGCTTACGTAAAGACCGGCGACCCTCTGACAAAAGCGGGTTCATACGGAGCGGAGGGCATAGGCTCGGCATTTATTGAACATATAGAGGGAGATTTTTTTAACATAGCGGGACTGCCGGTTTACAAATTCGCGAACATATTAAAAAACGATTTTAACATAACTGTGTTTGATTTGATATGAAACGACCTTCGGTCGTTTAGGAAAGGATTATGCAAAATATATGGCTATGAATTTTTTTTCTAAAAGCATCGGGATAGACTTAGGCACTGCAAATACTCTTGTATATATGAAAGGGCGGGGGATACTTCTGAGGGAGCCGTCCGTCGTGGCTATTGAAACAAAGTCAAAAAAAGTTCTGGCGGTGGGAAACGAAGCCAAAAACATGCTCGGCAAAGCCCCCGAATCTATTGCTGTTTTAAGACCGCTCAAAGACGGGGTTATAGCCGAATTTGAAGTGACGGCGAAAATGCTGAACGCTTTTTTCAAGCGCGTTTCGGGGGTTATATTTTTAAACAGGCCGAGGGTTATAATCTGCGTGCCGTATGGGGTTACGGACGTTGAAAAGCGCGCCGTCGAAGACGCTACGCTTGAAGCCGGAGCAAAGAGCGTCGCAATTATAGAAGAACCCGTAGCCGCCGCGATAGGCGCGTCGCTGCGCGTAAGCGACGCGCACGGCTCTATGATAGTAGACATAGGCGGGGGAACTACGGAAGTCGCCGTGCTTTCTCTTGGCGGCATAGTCGAGTCAAAATCCGTAAAAGTCGGCGGGGACAGCCTTGACGAAGCTATCGTAGCTTACGTCAGAAAAAAATATAATGTATTAATAGGCGAATCGACAGCGGAGGCTGTCAAAAAAACCATAGGCGCGGTTCACCCCGACGTTCAGACGGAACACATGGAAGTAAAGGGAAGAAATTTATATTCGGGTCTTCCATCGACAATAACGCTGACTACCGTCGATATAATAGAAGCCATGAGCGAGCCTATAAATCAGATAGTAAACTCTATAAAACGCGCTCTCGAGCTTACGCCGCCCGAGCTTGCGGCGGATATATATGACAGCGGCATAATGTGTTCGGGAGGGGGAGCTTTGCTTAAAAGCCTGTCAACCCTGCTTCAGGAAGAAACGGGGATAAAAACATATATAGCGAAACGTCCGCTTGACTGCGTTATTGACGGGATAGGCGCGGTTCTCGACGACCTTGAATCGCTGAGCGGCGTTTTGTCGTATGTAAAATCGAGGTAGGTTATTTTGGGAGATATTTTTAAAAATAAATTTTTTATTATATTATTAATAGCGGTATGCGTTCTCACGCTGTCCACTATGATATTAAACCTGTCGGGCCACGGCTCTGCCGTCGCCGATATAGCAAATTTAATTATCACGCCTTTTCAGAGGTTCGCGGATATAGTCAAAACTAATTTATCAGGTTTTACCGCGTATTTTACGGAGTTTAACCGTATGAAGGATAAAATCGCAGACCTTGAGGAAAGGCTCGGGATTGCCGAATCATTAAACGAGGACTCAAGAAAACTGAAAGAACAGAACGATATGCTGTCGAGTTTTTACGAGCTTAAAAAAGAACGGACGGATTATAATTTACAGCCCGCGAAAATTATCGCGAAAGACCCCGGGAATTATTTATCTTATCTGACGATAAACAAAGGCTCTTTTCATAATATAGAAAAAGACATGCCGGTTATCGCGGCAAAAGAAATAGGCAAAGACAATTATATTTATATTATAGTCGGATATGTAAGCGAAGTCGGGCTTATGTCGTCAAAAGTCGTCCCGTTTATACGGACGGGCAGTTCAATCGGGGGATATATAGGCAGAACGGAAGAAATCGGCATTGTCGAGGGGGAGTTCGAGCTTGAAAAAGAAGGGATTTGCAGGTGGCGTAATTTATCAAAAGAAGTTGATATAGAAGCCGGCGATAAAATATATTCGTCGGGAATGGGGAGCATATACCCCGAGGATTTATATATAGGGGAAGTAACCGAAGTTGAAGCCGATTTGCTGTCGCATACTATGAAAGGACGTATAAAACCGGCGGCGGATTTCAACGAAATCAAAGACGTTATGGTTATTTTAAAATTTGAAAGAAGTTTTTATTAATTTAAAAAATATTTAAAATCTATGAGAATAAACAAGAGATTTATAATAAAATCTGCAATTTACGCGCTTATTTTTATATTTTTTACCGTTCTTGAAACAAACATACTGAACGGTTTTAAGATATTCGGAACGAAGCCGAATTTAATTATATCGCTCGCAGTCGCCGCCGCCGTCATAGAGAACGAAAGATACGCCGCGGTACTGGGAATGATTTGCGGATTTATAATAGATTCAACGCAGGGTTCGCCGTTTTTCTTTTCCGGGATATATTATTTTTTCGCCGCGTACATAACGGGTATCGTAACAAAATATTATTTCACGAAATCGCTTTTTACAATGATTATCATGATTCTGCCCGTATGCGCCGTGCGCGAACTGTTTAACATGTTTTTTTTAATAGGCGTATGGAAAGATTTTCACATAGCCGACGCTTTATTAAAATATATCCTGCCCGAGTATATATATACTGTCGCGCTCGCTCCGGTTATATATTTATTAGTAAAGTTCACGGCGGGAAGGATTTCGTATCACAATATATATGATTAAAAAAATACCGGGTGTTTTGCCCGATATTTTTATTTTATGCGACATTTTTCATATAATCAATAACAGTCAGAGTTATTTCGCTTGAAATAGGCTGAATATTATTTAAAATACGTTCGAGTACGCTTACTATGCTGTTATCAAAATATGTTTCTCCGCATTGCTCGCACTCCTCGCACGGCACATCTTTAATTAAAATAACATGATTATTATTTTTTTCAATATAGTCCGTCGTACTTTGTTTTAAACTGCCTCCGCAAAAAACACACATCATTTAATCTCCTTCCGGGTTTTATAATCGTTTTCCCATTCGTCAAGCGTTGGAAAATACGCAGTAATTATATATATTTTTTCTTTATCCGTACTTATTACAACATGGAGCGGCGCGGCATTATCGTTATTAAAAATCAAACAGCTTGGAAAAGGTTTATCATCTTGATACTGCGTTATAATTTCTCCTGACAAAACCGCGTCTATTACTGAGGCTGACAATATTTTGCGCTCTCTTATGCGTTTTAACGCGTGTATTGTCCATTTTATTTTCTCGTCACGGCACAATGCGCGTAAGACTTCTATATCCATTTGCCTGTTAATTCACCGACCTTTATATTTGTCTGAATAATTTATATTATACCCTTTTTTTTTAACTTTGTCAACAGTACATACTTGACTATCATCACCAGTTAATGTATAATATACTTTAGAATTCGGAGTAATTCCATAAATTATATCGAGGATAAAACAAAATGCCGAAGAAGAAATTTTTTGTGAGATATTTTTTACTGCTCGCCGTTTTTATTTTCGCGGTTTTCGTGTACGGCGCGGTTCTTTTAAACATGCAGTTCGCCAAAGCCGAGGAATATAAGCGCAGAATCAGCACAACTTACACGCAGACGTTTGTCGTCCCCGCTGTAAGAGGCGAGATTTTCGACAGAAACGGAGTGCCTTTAGTAACAAACAAACATATATATAATATAATTATAGACGGCAGGAAAATGCCGAGAAGAAACAACGAATACGTAAATATTTTAATAGATTTAGTCAAAAATATAAATTTTTATAACGGCGTAATAGAAGAAGATTCGCTCCCGGTTATGGCTGTTGACATAGGCGGCGGGTACGGACAGGAAACGCGGTATTCTTATACTATGGTTTTATCGTCAAGCCAGCGGGAAAGAACCCGCCTCGACAATTTTTTTAAAAAAAATGATTTGAATATAAACACGTCGGCCGACGAACTTGTCGAATTTCTCACGAATAAATATAATCTAAACGGATTTATGCCCGTAGAAGAAAGAGACCCGAAGCTCTTCAGGACGGTTCTGGGAATATGCTACGATTTTGACAGATTAAACGTACTGCTCGGGGATAACGAATATAAAATAAGCTCTGACATAAATAAAATACTGACGACGGTAATAATGGAAAACGCGCACAATTACCCGGGGGTCGAAGTGCGCGCAACTTACGAGCGGGTATATAATTTTCCCAAGTCTGCGCCCCACGTAATCGGCACAATCGGAACTATTCCCGACGGCAGGGCGGACTGGTATAAAGAAAGGGGATATGAACTTGACGCGATAGTGGGGAGAAGCGGCGTCGAGAGCGCGTTTGAAGAATATTTAAGAGGCACTGACGGCATACTTGAAAGAACTTATGACCAGGACGATAATTTAATAAGCGAGCAATGGCACACAGATTATTATACGGGAAAATTAAGAGAACCCGTCGCTGGCAAAAACGTATATCTTACTATTGATATAAATTTACAGCAGGTCGCGGAGTATTCTATCGAAAAAACTATAGGCAGAATACACGAGCTCGCGGAGGCTTATGAAAACCCGAGGGTCAACGGAGCGGACGCGAACGCGGGAGCGGCAGCCGTTACAGACCCGAACACCGGAGAAGTTCTGGCTATCGCGACATACCCGTCTTATGATTTATCGACGTACAGGATAAATTATAACGAGTTGGAAGCCGACACAAAAAACTCGCCGCTCACAAACCGCGCCACGTTCGGATTGTACGAACCGGGTTCTGTTTTCAAGATAGTCACGTCGATTGCCGCGTTATGCAGTGAAACAATAACTACGAATACGCGCATATACGACGCGGGCAAATACACAAGATGGGAAGACTTTCAGCCCGCGTGCTGGCGTTATAACGCGGGACGGGGTTCGTGCGGTTCTCTGAACGTGACGGAGGCTCTCGAACATTCATGCAACTTTTTCTATTTTACAGTAGGCGACAGGGTCGGAATAGAAGCGTTGAATAAATATTCAAGGCATTTGGGATTAGGCGAGTTCACAGGGATTGAAATAGGCGAAACAAAAGGAGATTTGGCTTCGGAGAGCGCGGTATGGAGAGGCGGGGATACCCTGAGAGCGGCTATAGGTCAGGAAAACAGATTTTCGCCTCTGCAAATGGCGGCAATGCTCGGAACAGTTTTAAACGACGGGGAAAGATACCGTTCACATCTGCTTTTATGCGTCAAAGAATACGGCTCTGACGAAATATATTACGCGCCAAAGCCCGAGATATTAGATTCGGTAGAGATTTCAGAATCTTACTTGAACGCCGTGCGCTTAGGAATGAGAAACGTCGTTGAGATGGGAACCGCGTCTGTTTTATTTAACGGATTTCCAGTCAGGGTAGGAGGAAAAACGGGAACGGCGCAGGTCGGCACGACGACGAGCAGCAACGGGACGTTTATCGCGTTTGCCCCGTATAACGAACCGCAGGTTTCTATGTCCGTCGTAATCGAAAAGGGCGCGAAAGGGACATGGGCGGGATTTGTCGCGGAAGACGTACTCGCGTATTATTTCGGGCACAGAACGTTTGACGACTTGATGGATATTGCACAGGAGACACATGAAACAGACGGAGAATAGAATACGCAGGGGCGACCCTCTCGAGCTTCGCTCGGGATTTGGTCGCCCGCAGTTTATTAAATTTTATTATTTTTTCCCGAATTTATATCTGTGAATCCACTTTTTATTGTGCCAGTCTCTTTCAAAATTATATATATCGGTCCATTTCGCGTTAAACCAATCACGGTCAAGCAGTCTGGCGGTTGAACTATCTGAATTTTTATAGTTTTTATTTGCGAATTTTCGCTTAATATTATTCATATTTATATTTTATATCCTTTCAAAGCTATTGAGCTATATCAGCCTAATAATAATTATATGAAAAAGATTGACTTTTGTTATGAATCAATATATAATAAAAACAAACACAAAAATTTAAATTTAAAGGAGAAATGAAAACATGAAAAAAGGCGTGCAACTTTTTACATTAAGAGATTTTATGAAAGACAGGGATTTATTTGAGTATTCGTTGAAAAGAATTAAGGCAATGGGATACGAGAGCGTGCAGGGAGGCAGAGGCCCGGGCATGACCGACGCCGAGACAAAATCAATGATGGACGACATAGGCCTGATTGCAACTTCGTCAGGCGGCGGATTCGAGCAAATGAGAGACGACCCCGAGGCAATCAAAAAAGCCATAGCTTCGGCTAAGGCTTACGGCGTTAAATACATAGGCATAGGAACATTGCCCGACGAAATGCGCGAAAGCGTCGACGGATATAAAAAATTCGCGGCTGACATGAATAAAATAGGCAAAGAACTGAGCAAAGAGGGCTGCGGCATATTATATCATAACCACGCGCTTGAATTTTATTCTTTCGGCGGAGGAAAACACGGAATGGATATAATGTTCGAGGAAACGGACCCGTCGTGCGTGTTCTTCTCGCTCGATACGCACTGGTTAGCTTCCGGCGGAGTTAATCCCGTTGACTGGATATACAAAGCAAAAGGACGTATGCCTCTTATTCACTTTAAAGATTACGCAATCGGAGGCGGCGCGCAGGTAGTCGAGGGCGTGTGCAAATATTTCGCGGAAGTAGGCGAAGGCAATCTTGACTGGAAAAATATTATTAAAGCCTGCCACGACGACGCATTTATAGAAAACGCGATAGTCGAGCAGGACTGGTGCAAGGGCGGCAATCCGTTTAACAGTCTGGAGACAAGCTATAAAAACATGGTCAAATTTAATGTATAATAAATTCACATGGACAGAGTGGTCGCCGCGAAAAGAACTGTCGCCGGAATTTTCGGTTAAAGATAATAAACTAAGAATTTCAGCAAATAACAATCCGAATGTTTACGGCAAATTCATAAGCGGCGAAATCCCTGTGTCAGGCTCGCCCGTTATAATTTTCGAAGCCGCATATTCATGCGAAAATATAAAAAACGAAGAAAAAAGTATTTTCGCCATGATTAACTTTTATAACGGCGAAAAAATATTGCTTGAAAGAAGCTACGCCGAAAACAAGACAAAAAAACTGTACAGGAGATTAGACGTTCCCGAAAACGCCGAGTACATAACGCTTGAAATCGGCGTGAGATGGCAGTCCGAAGCTTCTGTTGAGTTTGATAATATTGTTCTTGAATTTGCAAATGAAAAGACGCAAAGGCTTGTAAAAATAGCGACGGCTTACAAAGACCCTTGCAATACGTTCGCAGAAAATTTAGACGGCATGATTGATATTATAAACAAAGCGGGGAAATCAAGTCCCGACGTTATTTTGTTATCTGAATTGGTTTATGAAACCTGTCATGACGCTGATTTTACGCTTGAAGAAAAAGCGCAGGAAATTCCGGGACCGCTCACAAATAAAATAGGGGAATACGCAAAAAAATATAACGCATATATTATATTCTCGATGAACGAAAAAGAAGACGGCGCGATATACAACACAGCCGTAATAATAGACAGAAACGGCAAAGTATGCGGCAAATACAGAAAGATTCATCTGCCGTTATTCGAAGCCGAATGGGGAACGTCGCCGGGAGATTCGCACGGCGTATTCGACCTTGATTTCGGCAGAATCGGCGTTATTATATGCTATGACCAGATGTTCCCCGAAAGTTCGCGGACTCTTGCCCTTATGGGCGCGGAGATTATTTTTATCCCGACGCAGGGCGAACAGGAAATACTGCAAAGAGCCATTGCGTTTTCAAACGGAGTACACGTAGTAGTTTCAGGTTATCAGAACCCGTCTTTTTCAAGAATAATAAATCCGCTCGGCGAAATAATAAATTCTGTGCCTGATAAAGACGCGGCGTATGCGACCGGACAAATTGACCTGAACCAAAGATTTTTTACTTACTGGATGTCCGTAGGCCCGGCAAACGGCGAGAATAAAATATTATTTAAAAAAGAGCGCATGACGGAAACTTACGGGTATATAAACAAATAATCGCACAAATAAAAAGGGCGGAAATTGATTCCGCCCCTACGTTTGTTTTTTCGTTTTATTTAAGAAAATCAACAGCCAAGTCAGCCGCTGAAGCCGCGTCTGCGGTATATCCGTCCGCGCCTATAGATTTGCAGTAAGCGTCGGTTATCGGCGCGCCGCCTATCAGGATTTTGACTTTATCTCTTATGCCTTCTTTGACAAATATATCGACTACGTCTTTCATTACGCCCATAGTAGTGGTGAGGAGAGCCGAACAGCAGACTATCTGGCAGCCGTCGTTTTTGACGGCTTCAAGAAATTGTTCGGGAGAAACGTCAACGCCTAAGTCGACGACTTCTATACCCTTGCCTTCCATCATCATTTTAACAAGATTTTTGCCTATGTCGTGCAAATCGCCTTTGACCGTGCCTATGCAGATTTTGCCCAGAGGCTGTACGTTCGCGTCGGCGAGGTGCGGCTTGAGAATATCCGTGCCGGCTTTCATAGCTCTCGCGGAGATTAAAACTTCGGGGACATAGACTTCGTTGTTTTTGAATTTGTCGCCGATTATGCTCATACCGGGGAGAAGTCCTTCTTCGAGTATCGCTTTTGCGCCAACTCCGTCAGCCAGAGCCTGTTCGATAAGGGCTTTCACCTCTTTAGCTTTTCCCTCCTGTAATTTTGCAGATATGTCGTTTAAAATAGACATGATATTTCCTCCTGTAAATTTAAATTTTTTATATATTTAATTTATAAATATTTTTTACCCGCCGGTTTATCTTTCGGGGGAATCTGACCGCCGCACTGCCTGAATTTTTTCGGAGTAACCCCCGTTATTTTCTTGAACACTTTGTTAAAATAACTCTGGTCGTAAAACCCGATGTTTGCGGCTATATCGACAAGGCTTATTCTCTCGGTTAAAAGCAGAGCCTTGCTTTTCTCGACCCGCACATAGTTTAAATAATCGTTAAAATAATACTTCATTTCTTCTTTGAAAATCTTCGAGAAATACGACGGGGACAAAAATACATACGCCGCGACTTCGTTCAGAGTCAGTTTTCTCATGTAATTTGTTTTTATGTAAGATACGGCTTTTGATATCAAATCGACATGTTTTACGTTTGAAAACTCGAAAGTTTCTTTTGTGAATTTACGCAGTATATCAGTCAAAGCCCAGCAGACTTCTTCTATTGTCCTGTAATTAAAAAACTCGCTTAAAAATTTTATATTTATATCGAAAATCTTGGACGGGTCAGCTCCGCCGTCGAGCGCGGCTCTGGAAATCATGACTGACAATTCCATTGCCCTCACTTTTATAACGTCTAAATTATTCGCCGACGAAAAAAATATATGTCCCAGAATTTCGTTCAGATATTTTCGCGAGTTTGCTAAATCATTGCTTATTATGGCGTAAGAAAGCTGTTTTTCTTTGTCGTATGGATATGATATATAACTTTGACTTTCTTTAATTAAAGCGGCTTTTACGTTTTGTATATACTCGCCGATTTGCTTCTGCTGTTCGTATATTTCACTGTTTTTTACTACTTCGGTTATCTCGTTATCAGACAAATGCCTTGAACATATATAAAGCAGATTCGAGATATGCGTGATTAAATCCGAAGAAATAACCGGAACGCTTTTTATTGCTTCAACAGTTTCGCTTAAAGACATTCGCAGGTTCAAAGCGTCAATCAATTCCTCGGCGTCAAAATCTTCGGAATTTACCGGAGATATAGGACCCGCCGCAAGATACAGCGAGTTTTCGTTAAAAATCACCGGGCAAACTGTAAAAACAAATCCCGCAGGGCAGAAATATATATATTTCCCTCCGAAGCGCTCGCTTTGCTCCCCCGCGTATATATGAACGTTAAGACAGTAATCGTCCTGCTGAATCTTCGGAGAATTTTTTATTATTTCGCATTTGCAGTTACAGGAATTTACGCATTGCACCGCAGAATCTTTTTTGCCTGTTTCTATGCGCATAACCCCGCATTTTACGCTTTTAGAGAAAGAATCTATCACCGAAGAAAGCTCGTTTTTTTTATCCATATAAATTTTACCCTAATATTACAACAAAATTATATCATAAAAAAGCGTATGTTTAATTGTAAAAATACGCTTTTTTTTGTATTATTCCAAAAATATTTCCACTGGCTTATTCAACTGATAGCATTTTATAACGGTATCAGCCGTGCCTTTTGATTTCCCGTCCCAAAAAGCCAGAACTATGTGAGCGTACTCGACAATCTGCGTGTTTCTGATAAAAGCGGCGGGTTTGCCGTACCTGCCGTATTCGGGCGGGAACTCTTTAAATAAAAGTCCGTGTTCCTGAGCGTAACGCCGGGCAAGCGCGTCAATCCCGTCCGCCCCTCCGCTCACTATTTCCGTGCAGTTTGCCGGAATATTCTCGCATATTTTAATATACCAGTATTCTTCTTTGTCCTGTATATCACGCGAACCAACTATTGCAACTCTCATAAAATTTTACTTTGTGTTTGTATTATGTGTAACGAAGAAAATGCTTGAGGATGTGTAAAAACGAAACGCGAGTAGCAATTTGCACAGCCCAAATCCGTAGGGGCGACCCTCGCGGTCGCCCTTGACCACTATTTCATTTTTGTTTTTACACAGTCTGGCTTATTCGGTACGCATAAGATTTTCCGCAAACTTAACATCGTCTAAGTTGGCTGTGTGACCGCCCGCAACGCGGCAGCACTCGCTCGCAACAGTGTCTATATAAAAGCATTTTCTTAAAATTTCATTCGGAATATTTAAATTCTTTTCAAAATACTCTATCATTTTAACCACAATTTTATATTGATTTTCCGGCTTATCAGTCATATATTCAGCCAACATATAATGTCCGATTTCAAAAATAGGGTCGCCAATATCTCCATAGGGGTCAATTATTTTATATTTTCCATCGCTGTTAAGCAAAATATTTTCAAAATGCAAATCCCCATGCAGTAATGATTTTTTATTATATACAATCAGCATTTCAGAATATATATCTTTTGCTTTCAGCATATAAGCATATAATTCTCCGCAATCTTCACGGGTTTTCATATATTCGATTCTGTTATAAATAAATTTTGTATAAGAACCATATATTTCAGGATTTTCCGGCTCAATATGAAGCCCGTTAAATAATTCAGAAAATGCGGCTAATCTTTTTTCAAGCGACGGTTCGTTTTTCAATATTTTACCGGGAATAACACGCTCGACAAGCATAACTTCATTTTCACGCTCAAACACCTTAACAAAGCATCTGCCGTTATATTCGCGTAAAGTATTATACTCTGTATCTTCAGAATACGTTTTTAAAACGCAGTTGCCATATAATTCAGATTTACAGAAAAATATAGCATTGCGAGAATAATGTTCTACATAAGTCAATTTGGACAATTTCCATTTTTCTGAGTATATTTCAATATCCCGCAATATTTTTGAATAAAAATCATTTCCCCATGTTTCGATAATTTTATTTTTTTGCGTTTCCGTCAATACATAATTCATAAAACTTATCTCCGTATATAATATAAATTTCCTACGTATATTTTAAACTAAAATACATCACATCACAACGACAGCCCCGTCGTTTCTTACAAACAATTCAAGGCACGAATCCTCCCCGAAAACCGGCTTGATTTTTTCGAAATATTCGTCCACGTATTTTTTAGGGACAAACGCCTGTATAGTCCCCGCGAACCCTCCGCCGTGCACTCTGATTGCCGACTGCCTGTCCCGCAGAATTTCTTCGGACATACAAAGGGCAAGAGATATTCCCTGAATTTTCGGCTCTTTCGGGACATATACGTTTTGCAGGTATTTATAAGAAGAATTTCCCGACGACGCTATTAATTGCAAAAATCCCTCGGTATTGCCGTCGTTCAATGCTTCCGTCCCGTTAATCACCCTTATATTTTCCGCGAAAAAGTGTATAGCCCGCAGCGCCGCCCTGTCGCCGTAAAGCTCCCTGATTTTATTTATATTTAAATTAAAATCGTGTCTGTCAACGTCTCTCAAAACTTCTTTACCGAAATATGACGCAACCTGTTTCATCTCCCGCGTAATTGCGGCGTACTCGTCGTTTAAATTATCGTGCGAGCCTCCGGGCGATATAATACACAAACTATAACCCGATTTTGTCAGGTCAAAATCCACTTTCTCAACCAACGCTTCCGACGGCTCTTTAAAATCTATCGCTACAAATCCCCCGACCGAACACGCCGTCTGGTCCATAAGGCCGCAGGGCTTGCCGAAATAATTATTCTCGGCGTACTGCCCGATTCGGGCAATTTCAACCGGTGAGATTTTATCGTCGTTAAAAAGATGATTTAACGTAAAGCCGGCCATTATTTCAAAAGCCGCGGACGAAGAAAGCCCCGAACCGTTAAGAACGTCCGACGTTGTGCAGGCGTCAAAGCCGCCTATTTTATAGCCAAGCTCATTGAATCTTCCGCAAATCCCGCGTATAAGCGCAGCCGAAGTAAACTTTTCGTTTTCTCTCGGCGACAAATCTGCTATATCAATATCGTCGGGTTCAAATCCTTCGCTGTGTATTCTTACGAAAGATTTTCTGCCGTCGTGTATCAAGCTTTTTGAAACGACCGCTATAATATCAAGATTTATAGCCGCCGCTAAAACGCAGCCCCTGTTGTGGTCCGTGTGATTGCCTAATATCTCGCTTCTTCCGGGGACCGATATAATTTCTATATCCCTGTTTCCGTATAAATTCTGAAAATTGCCGATTACGTTAAGATAACGTTCTGCGGCTCGTTCGGGATTCGCGTAAAATCTATTAAACCGTTCGTTATATTCGCCGTTTTTTATTTTTTCATATAAAACAGTTAATTCCATAATTTTAATTTATACTCCTTAAATATTATTATTTTATTGTTTTACATCAGTTTATAATTACGAAGTTGCATAAATTTTAACGCCAATACGCAAATCATAGTTATTATACTCAATTTCAATATATCGTTCAGCGCGTCGCCGGTTGGCGGCGAATCGGATTCTACAGGAGCTTCGTATATTCTTTCGACTTCGCTTCCGTATAACTTTTCGACTATGCTGCCGTCAGTTTTTACTCTGTATAAATAATTGTTATCTTCCTGCATCGGGAAATAAACCCAGTCGCCGGCGACATTCAGAAAAAAATTCCCGCTGCCTGACCAATTATACTGGAGCAGTTCTGTTTTTGCCGTTCCGTCGGTTCTTATTTTGCATATAGTCGGGTTATTCCCAAGATTAAAGTTCCATTCTAAAAAATATATCCATTCGCCGTCAATATTTAAATAAGACGATTGTACGTTATATCCGCTGTTAAACTCAGTATATTCCGTGCCGTCAATCCGAATTTTATTAATAGAATAATTGTCTGTATAATATATCCAGCCGTTTGATATGTCTGCGCTGCCCCGTATCTCCGGAGTGACTTTACTTCTTTCCGTTCCGTCTGTACGGACTTTATAAACCCAGTTATCATTATAGTTGGTATAGTAAACCCAATCGTCTGCTATGTTCAAGTACCCGCAATCATCTTCTGCCGCGCTCAATAACATTTTTTCTGTTCCGTCAGTCTTCATCTTATATAAATTTAAATTCTTCTTATTATAAATAGTATAATAAATCCAGCCGCCGGCTATTTGAAAGTCCCCGATAGCGTCAGGATTAATTATTTGAATTTGAGTTCTCGAAGCGCCGTCAGTTTTAATTTTATATAAACTGTTTGACTCGCCGTATTCATTCCAGCTATTTATATAATAAATCCAGTCGCCGATGATATTTATTTGAGAAACATTATCGTCTGATAATAATGTTTTTTCTGTACCGTCCTGCCTCATCTTATAAAGGTGACTTTCGTTATTCATATAAACTATATCGCTGAAATAAACCCAGTCGTCAAGAGCCGCGACGATTCCAAATTGCCGGTTGTTTGATGAATTATAACTGTCAGCATTTGCCGGAATAACCGCAAGCGTTATAATTAACGCAACCGCAAAACAGATAAATTTTTTCATGAATTTTTCCCCGTGTTTAAATTATAGCACAGTTCTATTATTTTTTCAACCGCTTCGGCGATATACTGCGCCATAGGTTTTTCGGTCACGCCCATTATGTTTATGTTGCACTTGGACATCGGAACGGGGATTAAAATTTTTACGGCTTCGCTTTCGCATACCGCGTTCGCGATATTCGGGCTTATTTCCCCGCGCATAGAGTTCGCAATACAAATCCCGACCGCTCCCGCTATAATATCCGCTCTTCTTGAATTATATATAACGGCGTTCTCGCCCGTCGCGGCAATATCCGCGCCCGCCCTCAGCATAGCCGCAGAAGCCGCAGAATTCGTGCCTGCGGCGGTTATTTCGAAGCTGCTTAGGGATTTCGCGGTTCTTTCGCTTTTAAGCTGTTCTATAATACTCTTGCCAAGACCTCCGCCCTGCCCGTCTATTATTAATATATTTATCTTTTGCATTTTTATTTTTTATTCCTCCGTCCAGTCTATATTTATAACTTTAAGGGTTCTCCTGTTATTTACCCTGCCGTATATTATAACGTTTTTTTCGTCGGGTGAAAACGAAAAATCAGAAATATCTTCGTAAAGCGACGAGCATATCAGTTTTTTCGTGCGTATATCAATTATGCTTATCTTAGTCATATTCCCGTTTTTGGACAGAGCCGCAAGGTGCGTTCCTTTTGAGCTTACGGCTATATCAGAATAAAACACCTGCGATTTCATGACTTCGTTCATTTTCTTTTCGGTTATGTTAAAATAACCGCACCTGAACGAATTGCCCGGGCTTGTCTCTGTGCTCGACGAAAAATAATAAAATATAGAATCGTTATCTAAAAACAAAAAATTGTTGCAGTCAAGAGCGGTAAGCTGTTCGTTCCCGCCGGGCGACGAAGTTGTGACGCCCGCGTTTCTCACATAATTATCGGCGTATAATTTATAATATATGCGCTCGTCGTCGTTTGACCAGACGGGATTTCTCGCCGACATTTTTACGCCGCCCACGGTTACCGTTGCTATAAGCTCTTTCATACCCGACGCGTTAAGCGGCATACTCGGGCTGAAACTGCCGATAAAAAATCCTTCTTCGGTTGCCAGAGCGAGCATATCTTTATTGTTTGAAAGAGCCGCCTGATATATATTATAGTTCTGCGGGTAAGTATAATTTGACGAAATTCTCATAGAAAATATATCAAACAGAAAAGCGGTTCTGCTGTTTGACAGAAAAAACGTCCCGTCCCCGTAATCTTTAAATATATAATCGTTATCTCTCAGGCTTTCTAAAAAATTATTTCTGACGGGACGCTGGTATATTTCAAGAACCCCCGAGGCTTCGTTTTCGGTAACCGCGCCGTCCGGAACATTGTCTTCGGTATCGTCGTTTTCGTCGTCTTCGCCTGTGACCGCAATATTTTTAATCGAGGCTATTCTGACAATATCTTCGTATCCCGGCCTTGTGTGCGGGTCTTCGTCATTTGCCGGGATTGGGATTTCAAGGCGCGCCGAGCAGAATAAAATTATATCCCCGCCGTCCGTGATATTCGCCCTGATTAAACTGAGCGTACCGTAATCCGTATTTCTAAGCCCGGAAATATCTATTGTACTATCCGTGACCGTGTATTTTCTGGTTTTGGCGTTTCTTTCGCTTACGTTTTCACCGTCGCTTGAAACAGAAGCCCTTCTGCTGCTGTTCGAATAAGCGTCCGCCAGTTTATAAATCAGCGGCGAAAGCATAAGCACCGTTATTATTATAATAAAATAGACGAGCGCGTTTAAAAGTTTATGTTCTCTCATTTTGACTTTTCACCGTTTCTTAAATTTATAATCTAACAATATTTTATCACCATAAAAAAATCAATTCTTGAATATATAATAAATTATTTACAAAAATTATATAAATA
>Ga0082212_10004273_pt1 | contig 19862 bp, 18 predicted proteins | sample TergutNt197P3_FD_71548 | JGI IMG/M metagenome (GOLD analysis project Ga0082212, IMG submission 71548) | Neocapritermes taracua P3 segment gut microbial communities from Petit-Saut dam, French Guiana - Nt197 P3 | ecosystem: Host-associated > Arthropoda: Insects > Digestive system > Gut ... | reverse complement strand
CATTACCCATGTTGGCATCACTGAATGCGTGAAAACCGAGATAGAAAGTGCCTGATGCAGTTGGGGTATAGGTGAAAGTCATCATAGTCCAATTTGCAATGGGCGTAGTAGTATTTTCATAAAGATTGTGGGCGCTTAACATGCCGGCGGCTGTTTGAGTTTGTCCTATGTTCACTCTGAATTTGTCAACTTCACCGGTGAACATGGCAAGTTTTAAGTAAAAACTTATTTCATAAGGTTCGCCTGCTGTAAGTGTAAAGCCTGACGAAATCAACCACGCATTGCGAGGACCGGCTCCATTCCATAAGTTCGTCATAAACGTGGTATTATCGGGTGAAAATACCGAAGGAACACCACCGCTAACTAAGTAATCCACTGCGATCCATTCCTCACCGCTACCGGTTTTTTCCTGTACCCAGCCGGTAGGAATACTTCCTTCAGGTGTTGTGTTAAAGTTTTCAGAGAAGATTACATCTTTGCCATTAATCTTTGTAGGATTATTACTTGCTGCGGATGCCGTTAGAGTAGCCGACATTGCTGCTGGTTGAGTTACCGCCTTTTCACCGGCAACATTTTTTTGGGGAGCGTTTTGGGCGCTTAAATTCCCAATGCACAGCACTGCAATCAGCGCTATGCAAATTGTTTTTAATAGATTTTTTTTCATAATAAATAATTAAATGGTTAATAAATTAAGGTTATTCATTTTTAAATTAGCGTGCAAAAATATATTTTTTTTAATATAGAGTGGTTTATAAGGGCTAAATCTTTTTTTTTAGTGCTGGAAAAATTTTCAACTAATAAACCTCATTTTTTATAAAATTGGAAAAACATTCGTATTGTTAAATTTTTTCCAGCAATAGAAAATATGAATTAGCCAAAAAATAACACTATTTTACTCTGGGACACCGTTTTGGGTGTCCCAGAGTAAAATATTTATTATTAGTAAATTATAAAATAACCATTTCTAAAGTGTCGAAGTCCGGAGATACTCTCTCTTTGCGCACTTTGCGGAAAGCCTTTGCGCCTTTGCGGTAAAAACACTTTTAAAACAGCCTCAACATTCTCAATTGCTTTTGACGCGGCGAAAATAAATTATTTTCAATTCCAACCATCGGTTTATAAAAATTATTTCTCTAATAATCAAAATGTTAAAGATAAAGTATGAATAAAGTCGGGATTAAAACTGAAAATAGATAAACGGTTGTAAATCGGCGGTGATGAACTGATATACCAAGAAAACCACCGCAAGCACGGCAACCCCGATGATCCAAAGCGGAAGTTTTGCAAAATTAATTCTGTACCATCGTTTCCAACGCTCCGGAAACCAGTGTATGAACATTCCTAACGCAAAGAGAAGAAAAACAGCCTTATAGGTGGATACTATTTCGGGAATTTGCGTCCAGTTCCATTTCCCTCCAATTTGGCTTATCATGGCTTTTGCTGTGTTCCATGCGTGCGCCGTTTGCTCCGACGGGTCTAAATTGGAACCGGAACGGAAAAATAATCGCGTAAATGTAATAAAGATAAAGGTTAAAAATATAGACCATCCACGATTCAGTTTGCGAAGCGGTTTTCTTTCAAAAATATCAATATATAAATAAGTTAACATTGCGCCAAAACAAATGATGCCCGTCCAGACGAGCGCGATTTTGAGAGCCGGAAACGGGAACAGGGAGAAAAGGAGCAGGGAGAAAAGGAAGAAGAACAGCGTGAGCAGGAGTCGTTTTTTATTGTTTATGTTGCGCCAGCCTTTAAAAATGAGAATCCCCGCACCGTTCAGCCCTCCCCAAATCACGAAATTCCAACTTGCGCCATGCCATAATCCGCCCAACAACATAGTGAGTAGCAGGTTTATATGGGTGCGTAGTTTTCCTTTACGGTTGCCCCCCAAAGGGATGTACAAATAATCTTTCAACCATGTGGATAAAGAGATGTGCCACCGTTTCCAAAAATCACCAGGATTGGTGGCTTTGTAAGGAGAATTAAAATTTTTGGGCATATAAAACCCCATCAGCATGGCAACGCCAATCGCGATGTCGGTGTAGCCGGAAAAGTCGGCGTACACCTGCAAAGAATAGACAAAAATGGCAGCGAGGTTTTCAAACGAGGTAAACAGGTGCGGATTTTCAATGACCCTATCCACAAAATTTACCGCCAAATAATCGCTGAGAATCAGTTTTTTCATTAACCCGTTCAGAATCCAAAATACAGCAATGCCAAACTGCCTTCTGCTGAGGAAGAATTTTTTATACAGTTGCGGCATAAACTGGTTGGCGCGAATGATAGGACCCGCCACCAAGCCGGGAAAGAAGCACACAAAAAATCCGAAGTTGAAAAAATTGGGTACATGTGCAATCCTTTTTCTATACACATCTATCACATAACTAATACTTTGAAAAGTGTAAAAAGAGATACCCACCGGCAACAAAATGTTCCCCACATCAAAATGCGAACTGCCCGAAAGTTGGTTTGCCCACAAAGCCAAATAGTTCACCACTTCAAAATTCGTTTGAAACATGGAATTATACACCGAAGTAAAAAAGTAGGCGTATTTAAAATAGGCAAGCAGCAACAGGTTGATGAAAATACCGAGAAAAACAAACCCTTTTCGTTTTCTTATATTTTGAGTTACATCTATTTTCTTTCCTACCCAAAAACAATTTAATGTTGTGAATAATAGTAGAATAACAAATAATCCGGAGGTTTTGAAATAGAAAAACAAACTGGCAAGCAAGAGAAACACATTGCGCAGCAAGATTTTGTTTTTCAACAGGGTAAGCCCTGCAAATACCAACGCAAAAAACGCCCAAAAATAAAACTGCGTAAACAACATATCTGTACTTCTTATTTTTGTTGCAGAAAATCCAAAATATGAATATGTCGTATCCCTTGATAGTCTGTTCCCGACAATTCGTCCATTGTTACCACCATTTTAGGAAAATTATCTTTGATACTCAACAGATTGCCAAACTCTCTGTCGATTGTTTTGTCTAATTGCAATTTATAAGCAACTTGAATGTAACATTTTTCGGCGCCTCGCTCGGCAATAAAATCAATTTCCTTGTCGCGCATTTGTCCTACGAAAACCTGGTAGTTGTTTTTCATAAGATGCATATATACAGCGTTTTCAAGAATTTTTTGAATATCAGTAAGTTTGAAACCGCCTACAATGGAATTTCTCAAACCAAAATCTTCAAAATAGATTTTTCCGCCCGAAGTCAAAATCTTTTTACCTACTAAATTGTATCGTTCTACTTGATTTATAATAAATGAATTAAGAAGATATCCGGTGTAATCTAAAATCGTTTTTGGCGATATTTGCAAGTTAATTGATTTAAAATAGTTACAAATACTGAGCGAAGAAAAGATTGTCCCTTCACTGTCGGCAATAAAACGAGATAAATTTTTGAGTAAATGAATGTTACGCACATCATAACGCTCTGCAATATCTCGCAAAAGAATAGTGTTGTAAATACTTTGCAGGTATTCATTTACCGTTAAATCTTCGAGTGGTAAATGGCGCAAAAAGGGCATTCCTCCATAGCGAAAATATTTCAATAATGTGTCGTTGTTTTTGGGCAAACTGTGAAACAAACAAAACTCCGAAAACGATAGCGGGTGAATTTTAAACTCCACATAACGTCCGCTGAGAAAAGTAGCAAGTTCTCCCGACATCAGTTGCGAATTGCTTCCTGTAATATAAATGTCACACTGATTTTTAGATAAATAACTTCGCAATGCGCGTTCAAATTCAATAATATCTTGAATTTCGTCAATGAAAAGATAGTTCTTCACTCCTTTTTTTAACTTTGCATTTATCTCTTTTTGCAGATCTTTATAGTTTCTAATATGCTGAAATTCTTCATTTTCTGTATTGATGTAAATACAATTTGCCTTAGAATTGGTTTGACGAATATGCTCCATAATTTGGAGCATAAACATACTTTTTCCCACACGCCGTTGTCCGATAATTACTTTTATTACAGGCTTATCAATCCACACAGCAAGTCGTTGCAGATAATTTTCTCGTTCTAATATTAAATTTGTCATATTACTTTCTTGTAATTAAATTTTCTGCAAAAATAGCAAAATATTTTCTCATAGAAAAATATTTTTACAAAAATCAAATTTATTTTCTTATACTTATTTTTTTATGTTTATGCTTGTTTTTAACGAGTAATTAAGTGTATAAAGGTTAGGAAATGTGGGTTATATTACGCTAAAAGTAAATAGCAATGTAATGATAATCAGTCCTCCCATAGATTTATTTAATGCCAATCCTTTGAGCCGATATACCTGAACAATATTATATACGGCAAAGGGCAAAAGAGATAGAAAAAGATAGGAGGTAAAGGGTTTGTGTAAGATGATATTATACAGTGTCATAAGTACAAATGGCGTTAAAACCAATAGGGTATGATACAGTTTGGCATATTGTTCCCCAATAATTATGGGGATGGTTTTGCGGTATTTTTTATCGTTTTCGATATCGCGAATGTTGTTGAGATTTACTACGCCGGTTACTAAAAAACCCATTGAGATTGCAGGCAGTAAAATGATTGCGGGTAAACTATGGGTAAGCAGAAAGAATGTACCCGCTACCGCAGCTAATCCAAAAAATAGAAACACCGCCACATCACCAAGCGCCCTGTATCCGTAGGGTTTTTTACCGATGGTGTAAAAAATGGCAGCCATTACTGCAAACAATCCTACAAAAAACATGATGATGGAAGAGAGGGAAAACAGACTTTTTAATGCAATATAAATCAATGTGCTACCGGATATTACCGCCACAGCGGTTAAGCCTGCAATCATAATGACTACCTCTTTCACGGACAGTTTTCCGGACAGTAGCATGGTTTCATATCCAATGCTTTCAAAAGAGTCGTTGCCCGATTGGTAATCCCCCACGTCGTTGGCAAGGTTGCAGGTAAGGTGTAGTGCGGCGGCAGTGAGTAATGCCAATCCAAACACTCCCCACGAAAAATGTCCGAAAGAGTTTGCCAATAGCCCGCCCATCACAATTCCCGATAAGGAGAGTGGCAGCGAGAATAACCGCAAGGCTTGGATTCCGTAAATAATTTTTTTCATTGAGATTTGAGATTCTCCCCCGCTGGCGAAGGCAGGGAGTGGTTTTATGATTTAAACTTTTTTTTGTGGCAAAAATAGCAATTTTGTAGAAAAATAATATTTTTGTCCGCTATGAAAAAATTACTTCTATTATTCGTTTTCTGTTCTTTCTGCTTTTTGTTGCGGGGGCAGGAGATTGATGTAGGCGAGGCGGTCATGGAAACGATTACCATAAAAGAGTGGAATTTTTTGTTGTGTTTAAACAGTTCGGGGTTTAGTTTGGGTTTTCAAAAAGGGAAAACGCCCAATTATAAAGACAAACATTTATGGGAGCTTGAGTTTGCTTATTGTATTCACCACAAGGCAATATTGGGCAGAATGGCTCTGCAAGGCAGAAGTTTTTGTTACGGAAAACTGTACGACCTGTTTTTTTTGCGTGGAGGTTACGGCTACCAGCGCATTATTTCGCATAAGCCCTATTACGGCGGCGTGCAAATTCGATATTTTTTCTCGGCAGGCGCCTCTATTTGTTTCGGTTTGCCTACTTATTTAGAGATTGTTAAAGATTCTGATGGAAGAGTTGAAACTGAACGCTATGATCCCGAAAATCCATATCATAACCTTAGCTATATTTACGGCGCTGCCCGTTTTTTCGACAGGTTTCACAAAATTGCAGTGCGCCCGGGATTCTATGGCAAAGCAGGAATTAATTTCGATTTTAGCAACCGTCCATTAAGAATGCAAGTGATTGAAGTAGGGGTTTCTGTGGATATGGTGTTCCCTTTTATTCAACAAATGGCATTTAACAGAACCAAACCGGCATATTTTTACGGATATATTGCGTATTCGTTTGGCAAGAAAAAACCAAGATACGATTTTTAGTTACGAGTTACAAATTTTTCATTTCATCGTAAACCTCCATATTGGAAATATCTGTGCCGTTAATGTCGAAACGAATAAAAGTAATATGGGTGTGCGGACCAAACTTGCCGCCTCCGCCCGGATTCATAAATAGCCAGCCATTTTTCCCATCGTTTATGATTTGTAAAATGTGCGAATGCCCTGCCACCACAATCGTTGCTTTCGCTTCTTTTATTAATGGCAATATATCAAAGTTGTAATTTTTCGGATTTCCGATAATATGTTTTAGAAAAACCGTATGCTCCTCACAGTCAAAAATTTCTATCTCTTTGCATTTTCCGCGCACATCCCACCCATCGCAGTTGCCATAAACGGCTCTTACTTTGGTTATGGCGGATAGTTGCTCCAAGATATCGGTAGAGAGCATATCGCCGGCATGCCACACTTCATCGCAGGAGGCAAAAAAATCGAATATCTTGGGATGTATAAACCCGTGAGTGTCTGATATAATTCCTATTTTCATATTACACAATAATTTCCAAAAGTTCAATTTTCGGAGTGAGGTAGTGCTCTTTTTCAACCTCATTTTTAGCGAGGTCGGTGGACATATATTTTTTATTGCAGTCGGGAAAAACGGTAGCTATGACGCTATTGTACCCATATTTTTGCTGCAACATAATGGCGCCCACCAAATTAGCGCCTGCTGAAATGCCCACGCCCAGCCCTAAGGTTTGCGCCAATTTTTGAGACATCAGAATGGCATCGCCATCAGAAACTTGGATAATTTCATCCGTTTTATCCATTTTCATAATATCCGGAATAAACTCATCTGAAATACCTTGTATTCTGTGTTTTCCGGTTTTAGAACCGGTGCTTAAAGTGGGACTTTCAAACGGTTCAAGCGGATGAATCTTAACATTGGGACTATATTTTCGCAAACCTTTGCCCACGCCAATAATAGTTCCGCCTGTGCCCACGCCTGCAATAAATCCGTCAATACGCAAACCTCTATCTTTTAATTGATTGTAAATCTCATCTCCTGTTATTTCGTGGGCTTTTACATTATTAACATTAGAAAATTGATCGGGATAAAAAACTTTTGGCAGTTTGGCTTTTTTCTTTGCAATGGCAATACTTCTTAAAAAGCCGCCTTTTTTTCTGGTAACAGAAATCACTTTTGCACCAAAAGATTGTATCAATCTTTTTCGTTCTTTGCTCATCCAACTGGGCATAACGATAGTAACATTACACCCGATCAATTTTCCGATGGCTGCAAGCGAGATACCGGTATTTCCGCTGGTCGCTTCCACAATGGTATCGCCCGCTTTAAGTTTGTTTTCCAAAAATGCTTCTCTCAGAATATAGAGTGCAATTCTGTCTTTTATACTTCCGGTAAAGTTATAGTGCTCACATTTTACATAGACAATTCCCTCTTGGTCATTCAGGCGGTACTTAATCCCTATGAGCGGCGTGTTCCCTATCAATTTTTCCAAAATATCAAAATTATGCATAATTAATTTTTAATAATTTGTATAATAATTTTTAATTTTAACTCCATTAAAAAATGGGAACGCGAAAGTATATCTTTTTTTACATAAAAAGATTATCTTTTTTTACAACGTTCTACATACTCGCAAAATTTTAATGCTTGATTATCAGTGTAATAATAAATTGGCGTTGCCGGTTGAAAATCGTAAGAAACAAATTCAAAGATTTGAACCGAGGCAAAAGCTTTGTCTTTGGAGATAAGGGTATCAAAATATACATTACTTGTGTCCACAATAGTAACTGCTTTTTCATTCTCAAACTTTCCGGCGGCAAGTGTATTTTTTGCAGAAACGAGGTCTTCCCTTGAAATATAGTACAATTGAGACTTGATAATACTTCCCGTTTTTTCGTGTACTTTTTGCTTGTTTTTTAATACCAATAAGCTGACGCCGAGAAGTATAATTAATACGCCTACAACGATGAGTGCCATTTCTGAATTTTTACTCAAACTGAAAAAATAGGAATGAATCGTTAAAAAAAGTCCTGATAACAATAGTATAATCGACAGGATAAGGTTGTTTGTATTTAATTTTTCTATGATGGGTGATTGATTGTTTGTGTCCATTTTTTTATTTTTTAAAAGGTTAAAGGGTTAAAAGGTTAAAAGGGTAAAAGGGTAAAAGGGTAAAAGGTTAAAGGTTAAAGGTTAAAGGATTAAAAGGTTAAAAGGTTAAAGGTAAAAGGTTGTTACAAATCTAAAATCTAAAATCTAAAATCGTAAATCTAAAATCTTTTTACACCCCTTAACATGAAATAAAAATAGGGACTAAATGATAATTTTTCTCAATCCGAACACTTGATACCAACTTGAGGAAAAGAATCGCAACAAGGTTTTTGAAGAAGAATTGACTATAATAATATTGGAAATCTCCGGATTTTTGGAAGGGGTAACGCTCAAACAATGGTGATGCGAGAACCCTGTTTGAGATTTGAGTTTGGCAAAAACAATAGTATTTCCTCCTGAGGTGGGCAACGATCCGTTGGCGGTGTGTTCGGCATCTCCAAAATAATAAGGAATGGCTGAAAATGATGCTTTCTCCGGATACACATCTTTATCATTTTCAATGGATATGGGAATAGAACGTAAAAGGATATGGCTTGCCAAAGCAAACAATAATATCCAAATAGAGTGTCTATATATTTTCATAAAATATTTTTGCAAAAAACGAGCGCGAAAATACAGGATTTATTACACCGTAATTTCTCCCCTCAACGAAACCGCCATGTAGTGTTTCACTTCTTCGTTGGTAAGCCCCTCGCCCAGTAGGTACATCAGTTTGGCAACAGCGGCTTCTGTGGTAATGTCGTGCCCGCTCACTACGCCGATTTTTTTAAGTAGTAAGCTAACCCCATAGCGTCCAATTTCAACGGTTCCACCGCCTTTGCATTGCGTAACGTTCACAATTACAATTCCTTTTTGCACAGCTTCTTCCAATATTGCAATAAATTCAGGATGCGAAGGCGCATTGCCGGAACCAAAGGTCTCTAAAATTACAGCGCGTAAACCTTCGGTATTGAAAACCGAATGCATGGCTCTTTTCGTAATGCCCGGGTAAAGTTTCAAGATGGCGATATTTTCGTCAATTTCAGTGTGTAGTTTCAGCAAATAATCGGTAGTAGGACGAATAAAAAAGTCGTTGTATTTTACATGCACGCCCACCTCTGCCAATTTGGGGTAGTTGGCAGAATGAAAAGCATTAAAGTGTTCGGCGTTATCTTTATAAGCACGATTTCCTCTTAATAGCGCATTTTCAAAATAGATGCACACTTCCGGCACTCTGGGTTTTCCCTCTTTTTTTGCGGCGGCTATCTCAATGGAGTTTAGGATATTTTCGCGTCCATCGGTACGCATTACACCTAACGGCAGTTGCGAGCCGGTAAGAATCACCGGTTTGGACAAATTTTCCAGCAAAAAGCACAACGCCGATGCCGTATAAGCCATTGTATCCGTGCCGTGAAGCACTACAAAGCCATCAAAATCTTTATAATACTCATAAATCAATGAGGCAAGGCGTAGCCAAAAATCGGGATTTGTATCAGATGAATCAATGAGCGGAAGCATCTCTTTTACGGATATATCGGCATCTACCAAGCGTAGCATGGGCAGGTGCACATAAATATCATCAAACGGAAAAGGCTCCAGCGCCTGAGTTTCCTGATTCAACATCATCCCGATGGTGCCACCGGTGTAGATTACTAATATTTTGGATTTTAATGACATATTACAACAATCTGTGATTTATTTTACTTTCCTTTCCAAGTCTTCAATTTTTTTTGCTAATTGATTAATAGACTTCTTCATCTCTTCCAGTTCCTTTTTTTGTGCATTGATTTGCTTTTGTTGCTCAGATATTGTCTTTTTATTTTCATCTAATTGTTGTTTTTGGTCCGAAATGAACCTTTTAGAATCATTCAATTCTTGTCGCAAACTCTTGACATAATCAATTGTAATATCTGATTTTCCAATTTTATCGAAAGTAGTAAGTACTAAAAAAGCGCCACTGCTTTCTGTGAATGAGGGACGAAATGTAGGGTTTTTCAATTCTTGTGCGAAAACAATAATTGAAGAAACTGAGAATAGAATTATTAAAAATAGTTTTTTCATAAAATATTATGTTTTTCTGTAACTTGCATATTTTTCTGCTAACGTTTTTGCAGCTTTGCGTGGTAGCGGCTCTCACGCACTTCCCTACGAGCTACCAGCGTGCAAAAATAGCAAATATTTTCAAACGAGGGTAGTGCCGCTATCACGCAAAACTGCTCGTTATGCGCCGTGTATTTCATTAGTTATCAGTTGCTTATATTCATTTTCCCATGAAAAATATCCATGTTTTTTATCCGCCATATCCGCCATTTATCCGCCAAAATCCAATTTGTATACGAGCGGGCATTTTTATCGTTTAATGAAGCAGAATTAAATTTTTAAAATATTCTTTTGCATATTTCGTTTTTTTTAAGTGAATTTGCGCTATTTTTTTTTCCTGCTTTCTCTCATTTTTTTGCCTTTGATGGTTTTTGCACAACAACAAAAATCGGGCTCGTGGACTATTGATACTTCATTCTATCAAATAGATTCGCTCTCTTGCTACCCCAATTCATTTCAAATAACCGGTATTGAAGAGGAGGACTACACATTCAATTGGATTACTTCTGTTTTGTACATTAATAATGAAAATGTGTATGGAAAAACCGTTTTTTTTACATTTCAAACGTTTTCAATTAATTTTTCTCAAAAACATCAAAGAAAAAGCACGGATTTGATTTTTCAGAAAGGGGCGGTGTATCGTCCGCCGGTTACGGCAATGTCGGCGAGTTCGTGGTTATCGGGCGAGGGAGGAACGCCGCTGTATGCCACCGGCTCTATCGCACGCGGGGTTACTGTGGGCACAAATCAGGACTTTGTGCTCAATTCTGCTATGAATCTGCAACTTTCCGGTTTTTTGGCAAAAGATTTGGAAATTCAGGCAAATATTACCGATAAAAACGTGCCTATTCAACCGGAAGGCAATACGCGCGTAATTAATGATTTCGACAAAATTTATATCCATTTAAAATATAAAGAGCAATGGATGCTTAAAGGGGGCGATATTGATATTGTGAAACCTAACGGCTATTTTTTGGTCGCCAATAGGAGGTTGCTGGGAATGGAAGGGGCTGCAAATAACTACTTTAAAAAAGATTCTGCGTATCGTTTGCAAAACAGCGCGGGCGGGGGCGTGGCAAAAGGAAAGTACGTGCGCCAAAAACTGAATGTGGCTAATGGTTTGCAAGGTCCGTACAAACTCACCGGAACAGAAGGGCAACTCAATGTCGTCATTCTTTCGGGGAGCGAGCGCGTGTATATGGATAATAAATTGCTTACAAGAGGATTAGACCAAGATTATGTGATGGATTACAATACGGGCGAAATTACGTTTACTGCACGCATTTTAGTTACTTCTGAAAAAGAGTTCAATATTGAATATCAATACTCTGACTTGGCATATTCCCGATATTCGTTGTTCTCTTATAATGAATTTACAAGTGAAAAATCGCCGAAATTGAACCTGCGGGTCAATTTTTTTCACGAGCAGGATTTACAAAACCGCTCCATTCAGCCGCAACTTACCGACAGTATGAAACTGTTTTTGTCGCAATGGGGCAATGAACCGAATGCGTGGTTTCCATTTGTAGATACCTCCGCTTTTTACCCTAATGAAATTCTGTATCAACGAATTGATACGGTGGCTACCGGTGAAGTTTTTACGATTTATCAATATTGTGCCGACCAAAACCGGAAACTGTATCGGGTGGGATTTAGTTTTGTGGGTTACAACAAAGGAAACTACATTTTATCTGTAAATCAGGCAAATGGACGAGTTTTTGCGTGGGTAGCGCCGCTCAATGGCGTGCCGCAAGGCGACTATGAGCCGGTATTGTTGCTAACCCCGCCTACCTCTTCTCAAATGGCAACCCTTGGCGCAGACTGGTTTATAAAAGAAAATACCGGATTTTCTACCGAATTTGCATTTACTAATTATGATAAAAACAGTTTTTCTAAAAAAAACAGTGCCGAAAATGCAAGTTTTGGCTATATGCTCAACTTTTTTCACAAAAATGCAATAAATAAGTCAAAAAATGCAGAAAAACCGTGGTGGTTTTTTACTAAAGCAACCGGCGAATATCAACATCAAAATTTTCACCCTATTGAAAGTTTCAGGTCGGTGGAGTTTTACAAAGATTATAATTTGCAGGGTGATTTTTCGCCGCAAAATGCAGAGCTGATGGTAAGCGCTCAAACGGGCTTTATGCAGGAAGAAATAGGAGAAACATCGTACAAATTTAATTATTACTCTCGCACCAAAAATTTAGCAGCCATTCGTAATGAATTGTTTTCTAATACAACGATACAAGGATTTCATTTTTCTTCCCAAACATCATTTTTATTAACCACTGATACGGTGCAAAATACCAACTATTTAAGAACTGCCAATCTGTTTTCAAAAACTTTTAAGAAAGTGGAACTCGGCGGCTATGAACGGTTTGAATACAACCGGTTTGAGAGTGCAAGCAATAAGGAATTGCTGCCCAACAGTTTTCGTTTTAATGAAGCCTATATCTATCTGAAAAACAACGATTCTATTGATTATAAATATAATTTGAAATTGAAGCATCTTTTTACGGATAAACCTTATCAAAATAAATTTTCTCAGGATACTTATTCGTATGAAGCGGCGGCTGCGTTTGAGATTACCAAGTTGAAAAACAACAGTTTTCGAGGTACGGCAACATTTAGAAATGCTCACCAAAGAGATTCTGCGCGTAATTTCTTTGCCGAAAATTTCTTTGTGGGAAGTGTTGAATACACCGGACGTTTTTTTAGGAATGCCTTGTTTATCAATACTTACTACGATGCCGGAAGCGGTTTGGAACAAAAGAAAATATTTACCTATCTCAAAGTGGCAGACGGGCAAGGTACGCACGTTTGGATTGATTACAACAACAATGGTATTGAGGAACTTAACGAGTTTGAAATTGCGCCTTTTCAAGATCAAGCCAACTATATTAAGGTGTGGATTACTTCGCCGGAGTATATAAATACCTATAATAACCAATTTACCCAAGTTATTCAACTGAGACCGAGCAATGTATGGAGCGCCAAAAAAGGATTTCTCAAGTTTCTCTCACGGTTTGGAAATGCCGCTACCTTGCGAATCGGGCAAAAAAACTCCTCTAAAAATATCGGCAAAGCATTAAATCCATTTCAGTTTAATTTGTCAGACTCGGCGCTTATTAGCAGTCAGGTGAATTTTAACAATAACTTGTCTTTTAATCAATTATCACAATATTGGGGTGTGGATTATATCTTTCGTTACACGCAAAATAAAAATATGCTTTATTATGGTATGGAAACCAACCAAATGAATATGAATCAGTTGGTTGTTCGGGGCAAACCGCAAAAAAATATTACCCTAAAAATAGATTATATCTATTCGGATAAAAAGAATTTTTCCGCTTATTTTTCATCTAAAGATTATAATATTATTAACCATAATCTTACACATTCTGTGCAGGTGCAACACGGAAATAACATTTTTTGGGGAATAATTTACACATTTCAAGATAAAAATAACATTTCGGGGTTAGAGAAGATGGGAGCGCACGATGTGGCTGCCGAATTTAGTTATCGCATTACCAACAAGGGCAATATTTCTGCGAAATTTCAATATAAATATATTGATTTTAAGCCTATTGCCAACAATGCTCACACTCCTTCTGCGGTAAGTTACGAGATGTTGGAGGGTTTGCAAAGCGGCAACAATATGTTGTGGAATGTTGGTTTTCAGACCCATATCACGGAATTTCTTCAGTTGGATTTGCGCTACGAAGGACGCTCATCGGAAGGGGTAAAAGTGGTGCACACAGGGCTAATGCAGTTGAAGGCGTTTTTTTAGCGATGTTAATAAACGTAATGTTTTACGGTTTTATTGATAGTATTATTTTATTATTTTTTTAGCAAAACTTCATTAATTAATTGGATATACTGTTCTTTTGAGAGTGCGCCTTTGGTGGCAGCAGGTTGTCCTTGCATCGGGAAAAATATGACCACAGGGATACTCCTTGCTTGAAACAGATCTCGCAACTCTTTCTCTTTGTCAATGTTAATTTTGTAAACATAGATTTCCTCTTGATACGTTTTACAAAATTCATCCATAAAAGGGGCTATTCTTCGGCAGTATCCGCACCAGTCGGCAGTAAAGTCTATGATACAGGGTTTGTCTCCCAAATATTTTATTTCATTGGGATGAGTTTCAAAATTCCAAACCTTTTGTTTAAAAGTTTCTTTGGTTAGAAATTCCGGTTTTTTTTCGGTTTGTGCAAATAAATTTAATCCAAAAATAACGAATAATATGCTAAAAAAATAAAATGCAATTTTTTTCATGAATATTGTTTTTTTAAATTTTACGGCGAAATAACATTTATTTTAGAAATAATTGCATTATACAGCAGCTTTCCCATCAGTTCGTACCCTGCTTTTGTAAAATGCACACGGTCGTTTTGGGCTAATTTAGCGACACGCCACTTTTCCATAGATTGTAAACCACCCATAATTTCAAATTGGTCGAACACAGCGCCACCGGTTTCATCTGCCAGTTCGTACATGATTTTTTGCACTTTTAGCGCATTTTTATTCACTTGGTATTTTTTACCCACTTTTTTGTAATTATCGTTGTTGGTAATAAAAACAAAAAAACAGTTGGGATTTACTTTTTTAAATTGGTTAACCAATGTTAAATAATTTTCTTTAAAAACAGTAGGATTATAATCGGCTTCGCTAGCGTCGTTTACTCCCAAACCAAAAATTACCATATCAGGCTGGAGTAGCGGAATCTCCTCTTCAAAATGTTCGCACCGCAGAAAGGCGTTTACGCTGGCGCCGTTTACGCCAATGGAATGATAGGTAATACCCTGATTTTCATTTTCCAATAATATACCCGTAATAGTAAAAAATGAACTATCAATATTTTCAAAAGAAAAAGTAACAGAATCGGTTGCACAAATATTTTCGTAAATAAATTGTCGTTTTTCTGTAATGATTTGTGTAGGGAGAAAAGTAACGGAATCAATCATGAGTATTGGAATTGTTGAACTATCTCCGGTAGCATATCCTAATAATGTAATTTTTGTTGTGTTAATTTTTGTTAAAGAATCGGTAAATACAATTCTCACTTCTGAAATAGAATCTAAAGTGTAAACGGCAATTCCCGTTACTCCGAGCGGCTGTATATGTTCTTGATACACATTTCTTATTAATCCGAATTTTCCAATAGATCTTGTTCTGTAATCGGTTGGATTATTGCATTTAGGGGCGGCGGCGTATGGAAAAATGAGCCCTCTGCCTGCAATAAAATTGGGAAAAGCCATTAAGAGTTCTCTGCGCACGGTATTGGGGAAAGTTCCGGCTTGCACATGTGAAGCGCCAATATGTACAATATTGATATTTCCTGTATTAAATTTTATTAAGGAATCAAATTTATGAATAAAATAAGGTAAAAAAGAACTGTTTTTTGAAATATATAATGTATCTGCCTTATAATTGATGAAACTGTAATAATCAATCTGTACGGGTTTGGATTGTGCAAAACAAGCGCTGTGTAATGCGCTGTAAATTAACAACAATTTATAAAATATGTTAAAATATGTTTTCAATTATTTTAACTTATTATTTTCGTCCGGAAAAATAATATGGGGTTTAAAAGATTTTGCTTCTTCAAACCCCATGGTAGCGTAAGAGATTACCACCACAGCATCGCCTACATACACTTTTCTTGCCGCAGGACCGTTTAAGCAAATTACCCCTGAGTTTTTTTCACCTTTTATCACATAAGTTTCCAGACGTTCTCCATTATTCAAATTTAGAACGTGAACTTTTTCATTCTCAACCAAATTAGCGGCATTCATCAATGTTTCATCAATAGTAATGCTACCCACATAATGTAAGTTGGCTTCGGTAACAGTTACTTGATGAATTTTAGATTTTACTACTTCAATAAACATGTAAATAAAAAATTATTTGAATCTAACCATATCTATAAGTCGCACATTTCCTATAACAAAAGCCACGCAAGCCACTGCACTTTTGACATCATCCAACGAATCAACGGGTTGTAGCGTAGTATCGTCAACTATTGAAAAATAGTCTAAGGTAATCGGTTCTAATTTTTTCACTTCAGCCAGCACAAATTCGTTAATTTTTTTAACGCTCGTAACATTTAATGCTTTTGATTTATTAATAATGCCCTGCACTTTTGAGGCAATATTTCGTTTTGCAAAAGAGAGTAGTTGGTTACGGGAACTCATTGCCAATCCGTTCGATTCGCGCACAACAGGGCACGACACAATGTCAATATCTGATTTCATTTGCTCTACTAATTTGCGAATGATCGCTAATTGTTGAAAATCTTTTTCTCCGAAATAGGCTCTATCGGGTTGCACGAAATCAAATAATCGTTTCACGATGGTAGCAACGCCATTAAAATGTCCGGGACGCGAAACACCTTCCATAACTTTGTCTAAATCACCAAAATCATATTTTTCAACAGGTATTGTTGGGAAGATTTCTTTTTCTGAAGGAGCAAAAACAATGTCGGTAAGACTTTCTATGAACAGCAAATCTTTTTCCAAATCGCGCGGGTATTTTTCCAAATCGCTTGGGTCATTAAATTGCAATGGGTTCACGAAAACAGAAACCACCACTACTTGATTTTCGCTTTTCGCTTTCTTTATCAATGAAATATGACCTTCGTGCAATGCTCCCATCGTGGGAATCAAGCCAATGGTTTTACCATTACTCTTAATCCTAAAAAGGACTTCTTTAAGTTTTTCAACAGTTTCAATTAATATCATATTATACAATGTTATATTTCGACTGCAAAATAATAGGTTTTTTTTGATTTTAGGGAATTATTGGAGTTTTTTTTTCGTAACAATCGTAACAATTATGATCGACGTGACGAGGTTAAATTCTTTTTAGCGCTTCCCAAATCACAATGCCTGCGGCAATTGTAACATTAAGCGAATGTTTGGTGCCGTGCTGCGGAATCTCGATAGCGCCATCGCAAAGGGAAAGTAAATCTTCAGTTACGCCAAAGACTTCGTTGCCCATCACAATCGCCATTTTTTCTTTCGGAAATTGAAATTGATTGAGTAGCACAGAATTGTCGGTTTGCTCAACGAGATATACTTTTATGTTATTATCTTGTAAAGTTTTCACTAAATCTACTACATTTCCAACATATTCCCAATCTACAGATTCGGTGGCGCCGAGGGCAGTTTTGGCAATATCCTTATGCGGTGGCGTGGCAGTAATACCGCATAGATAAAGTTTTTCCACTACAAACGCATCGCAGGTTCTGAAAATAGAGCCTACGTTGTTCATACTCCTTATGTTATCTAAAATAACGATGAGGGGGATTTTTTTTGTTGTTTTAAACTCATCAGGGGAGATGCGGGCTAATTCTGACATTGATAGTTTTTTCATATCTTTTTCCCTTTTAGTATCACCTGCTCAACCTTATTATTTCCAAATGAATAGGGCATAAACTCTACCGAAGGAATGGGTTTGGTAATATAGAAATTGGCAATTTTTCCTTTGGCAATGGAACCGGCTATATCGCTAATTCCCATCGCGTAAGCGGTATTCAGGGTGGTGGCGTTCAGCGCTTCTGCGGGGGTCATTTTGTATTTGATACAGCCCATAGAGAGTATTAGTTGCATATTTCCGGACGGGGAGGAGCCGGGGTTATAGTCAGAGGCTAAGGCAATGGGCAGTCCGGCGTCTATCATCTGGCGGGCGGGTGCGTAAATCATACCCAAAAAGAAGGCAGCGCCCGGGAGCAAAGTAGGCATCGTTTCCGAGTTGAGTAAACAGTTTATCTCTTCATCGCCGGTGTATTCCAGATGGTCAACCGACAAAGCATTGTACTTAACGCCCACCTGAATGCCGCCCGAGAAATCGAGTTCGTTGGCGTGAATTTTTGGGCGCAACCCATATTTAATGCCTTGCATCAGCATACGCTCTGTTTCTTCCACCGTAAAAAATCCCTTATCGCAAAACACATCTATAAAATCTGCCCATTCTTCGGTTGCCACCATCGGAATCATTTCATTGATAATGAGATCTACATATTCTTGTTGTTTGCCTTTGTATGCTAACGGTACGGCGTGCGCACCCAGAAAGTTTGCACGGATAATTAATGGCGAATTTTGTTGTATTTTTTTGATCACGCGCAACATTTTCAGTTCTGTTTCGGTGGTTAGTCCGTAGCCGCTTTTAATTTCCACGGCGCCGGTGCCGTATGATGCCATCTCTTGCAAACGCGCCCACGCCGCATCGTACAACTCCTCTTCACTTGCCTTTTCCAATCGTTGGGCGGAATTTATAATTCCGCCGCCCCGTTTCGCAATCTCTTCATAACTCAACCCTTTAATTTTATCCACATATTCAATTTCACGACTTCCGGCGTACACAATATGCGTGTGTGAATCGCAGAAAGAGGGGAACACAAACTTTCCGGTAGCGTCAATTTCTTCAATTTTCTCTTTTATTTTGGAAAGTTTTTCAAAATTAAAATCGTACATTTTTCCGAAATCCACAATTTTTTCGCCTTCGGTTAAAAGATAGGCGTTTTCTATTGTATGCAACGTTTGCATCTCTTTACCTGCCCGCCAAACCACCGGTTTTTCTTCTATTTGAACTAATGTTTTGATGTTTTTTACAAGTAGTGCCATGATATTATTTTAAGTTTATTAAACGAATAAAGAAATCGCTACATATTGATTTATAACGATTTCTTTAAAATTAATCATCCATTTGTGGTCCCTCTTGGGATCGAACCAAGGACCCCCTGATTATGAGTCAGATGCTCTAACCGTCTGAGCTAAGGGACCAGTCTCTCGCTTTTTGGAAAAACAGCCGCAAAAATATATTTTTTTTTGATTTACGATTTTAGATTTTAGATTTACGATTAATTTACCACCAACATTAACCTTTAACCATTAACCATTAACCATTTATCATTAGTTTATACCGAGTTTCTTTTTAACATCGAAAGTTTCATTTTTTTCGTTTTACTTTAATTTTAGTATCATAAAACCTATCAAATTCCTCTTTTTCTATAATTTTGCTGCAAAATTTTTGCAAAAACATGGAGTATTATTTTTCTTATAAAAACTATTTGACACGTCAATTTGGAACACGGGTACAAAAATTGACGATTGACGCCGGATTTTCCTGTCCCAACAGAGACGGAAAAATGGGTATAAATGGGTGCACCTATTGTAACAATGAGGCATTTAACCCATCTTATTGCACGCCTCAAAAGTCTGTTATACAACAAATAGAAGAAGGCATTGAGTTTCATAAAAACAGATACCGCCGAGCAGAGGGGTATTTGGCTTATTTTCAAGCCTATTCTAATACGTATGCCTCATTGGAAAAGTTGAAAGAAATATATCAACCGGCAATGGAACATCCTTTGGTAAAAGGCATTGTAGTGGGTACGCGCCCCGATTGTCTGGAAGAGGAAAAATTAGACTTTTTCGCTGAATTGGCAGAAAAAATGTTTGTTTCCATAGAAATAGGCATTGAATCTATTCATGATGAGACGCTGCGTAAAATTAACAGAGGACATGACTTTCAATGTGTTGTTGATACTTTACAAAAGATAAACGCACGAAATATACATGCAGGCGCCCATTTTATTTTCGGTTTGCCTGATGAAACGCCGGAAATGTGGCTGGAAGATGTGAAAATCATTAACCAATTGCCATTAAACAGCATTAAATTTCATCAACTTCAAATAATTAAAGGTACGCCAATGGAAAAAGAATATTTGGCAAAT
>Ga0082212_10004272_pt1 | contig 19863 bp, 16 predicted proteins | sample TergutNt197P3_FD_71548 | JGI IMG/M metagenome (GOLD analysis project Ga0082212, IMG submission 71548) | Neocapritermes taracua P3 segment gut microbial communities from Petit-Saut dam, French Guiana - Nt197 P3 | ecosystem: Host-associated > Arthropoda: Insects > Digestive system > Gut ... | reverse complement strand
CGTATGTTTTGGCGACAAAGACATGAAAAGTCTCTATATTACAGCCAGAGAAGGATTATATCGAATACGGCTTAAAGTTAAAGGAACCAGAGTCTGAAAATTTATATTCAATTAATTTTTCTATATTTGGGGTTCATTATCAATTTGCTTATAAAGAACATTAATTAACTCTATAATAATGAAATATGAAGATTGCATAATCAAAACATTGGGAAAAGGCGATGTCGATTCGCCTCTGAAAATAGACAGGACAGAAAACAGCCCGATTTATAAATTTGTGAACGACAACGAGCGGATAATTTACGACACATCGCTTGAATATTTTTTAAAATGCAAAGAGAGCGGCGAAACACCTGTTTCATTTGAAAAAGCAGGTCCGCGCGAAAAACTTTTCTTCGAGCCGGCAAAGACAAAAGTTGCCGTTGTTACTTGCGGAGGCTTATGTCCCGGACTGAATAATGTTATCAGAAGCCTTGTGTATGAGTTATATTACCGATACAACATAAGCCGAATTATCGGCATTAAATACGGTTTTGAAGGCTTAGTATCGAGGTACAACCACCCGACAATTGAACTTACCCCATCGGTTGTGAGCAACATACATCTTACCGGCGGTTCGCTGCTCGGTTCTTCGCGCGGCGACCAAGACGTTGAAAAAATTGTCGATACACTCGAGATAATGAACACTAACATACTGTTTTGCATTGGCGGAGACGGTACATTGCGCGGAGCACACGACATTCACAAAGAGATAGAAAAACGCAACCTGAAAATAGCAGTAGCAGGAATTCCGAAAACAATTGATAATGACATCAATTTGATAGAAAAATCGTTTGGCTTCGAAACCGCTTTTTCGGTTGCAACCGACATCATTCGAAATGCCCACAACGAAGCCGCCGGAGCATACAACGGCATTGCCCTTGTGAAAGTTATGGGAAGAGATTCGGGATTTATTGCCGCCAGCGCAGCCATTGCAGTTCAGGAAGTTAACTTTGTGCTTGTGCCCGAATCCGAATTCGACCTCTATGGCGAAAAAGGGTTTCTTAATGTATTGAAAAAAAGATTGGAAGCCCGAAAACACGCAGTAGTGGTTGTAGCCGAAGGAGCAGGACAACATCTATTCGATGATGCCGGAACGGAAAAAGATGCATCGGGAAACATAAAGCACAAAGACATAGGTGTTCTTTTGAAAGAAAAAATAACCGAAGAGTATAATAAACAAAAGTTTCCTCACTCAATACGATATATCGACCCAAGTTATATAATAAGAAGCGTACACGCAAATGCCAACGACAGTAAATTCTGCAACCTGCTGGCACAAAACGCGATACACGAAGCATTAGCCGGAAAAACCGATTTTGTTGTAGGTTTTTGGAATAATCAATTTACACTGATGCCAACCGCAATGGCAGCCTCAAAACGCAAAAAAATTGACATCGAAGGCGAATTATGGTGGAATGTTCTTGAAACCACAGGACAGCCCGTAAGCATGAAAAATCAATAAAACATCAAAATAATAAAAAATTTTTATATTTTTTGTATCTGAATCACAGTGCATTATAAAAAAATGTGAAAAAAAGTTGAAAATGTCACTTGATATTTTGATGTTTTCTGCGTCTATATAGTAGAAACGATTGAATGGAAGAAAGGCAATTGATTGAAAGTTGTGTGCGCGGCGAGCCGTGGGCGCAAAAAATGATGTACGAATTACATGCGTCGTCTATGATGAGCGTTTGTCGGAGGTATGTGTGTAATCGCGACATAGCCAAAGATTTGCTGCAGGACGGGTTTGTAAAACTGTTTGCAAAAATTCATACCTATTCAGGCACAGGATCGTTCAACGGCTGGATGAGAAAGGTTTTTGTAACAACTGCGCTAAATTATCTTCGCCACAATGATGTTCTGCGGAATGGTATTGAAATTGACAACGACGATTTTGATATACCCGAAAATGACGCTTCGCCTTTCGAAAATCTTTCGGCTGATGATTTGTTTGACTGTATTGCAAATCTTCCTGACGGATACCGCACCGTTTTCAATATGTATGCTATTGAAGGGTATTCGCATACGGAAATTGCCAAACAACTCAATATCAGCGCAAGTTCATCGCAGTCGCGATATTATTATGCGCGGAGGCTGTTACAAAAAATGGTAATGGAATTAGTTGAAAATTAAAAGAATATGATAAATAACGATAAATATGATGCCATCGGCGAACTGTTCCGCCAAAAGTTGGAAAACCACCAACTGCCCGTTGACGGCGATGGTTGGGCTGAAATTGAGCGGCGCATAGGCAGGCGGAAAAACAAGCCGGCAATATGGCTGTGGAGCAGCGGAATAGCAGCAGCGGCGGCGGTTATTGCCATGTTATTGACTATCAATAAACCCAAAGCCGAAGAAACAACCATAATGGCTGTTATTCAGGAGGCAACGACAGAAGAACCCGCAACCGTTAATAATGAAACAGTTGCAAGCGCCAATGAGCAGGAAACAACGAACAACAATAACGTAGCGTTGTTGAAATCAGTTAGTTCTGAAATTAAATCAGATAATTTGGAAAATCAATCAGTTGCTCAGGAGTTTGAAAATTCGATTAATATTGCAGAACAGAACGAAACACTAACCGCCACAACAGCAGAACCTAATGTAACAGAACCCTCTGTTATAGAACATACTGCAACAATACAAACGGTGAATGAAACATTCAAATTTGATATTTCGTTGTTTGACGATACTCCTGTAAAAAAAGATAAAAAATGGATGTTGGCGGCGAGTTTCGGAATAGTTGGTAATAATTCGGAGAGTTCGGGCAGTGGACAAAATTATTATGCACAATTATCTCAAAGTCCGGTTACAAGAGGTTCAAGTTTCAACAATCAATATGCTGTTGATTTGTCGAGCAATATAAAGTCGTTAAGCGGTGTGAACAAAAGCGATATTGAGAATATCAGGCATCTGCCGCCTCTGTCGTTTGGGCTAATGGCGCGCAACCTCGGAAAAAAGGGAGGCGTGGAAACCGGATTGGTATATACTTTTCTTTCAACACGTTTCGAATTTTCAGATTCGCGGGCAAACTATAATGTGCACCAAAACTTGCATTATATTGGTATTCCGTTCAATATGCTGGCGTATCTGTGGAACTCAAATTCTAACTGGCAAATTTATTTCTCGGGAGGCATAATGGCTGAAAAAGGCGTGCGAGCAACATACACTCAGGAAATGCGGGAAGGCAGCCAAGTGCATCGTACTACCACTGTATCAAAGAGTTCGGTTCCGGGATTACAACTGTCGGTTAACAGCGCTTTGGGGGTTAATTATCGCCTGAGTAAAGATTTTGGCATCTATTTTGAGCCGCGAGCCGGTTACAGTTTCGACTGCAACCAGCCAATAAGCATACGCACCGAATATCCTGTGTATGTGGGAATTAATGCAGGATTGTATTATATAATTAAAAACTAAAAACATAAATACTAATTTAAATCAAGAACAATGAAAAAATTATTTTTTGCCATCTGTGCCGGAATAATTCTGTTTTCCGGCTGTAAAGACAAGGTTACCGAAACGGTAACATACACCTATTTTGTTAATGAACCGATATTTATGTCGGCAAAAGAATTCCGCTCATCGGTAAGCGTAACCACAAGAGCCGTAGCCATTAGCGATTACGGAAAAATCTGTTTCTACGAAGGATACATCTACATTTCGGCGCCCGAAAAAGGCATTCACATTATTGACAATCGCAACCCTGCAAATCCGCAGAATATCGGGTTTATCGAACTGCTGGGCAATGCCGATTTAGCCATACGCAACGACAAACTCTATGCCGATATGTTTATGGATTTGGTGTGGTTTGATATTAAAAATCCCGCCGCACCCGCATTGGAAGGACGTTTGGAAAGTGTTTTCAAATCACTGCCTATTGCCTTTAATGATTTTCAGATTGATTTACCGACATCATACAACTTCAGCGGCGAAGAGATAGTTGTTGGCTGGGAATTGAAAGAGCGCGATGAAACACAAACTTATACCTATGTAACAGGCGGATGGAACTTGTTTGGAAGAAAAGATAGAGATATTATGTACATAAATGACCAACTAAAGACAAACAGCCCCGGTAGCAATCCTCCAAGCAGCAACGGTGTCAATGGCTCTATGTCGCGTTTTGTTTTGTATAAAGATTATTTGTATTCGGTGATTAATAATCGTATGGATATTTTCGACCTTAGCAGCGAAGAACCCAAAAAGGCAGTCGAAGGAATACACATAGGCAACGAGGTGGAAACTATTTTCAACTACAAAGACAATATGTTTATGGGAACACCAACCGGAATGGTTATTTACTCGGTAGCCAACCCGTTGAGCCCCGAATATATGAGTATGGTGTGGCACGTTTATGGCTGCGACCCTGTGGTAGTGGAAGACGATATAGCATTCGTAACAATACATTCGGGCAATTTCTGCGGGCAAAACAGCAACGAACTGCTCATATATGATGTAAGCGATGTGAAAAGTCCGCGCCACCTTGTTACCTACGCAATGACAAAACCCAAAGGCTTGGGCATCGACAACGGTACGCTGTTTATTTGCGATGACGGACTGAAAATATTCGATGCCACCAACCCGCAAACCCTCATGGCAAACCGTTTGGAGCATTATTCGGGCATGGAAGGCTTTGATGTTATTCCGTTCAACAACGTGCTGATGATGATTGCCGAAGATGGTCTGTATCAATACGATTATTCCGATTTGACAGAAATAAGTCAATTGAGTAAATTGCCGATTATTAGGGAATAAATTCCGGAAAATCAATATAACTTCTAAAAGAGGCTGTTCACAATTTGAACAGTCTCTTTTATATTTTTTATAGATCGAGCCAATATCTTAATATATATGAGTTTGACTCCTAATTCCTAATTCATAAATTAAGTTTATTAATTCAAAAGCGTCTGTTCTTCGCCGTTTATTGGCTCATCCGATGTGTCGATAATCACTGTTTCTTTTTTTCTGAATATTGCTTCCATCTTTTGTAATAGTTCCTGCAGAGTATTGTATTCTTCTTTGAATGTAAACCCGATTCCCTGAGTATATGGGGATGTTTCGTAAATGAGGTTATTATTTGAACGGTTGTAAGCCTTAAACTGTATTTTCCCGCTTGGAATTAGTTTTACGTTTATTTCGAAATCGCCTACAAGCTGGCTGTTATTTGTGTTGTTTGGATTTACGTTGTTACCTACATTGCCATTTATAGTAACGCGGTCGTTGAAAAACTGTGTACTGAGCGCGAGTTCAATTTCATCGTCGGTCATCTGGTTAGGACGGTAATTAAAGCCAACATCAAACAGGTTTGTGGCCTGCGAAAGCCAGTTGCTCAGCTGGTTCGAGAACAGTTCGCTGGCAGTAGCTCCGATTAAATTTTGGGTTTGGAAGTCATTGTTTCCGCGCGCATACTCAGGCATGTAAAATTTTCCGAGTACCAGTAACGATAACATTTGTTTGTTCATGTCTTCATCGGTACTGAAAAATTGCTGTAATTCATCAGCAAACCGGTTTTCAACCGTAGGAAAATTTATTTCGAATTGAATATTCGGATTTAACAGCTCTTCGCTGAGCTTTATTTTGCATTCAACCGGAATACGCTGGTTTTTATTGATATTTTCGTATGAAAGTAAACCGTATAACGAAGTTCTTAAATTGTAAACTGCATTAATATTGATGGACGCGTTGTAAGGATTGCCCGACCAAGTAATGGTTCCTCCCTGTTCAATGCTAAAATGTTTGTTGATAACGTCTTGCAGTGTAAAAATATAATCACCTTTTTCTACTGTGTAATTTCCTGATAGTGTGATGTTTCCTTCATTATCCATCCCGAGCAGTAAAACTCCTTCTCCCTGAGCCCTTATTACATCGCCAATCTGCGAATTATAAATTAGCTGTACTCTGGCGTCGGGAGTTGCCATTATAGTGAGGCTTAGGCTGAAATTGCTGTCGTCCTTTTTTACAGGGAAAGAAAATTCCTGTTTTTCCAATTCCTCGGCCGTAACGAAACGGATAAAATCGTACTGTGCGATTTCGCTTTTATACTCAAGCGAAATATTTACGCTGGTTTCGGGAAGTGTTGTGCCTGTACCTGCTAACCTTACCGTTTTGCCTCTTCCTGCTATTTCGAACATTCCGTTTACAAGAACATGTCCCCAAAACTGCTGATTATCTCTTTGTGTTGTATTAAGCGCCAGTAATTTAGGCGACGATACGGAAAGATTATAAATCATATCCCTAAAGTTATGGTGGACAATGGTTCCGTTAAGTGTACCACGATTCCTGTTTACATCCTGTATGGTTATATTTTTGAATAAAAGCGTATCGTTTTTAAAATAAATCGAATCGCTAAAACTGTATGCAGTTTGTGTATAATTAACGGTTAAACCCGTGTTGGCTCCAAAAAGCGCTCCATTGAATAAGATACGATCAGGGCTGCCGCTTACTTTCACCTTGCCGGTTGCTGTTCCGTGAATATCAGAAAAAATGTTTTGAAGAACAGTTTCAAGTATCACTATCGGAAGGCTGTTGAGTTGAAGATTGTAATCGAGATTTCTGCTTGCAGGGTGCAACGTTCCTTCGCCCCGTAATGTCTCTTCATCACCTTTTTTAATAACAATTTCGGTATTCAAAGCCGATTCTAAATTATTCCAATTATTGATTAACGAAATATCACCAATATTTTGTTCTTTGAAAATGAAATTTTTTATCCCAATATCCGAAATTATCATCTTTTGTCCATAGAAATCTTTAATCCCTGCCGAGCCGTTAATTAAACCTGAAATCCTGGAATTTGTGTTGAAATATGTTTGAATTTTATCCAACGAAATATTTTCGATTTCGAGCGACAGCACATCCATATCGTCTTCCGATATTTTTCCGGCCAAAGTAATTTGCTGTTCTTTATTGAAGAACCTGAAATTTTTGATTTCAACTGCAGTAGAGTCAATAGTCGCTGTAAAAGGGGATATCTGCCACAAAGAATCGGCAATATAAATTTGCGACGGAAAACCTTCAATTTCGATGTGAGGGTGGTTATCAACAATATCGTATGTAAAAACCGAACGTGTTTGTATCGACCCTCTGTTTGAATTACCATCGTTATTTGTCCAGGTTATATGGTTAACAATGTTGTTATCGGCAATTTTTGAATCAATGTCAACATTTTTCAGCGACATACCGTTTTTCAGTGAAATTTCGCCCAGCCTGAATTTCGATGAATATTCATTTTCCTGTGGTTTATTTCCGATAAAAATGTTTTTCACTGTAATACCTTGTGTACTAAAACCGGGGATACTGCCTTCAAGCGTAATGGTATTACTGTCGGAATCAACTCTGCCATAAACAATAAAAGGCGATTCTAATTGTATAACGGGCATAAAAACATCTGTAACAGGGTCAAGGTTTGTCGCATTTAATTGGTACTCGAATATATTTTTATTTTCGTTTTCTTTGTACGTAATGGCCGGGAGATAGTAATTGGCGCTCCTGCGTATTGCATTCAGTAAATTCTGAAAATGATAAATCCCCGTTACTTCAACATCAAAATATTCGGAAGTAAATGTTAGAATTTCTTCATCCAGACTGTGCAGTGAGCTTAGTTTCATTCCATTAAGATCAAGTTCGCCATGCCTGTTTCGATAAACTCCATCGTCAACAGTGATGGTTCCTTCAAGGTTATCGAGTTTGTTACCGGTAAAATTTGCAGTTACATTGCAGGCCAATTCCGAATCCGGAAAATATTTACTTAGAATTAAATTTACGGGCAAAGCCCTGTTTAGCATCAAGTTAAAGTCGAAAACCGGTACTTCGGGGTTAAAATTGACCTGTCCTGTAAAATTTAGGTCAAGATTTGGGTCGTCGGCGCTTAAAACCCCGTCGAACATTTTATTGCTGAGTTCACCGTCGAGTATGATATTCGTGTAGATATAGTCGTAAGCTTCAATTTCAGAAATTACGCCATTGAATTTTCCGCTGTAGGCTTGGTGTTTCCTGTCGATACTTCCGTCGATATTTCCGTTAAAAGTCAACAGTCCGAAACCATCGTATGCTTTTAGAAATTTACCCAGTTCGAAATCCGATGTTTCCATGCTTCCCCTGTATTTAATTCCATCGGTTTCAGGCATCACAGCAAGGTCGGTTTTTATTATGCCCATTTCCGATGTAAATGTCCCGAATGTTACAAAATCGGAAAGGAAACCGGCAAAATTACCTTTGTAATTAATTGTTCCAACCTGGTAAAACGATTCAGGGAAACTTATATATTCCATTTTGGCAATATCAGGAAGCCTGATTTGGCTTAAATCTTTAAACGTAGTTTGCGTATTGACAAGGTCAACAAAAAGGTACATATTCTCAATATCGGTAATCTCGTCGATATAAAAATCGAAAACGGCGGAAGTGTTTTGTCCGATTTTCAGCACAATGTTTTTACCTGCAATGTCGCTTAGCGTTCCGTAAATATGCCCCGCTATGTTAGCTTTCATATCCATCCCTTTCAACGATGGCAGCAATTCAGCAATTTCGGAAAGACTTATTTCTGAACCCGACAGTATAACATCAAAGTTCATTTCAGAAAGAGAGCGATTTGGAGAATCTTCAAAATTTAAGGTAACATCAACGTTGTTTACAACAGAGTTACGAGTTTTGAAACTGAAATTTTTTATTTCGATTTTCTCTTTTAATACTGAAACTTCGGTTCTTAAATTATTTAGATACAGGTTTTTTCCGTTATCGAGGCTGAGTTCACTGATTCTGAAATAAATAGAATCGGGAATAATGCTGAAGTCGGAAACTTCAAAATTTACATTGGCCAAATTTACCGATGCAGTTTTTAATTTTGCTAAATCGGTAAACGAAATATCCGAATCGTTGAACCCGAAACGGTTACATCTTATTTGCCACGATTGGGCAGAGTCGTTTTTACTCTGAAAGGTCTCGGCGAGAAATGAAAAATTGTAACTGTTTGCTGAATCGCGTTCAATATTTATTTTGTTGTTTCCCAGTTCAAGTTCTGCCAGCGATATTTTTTTTTGCCGTATTTTTAGTGTGTCAATTTTTGCCGACAGGTGCCGGGTATAAAAAAGAGTATCGCTGTTTTGTCCTTCCAACAATACGTCTTCAAGTATAATTTTATTGAAAAAAGCAATATTTACCTTTCTTACCGTAATTTTTGAATTAATTTGTTTTGAAAGCTGTATGGCGATTTTTTGAGTCAAAAATGTTTGCACGTGTTTGTTTTGCAGTGCGAGGCAAGCGCCTGCAAGCAGTAACAGCATTACTGCAAACGCGATGATTAATATTTTTCGGCCTTTTTTGATAGCTTTGCAATTTAAAAGCGAACTTAAACTTTTTCGGTTAAAATTAGTTTATTGTTTTTACAGTTTTCTCAACAGGTAGTATGACAATAAGAAAAAATAAGGAAATAACAATTTTGGGAATCGAATCGTCGTGCGATGACACATCTGCTGCCATTATTCGCGACGGTGTTGTTCTTTCGAATATAGTGGCAAATCAAAAAGTACACGAGAAATACGGAGGGGTAGTTCCTGAGCTTGCTTCGCGGGCGCATCAGCAAAATATAATTCCGGTTGTTGATTTAGCCATAAAAAATGCGGGCATTTCGAAAGACGATATTTCGGCTGTGGCTTTTACACGCGGGCCCGGCTTACTGGGGGCGCTTTTGGTGGGCACTTCATTTGCCAAAGGCTTTTCTATGGCTCTTGAAATCCCGCTTATCGAGGTAAACCACTTGCAGGCACATGTTCTGGCATTGTTCATCAAACAAAAAGAAACGGAACACAATCCGCCTAAATTCCCTTTCCTTTGTTTACTGGTTTCGGGCGGAAATTCACAAATTATTCTTGTTCGCGATTACCTGAAAATGGAAGTTATCGGGCAAACCATCGACGATGCAGCAGGAGAAGCATTCGATAAATGTGCAAAGTTAATGGGACTTCCGTATCCCGGAGGGCCGCATGTTGACAGGCTGGCAAAACAGGGAAATCCCAAAAGGTTTATTTTCTCCTTACCTCAAGTGCCGGAGTTTAATTACAGTTTCAGCGGATTAAAAACTAATTTTTTGTATTTCCTGCGAGACAGTTTAAAAGAAAACGAAAATTTTGTCGAAGAAAACAGAGAAGACCTTTGCGCATCGCTGCAACATACCATCATTAAAATTTTAACAGATAAATTAAAAAAGGCCTCGAAACAAACCGGAATAAATGAAATTGCCGTTGCCGGAGGCGTATCGGCCAATTCGGGATTACAGGAAGCTCTTCGGGAAAATGCAGTAAAACACAACTGGAATCTGTATTTGCCAAAATTTGAATTTACTATGGATAATGCAGCAATGATTGCCATTACAGGTTATTATAAATACTTAAACGGCGAATTTACAGGGCACGACGCAGTTCCTTTTGCACGCACCAAGTTGTGATATTTTAGTTGTTTAAAAAATTATAAACATTAAAGGTATTCGGTATAAAAGACGAAACCCTTCGCAAAGCCAGCGGGCGAGAGAGCGGTGGACACTAACTATTGAGAGTTACGAGCATCTTGACAAATGAAAGTAAAAGTGAAGTGATAACGGAAAGCATAGCAACAGCAATGAACAGTAAGAATGAAGAGAAACTTGTATTAGAGGAAATGAGTGTTTTTTTTAACAATCGCGCTCAAATATATGAGGAAAAACATCTTGAACATGTTGGCGGAATGGAAAGCAAACAAATCCTTGCTTCGTTTTTTCCACCTCATGCGAAAACGATGATTGATTTGGGTATCGGGACAGGTTTGGAATTGATGGCAATTTTCCAGCGTTTTCCCGAAATTGAGGTTACAGGCTTGGATATTGCCAAAAGTATGCTGAATTTACTCGCCGAAAAATATTCTGATAGGAAAATTCAGCTGCATTGTGAAAGTTATTTGGATTATGATTTTGGTAATTGTTTGTATGATGTTGCTTTATCGGTAATGACATTACATCACTATAACCATCAAACAAAGACGAATTTATACCGTAAAATATATAATAGCCTGACGAACAACGGAGTATATATCGAATGTGATTATATGCTTTCGGAAAAGGAATATGAAAATCCACAGGAAAAGGAAGATTTCAATTTTTTAGAATTTGAACGATTAAAAAAAGAACAAGGTATCGCTGACAGACGTGAATATCATTTTGACACACCTTGTACGGTATCGAACCAAAAGAAAATGCTTTTGGAGGCAGGATTTGCAAACGTAAAAGAAGTTTGGCAAAAGGGAATTACAGTAATACTTATTGCTAATAAATAAAAACGATATGACTTTGGATATTCAAATGTCAGCACATAACGAGCAGTTTTGTAAATATTTGTTAATTAACACTGTATAAAATACGCACAAAATAAAGTGCGATATTTTCAAGAAAATGCACTTTTGAAAGTGCGAATTAAAAATAAAATTGTATCTTTGCAAAAATTTTTAATATGGAATCGTTAATCAAAAGTTTTAAAGATTTATTGTCGCTCACGCCGCTTGATTTTAAGCGTTATCTCTATTCGGAAATAACGTGGGGCGACAGAATGTTGGGTATAGTCGGTCCGCGTGGAGTGGGTAAAACCACAATGCTCCTGCAATATATCAAAGAAAACCTTGATGTGAATGAAACACTTTATGTGCAGGCAGACGACATTTATTTTGCCAATCATACTTTGCTTGAACTTGCAGATGAATTTTCAAAAAACAGAGGGGAATATTTGTTTATTGATGAAATACACAAATACGCGGAGTGGTCGCAGTCGCTAAAATCCATTTACGATTACTTTCCGCAAATGAAAATCGTATTTACAGGTTCGTCTATTTTGGATATTTTGAAAGGTAGCGCCGATTTGAGCCGCAGGGCATTGATGTTTAAAATGCAGGGACTTTCGTTTCGCGAATATCTGTTTTTCTTTCACAATATAACGGTCGAAACATACAGTTTATCAGATATTTTGGAACATAAAACAGATGATTTTCCTGTTCGCCACCCATTACCGCTGTTTAAGGACTATCTGCGGAGGGGCTACTATCCGTTTGGAATGAACGACACGATGTTTATGCACCGATTGAAACAGGTAATTATTCAAACATTGGAAACGGATATTCCGATTTTTGCCAATATGAATGTAGCAACCGGAAAAAAACTTGGCAAATTGCTGAAAATCATCTCTCAAAGCGTTCCGTTTAAGCCGAATTTTACTAAAATTGCAGGAATGTTGGAAGCAAGTCGCAACAACATTGACGATTATTGTTATTACATGGAATTGGCAGGTTTGATTATGCAGTTGCGGGATATGGGCGAAGGAATCGGGCAACTCGGCAAAGTAGATAAAGTTTATTTGGACAACCCTAATCTTATTTTTGCATTAGCCGAACAGCAGCCTGAAGTCGGCAACATTCGTGAGACTGTATTTTTTAATCAAATGCGTGTGAAAAACGAACTATTTCGTTCCGAAAAAGCCGATTTCAATATCAACAATATCACTTTTGAAGTTGGCGGTAAAAGTAAAAATCAAGAACAAATCAAAGAATTGAAAAATGCTTACATTGTGAAAGATGACATTGAATACGGCTATCAAAACGTTATTCCCTTGTGGGCTTTTGGGCTGAATTATTAAGATGATAAATAGCAAATACACACGAACACCAGCAGCCAACATGCGCAAGTTTAACGAAGTGTAAATGTGCTGGCGTAGAATTTAGTCTGAACTGTGATTTTTCTCTGTGTTTTCTGTGCTGAAAAAAAGATTCAACACAAAGAATAGAATTTTAGCAATTCTCAATACAATAAATTTTTAATCGGAAACGTTTTATAATCTATTTAACACTGTTCTGAAATAAATTTTTAAAAAAATTATAAAAACATGAGTGAAAGCATAAAACACGAATGCGGAGTCGTTTTACTTCGGTTGTTGAAGCCGTTGGATTATTACATTGAGAAATACGGCACAGCCTTTTGGGGACTCGATAAGTTGTACCTTTTGATGGAAAAACAGCACAATCGGGGACAAGATGGGGCGGGAATCGCCTCTGTGAAGTTCAATCCCAAGCCGGGCATTGCGTATGTCAATCGGGAGCGTTCCAACTCCTCAACGCCCATACGGGACTGTTTTGCCCCTGCGTACAAAGCCATTCAAGAGGCGGCGGAAACCAATGCCGGACAGATGAAAAATGTGGACTGGGTGAAGGAAAACTTGAAGTTTTCGTCCGAATTGTTTATGGGGCATCTGCTGTACAGCAATTTTGGAAGAAGCGACCTCGCCAATGTGCATCCCTTTATCATTCACAACAATTGGATTTCCCGAAGCCTTGTTATTGCGGGCAATTTCGGTTTGACCAATATGAATGAACTGTTTGATGATTTGGTTTCGCTCGGACAGCATCCGGTGGAAACAAGCGGTGCCATTACCATTTTGGAAACCATTGCAAATCACATCAATAAGGCTAATGATGATTTATATAAAGCCTACAAAGAACAGGGACTTTCCAAATACGATATTTCGGAAAAAATACAGCAAGAGATTGATGTTCAGCACGTTTTGAAGGGTGCGACTCAAAAATGGGATGGCGGTTACGTTATTTGCGGCATGTTGGGGCATGGCGATGCGTTTGTGTTGAGAGACCCGCACGGCATCCGTCCCGCTTTTTATTACAAAGATGACGAGGTGATAGCCATTGCCTCCGAGCGTCCCGCTATTCAAACGGCATTCAATATACAGGTGGAAGAGGTGAACGAATTGCCCGCCGGACATGCTGCCATTATCAAGCAAAACGGGGAATTTTCTATCAAGGAATGCAACACGCCGCAAACCTTGCAACCGTGTTCGTTTGAGCGGATTTATTTTTCACGCGGGACAGACCAAGATATTTACAAAGAACGGGAAAAATTGGGCGGATTGCTACTCGATGGTGTCTTAAAATCAATAAATTACGATTTGATAAATACGGTTTTTTCCTACATTCCCAACACCTCTTTGGTGGCTTTCAACGGCATGTTCGATGCCTTGCGAGACCATTGCAACGAAGTGAAAAAACGCAAAATATTGGAAAACAAAGAAGCCATTACGCCCGAATTGTTGGATAAAATCTTGGCGATTATGCCTCGTTTTGACCAAATTGCGGTAAAAGATACCAAATTGCGGACTTTCATCACCGAAGACAACCAACGCGACGATTTGGTGGCGCACGTTTACGACATCACCTACGGAACTATCCACCGAAATGTGGATAATCTGGTAGTGATAGACGATTCCATCGTGCGAGGCACCACGTTGCGGGAGAGCATTATTCAAATGTTAGACAGATTACATCCGAAAAAAATAGTGATTGCTTCCTCCGCTCCGCAAGTCCGCTACCCCGATTGTTACGGGATTGACATGTGCCGCATAGAAGATTTTGTCGCCTTCCAAGCCGCAATCGCCTTGTTGAAAGAGACAGGAAGGGAACAACTCATTGAGTCGGTTTACAAAAAAGCAAAAGCACAGGAAAATCTACCCAAAGAGCAAATAAAGAATTGTGTACAAGAACTTTACGAACCCTTCACCGACGAAGAAATTGCTAAAAAGATAGTTGAACTTGTCCGTCCGCAGAACGTTCACACCGAATTGGAAATCGTGTTCAACAGCGTAGAAAACTTGCACAAAGCCTGCCCAAATCACACGGGAGACTGGTATTTTACAGGCAATTACCCTACTCCCGGCGGATTTAAAATGCTCAATACGGCATTTATAAATTATTTTTCGTATCTTTGCAAAAAGGAGTACAAAAAAGTACTTTGAGCATTAAATTATTGATTTTTAACATTATAAATTAAATTATTATGAGCAAAAAAATTGCATTGAAAAGCGTTTTCGCTATTGTGATGGTAGGATTTATCCTATCTGTGTCTTCTTGTCAGAAAGAAGAGAAAAAAATTATTGGAGAGTGGGAGTATGAAACTGCCACAGTAACAGAATTTTCGTGTTCCGACCCTCTCTTGTCCATTTTCGCAAGGTCTATAATTCAACAATCATTATCAGGCATGGCTGGTACTAAAATTGAATTTACCAAAGATGGGAAAGCAATAACCGTTGCTGGTGGAATGAGAAATGTAGGTACTTACAAAGTAAATGGTAACAAATTAACTTTGATTACTGATGGTTATTCAGAAACCTATGACGTTTCTTTTCCAAAAAAGAAAGAAATGCAATGGGATATGGATATGAATGCTGAGATGCTTGAGGTATTATCTTGGACTATCGCATTTTATCTTGAAGAAGAAGTAGAAATAACAAAATGTAAGGCGACAATGACCCTTACAAAGAAATAATAAACTTCAAAATAGGTTTTCTTTTTCTTCTGTGCAAATCCACAGACAATACATGCAGCGCGCCTTGCAATTGGCGGAAAATGGAAAATTGCATGCTGCCCCCAATCCCATGGTGGGCTGTGTGATTGTGCATGAGGACAAAATCATCGGCGAAGGGTTTCATGCCGCATACGGAAAAGCCCATGCAGAGGTGCAGGCAATTCAATCGGTAAAAGACAAAAATCTGCTGAAAGACAGCACGTTATATGTAACCTTAGAGCCTTGCTGCCATCACGGAAAAACGCCGCCTTGTGTGGATTTACTGCTCTCTTATGCCATTCCGCAGGTGTTTGTTGCTACCTTAGACCCCAATCCGAAAGTGAGCGGACAAGGTATTGCCAAACTACAACAAGCGGGCTGTGCGGTGGAAGTCGGTTTGCTGGAAGATGAGGCTAAAGCACTGAATAAGCGGTTTTTCTGCTTCCATGAAAAGAAACGTCCTTACGTTATTCTTAAATGGGCACAGACTTTGGACGGCTTTATGGATTGTAACGAGCGGGGCTGCAAAGACAGGGCAAGTTACTGGATTACAAACGATTTGCTCAAACTCAAAACCCACGCATGGCGGGCAGAAGAGGCGGCTATTTTTGTGGGGGCAAATACGATTATCAACGACAATCCGCAATTGAATGTCCGTTATACTGCGGGGAAAAATCCTGTTCGAATTACCCTGATTACGAGGAAGATGGACTTCGGGAAATACCATTTCGGTGATAACTCCCAGCCGACCATCATTTTCAATTTTGAACAGGAAAAACAGGACGGAAATACCTCGTATTACAAACTGTCCGACCGAGAAAATCCCGAAAAAGAACTCTTAGAAAAACTGTATTCCCTTAAAATACAATCCATTCTGATAGAGGGCGGACAGCGTACCCTACAACGCTTCATCGACCTCAACCTCTGGGACGAAACACGCGTTTTGGTGGGCAACAAGTGGTTTGGGAAGGGGGTGAGGGTGCCGGGGTTGTTGGAAATGACAAATAAAATTGAATGTGTGGAAGAGGGAAAAATTATTTTTATAAAAAACGAAAACACATGAAAAACAAATATTATGTAGTCTGGAAAGGTCATAGCACGGGTGTTTTCGACACGTGGGAGGAGTGCAAAAAGCAGGTTACGGGTTTTCAATCGGCTCAGTACAAGGCTTTTCCCAATCTTGCCATGGCACAAGCCGCCTTTGAACAGGGCAGCGAGCCGTTTTTGGAAAAAAAGCAGCATCCCATTCGCATAATCATGGATGGATTGTACGGAAAACCCATTGTACCAAGCATTTCGGTGGATGGTGCATGCAGCGGTTCTACCAAAATAGCCGAATATCAAGGCGTGGATACCGACAGCGGCACGCCCATTTTCAGGGTCGGTCCTTTTGCCGATGGGACGAACAATGTGATGGAATTTCTCGCCTTGGTCCACGCTTTGGCGCTCTGCAAACAAAAGGGGATTGACGTTCCCATTTATTCCGACAGCGTAAACGCCATGAAATGGGTGAAGGCAAAAAAAGCACGGACAAACCTTGCCAAAACCGCCCACAATACCAACTTGTTTGAAATGATTGTGCGAGCCGAAAAGTGGCTGGAATCCAACACTTTTTCCAATAAAATTCTAAAATGGGAAACCCAAGCCTGGGGCGAAATTCCCGCCGATTTTGGTAGAAAATGAAGCAAAAAAGTTTACTATTCACTTACAGCATTTTAACGTTTTCCATGTTGTTTTGGGGGGCATCTTTTGTCTTTACCGCCGCTCTTTTGCCGATGTTAGACCCCATTTCCATTATTTTTGTCCGCTTGGTTTTATCTTCCGTTTTACTGTGGGCTACCTCCCTGCTCTTTTTCCGCAAACAAATGGTAAAAAAATCGCTGTTGAAATGGATTTTTTTGATGGCATTTTTCGAACCGTTTATTTATTTTCTTGGGGAAACTTTTGGTTTACAACGAGTTAGTCCTGTGGTTATTTCCATCATCATATCGACCATTCCCGTTTTTACCGCCATCACGATGAGCATTTTTTTCCAAGCAAAACTCACCGCTGTCAATTTCGTAGGCATTTTCATTTCACTTTTGGGCGTTTTGTGCATGATAGTAAATAAAGACTTGACTTTCAGTGCCGATATGCTTGGAATACTACTCGTTTTCATTGCCGTTTTTTCTACCATTGGGTACAATATCCTTTTGAATAAACTCTCAAAAAACACGCATCCTGTCTGGATTGTTACCTTGCAAAATACGTTTGGTATCTTGTTTTTTTTGCCTTTATTCTTACTGTTGGGCGAATCTCCGAACTACGAAAACGGACAAGCGATTTTTTCTTTTCTATCTATCAAAGAAACGATGTGGCTGTATATCATTCTGTTAGCGGTTTTTTGTTCTGCGTTGGCGTTTGTTTTTTACATTTTTGCAGCACGGCAAATCGGCATTGCCAAAGCAAATGTTTTTTCCAATCTCATTCCCATCATCACCGCCCTTATTTCCTATTTTCTGATGGATGAAAAATTTACACCACTGAAAATTGCAGGGATAATCATTGTTATTTTGGGACTTGTGCTGACGCAAAAAAAACAAAAAAACTTATAAGCCCAACAAACTGTTTTTTATACCAAAACAAATTCTACTCTTTCAAATTCTCCATTGTTTTTTGCCAGATTTTCTCCTGAACCGCTTCGTCTTCAGAGGTTAAGAACGCCTCAACAAACTTATCTTCAACCTTTTTGTAGCCGCCGACAACGCTGTTTTCTATCGCCTTGTAGCCGGAAACAACACCATCCTCAACCACATTATATGCTGACACTACGGCATTTTCAATCTTCTTATTGGCATCTTTTAACTTACTCATATTTTGATAAAATTAAATTATTAATTAAATTTATTTCTAAATGCAAAGATACAATAAAATAACCAATTTTTTCTTTGTGAAAATCGAAACAATTTAATAATCAACAAATTAAAACTAAAAAAACTTATAAACATTCTGTTGAAAAGGAGGGTAATAGACTGAATATAAAGGGTAATTTTCTTAATAACTTCATAAAGTACTGAAAAAGCAAAAGTATATAAAAAAAAGGTAAACAAAATGGCAATGTTAATAAAAAAAATGAACAAAAAACAAAAAGATTTTAAATCAACAAGATAACGGAATGATAACAATCGCTTAATAATGAATGTTTTATAAAAAAACAGCGGCAATAAAACCCTAACTATCACCATTATAAAGTATCATTAACATTGGATTGTTATTACGCTTTTGATAAGTTTCTGAAAAGTTTTTATTAATTGTTTTTAACCGTTTTTCAATTATATTTTAACAGAAATTTATCCTTAAAATAATAAAAAAAAAATTTATAAAAAGTTATATATCAATATGATAAAAAAGTTAAAAAAATTTTTCAACACAATTAACATATCTAATCAATACCAAAATTTTTCTTTAAAAATAAAAATCTATTTATAATGATTATTCAAAATTCGTTTTGAAAATCCTATCTTTGCATTTCATGTAAAACGGACGAAGGAAATGAATATTGCAAGTGAAATTGAGAAGTTGAAAAAGGCGAAAAACGCTGTGGTTCTGTCACATTACTACACTCCTGATGCGGTTCAGGATATTGCTAATTGTTTGGGTGACAGTCTGGCTTTGGCACAATATGCCCAGCGTACGGAGGCTGATGTGATTGTATTTGCAGGCGTGTATTTTATGGCGGAAACGGCGAAAATTTTGAATCCAAATAAGCAGGTTTATATTCCCGATATGGAGTCGGCGTGTTCGTTGGCGGATTCGTGCAAATACGATGATTTTTTGTTATTTAAAACGCAATATCCTGATTATAAGGTTGTTTCGTATATCAATTGCAGTGCATCTGTGAAAACCTTGTCGGATGTTATTTGCACGTCGAGCAATGCGGTGAAGATTGTGAATAGTTTCCCAAAAGACGAAAAATTGATTTTTGCACCCGATAAAAATTTGGGAGCATACATCAATGCCATCACGGGAAGAAATATGATGTTATGGGACGGTAACTGCCATGTACACAATGCGTTAAAAGCTGAAAATGTGATGCAGTTGAAAATAAAATACAAAGATGCTTTGTTGATTGCACATCCTGAGTGTCAGCAAGTTATATTGCAATTTGCTGATTTTATCGGTTCTACCACGCAGTTGTTGGATTTTACGAAAAAGTCTGATAAAACGCAATTTATTGTCGCCACCGAAACAGGTATTTTGCATCAAATGAAAAAACAATCGCCTAATAAACAATTCTTTATCGCTTCCAACGATGTTTTCTGTCATTGCAACGATTGTGAATATATGAAATTAAATACATTGGAAAAAATTTACGATTGTCTTGAAAATCAGAAGAATGAAATTTTATTAGACGAAAAAATAATAGAAAAGGCTAAAAATCCGATAGTGAGGATGTTGGGGATGTCGTAAAATTGTTGTTTGGATTAAAAAAAGTT
>Ga0082212_10004271_pt1 | contig 19865 bp, 14 predicted proteins | sample TergutNt197P3_FD_71548 | JGI IMG/M metagenome (GOLD analysis project Ga0082212, IMG submission 71548) | Neocapritermes taracua P3 segment gut microbial communities from Petit-Saut dam, French Guiana - Nt197 P3 | ecosystem: Host-associated > Arthropoda: Insects > Digestive system > Gut ... | reverse complement strand
AGAGCATCTGCGGTGATCGGCGAGACCAATTCCTGTAGTACTCCCCACCGGAACATACTTCTGACGTGGTTGGTCAGTGTATTGCAATACCGTCGGCAGTACCGCTTGCCATTTTTATCAATCTGCTTGGTGAATTGCCGCTGAACGGCAACCCCGGAATACAGCAGCAATAGTCCTCTGACGGCGGAGCGGAATGTGTGATAATGGGAAGGGTCATTTTTCTGGACGTAATCCAGAAAGGCGACGGACATCGATTTGACGGTAATGCTACCAACAAGTGGAGCCGGTTGTCCCGGTGCAACATTACCGACAGCCCATTCTGCGATGCATTGGGCATAGTTTTGGGCGGCTTCGGGGGAACCGAACTGCCCGAGGTAGATTCGTTTTCCGTTGACACGGACGAAGGCGGTACCTCCGTTGTTGCCCATTTTGGGCGGGGTAGAATGTGATTTTGCCATAATTCTGTCAAAATTAGAAGTGGAAAGTGTCCAGATCTGGACACTTTAATATCTAACATGACGAATTATTTCCGAATTTCCCAAGACGTAAGTCTTTACGTCTTCGCACTTTACGTCATTGGAGCGAAGGGGAGTCGAACCCCCGACCTCAGCATTGCGAACGCTGCGCTCTCCCAACTGAGCTATCGCCCCAAAATAAAATCCACACTCAACCAAACAACGGTCCCGAACCACCACCAACGCCACCCTTCAACTGCTCAACAGGAATAGTCGACGAACCAGATACACCTGAATCCTCCGACTTCGACTCCTCCTCCGTCCACTCCGCACGCTTCAAAGACAATCCAATCTTCCTGTCCTCAACGTCCACCCGCAAAACCCTCACCTCAATTTCGTCGCCAACCTTCACTACCTCTTCGGGATTTTCCACCTTGCGGTTCGCCAACTCAGAAACATGGAGCAATCCCTCCAAGTCATCTTCCAAACTAACAAACACACCGAAATTCGTAACCTTCGAGACCGTCCCCTTTACCAGTTGTCCCGACTGGTACTTTTCTGGAATGGTCCGCTCCCACGGGTCTTCCTCCAACTGTTTCAATCCCAGTGCAATTCGGTGATTCTTTTTGTCCACCGACAACACCTTACACGTTACCTCCTGCCCTTTGGAAATCACTTCGCTCGGATGTGTGATCTTTTTCACCCACGACAAGTCACTCACATGCAACAAGCCGTCAATTCCGTCTTCGATTTCCACGAACGCACCATAATTCGTAAGATTTCTGATGACTCCCTTGACCACCTGATCGATAGGATATTTGTCGTCAACATGTTCCCACGGATTATCCTGCGTCTGCTTGATACCGAGCGAAATTTCTTGCCGTTCCTTACTGATTTGCAACACGACGGTTTCGATTTCATCACCGACATTCAGCACTTCGTTCGGATGATTGACCCGCTTCGTCCATGACATTTCGCTGATGTGAACGAGCCCCTCGACCCCTTCTTCGAGTTTGATAAATGCTCCGTAAGTCATTACGTTGACGACAGTACCCTTCAATCGAGTGCCGACCGGATAGCGTTCTTCGACAACATCCCACGGACTCGGCTCTTTCTGTTTGAGACCGAGCGATATTTTTTCCTTTTCCCGATTGATGCTCAAAATAACGACTTCGATTTCGTCGTCCATTTTCAGCATTTCGCTGGGATGGTTGATGCGTCCCCAACTCATGTCGGTAATGTGGAGCAGACCATCGATTCCGCCCAGGTCAACAAACGCTCCAAAGTCGGCAATGTTTTTGACGACACCCTTTCTGATTTCCCCTTCGCTGAGTTGGGTGAAGAGGGCAACTTTCTTTTCGACCCTTTCGCTTTCGATCATGGCACGCCGACTGACGACGATGTTTCGTCGTTCTTCGTCGATTTTTAGCACCATACATTGGATCTCTTGTCCGACAAATTCGCCGATGTCATTGGGGCGGCGGACATCAACCTGCGAGGCGGGCAGAAATACGGGAACGCCGATATCCACGAGGAGTCCCCCTTTGATTTTTCGTGTTACCATCCCGTTGACGATGTCGTTTTCTTTGACCGACTTCATCATGTTGTCCCACGCTTCAATCTTTGCGGCTTTTCTCTTGCTGAGATTGATCATGCCGCGATGTTCCTGCACGGGCATGTCATCATCTTCTTGTTCAACGAGGACTTTGACGGTATCGCCGACGGCGGGTTTTTCTTCATCTTCTTCCCAGTCGTCAATGGGAACAATTCCTTCGCTTTTGTAACCGATGTCAAGAACGACAAAATCGGAGTCGATTCGGATGATTTTTCCTTCGATGATTTGGTTTCCGACAATTTCTCGTCCGCTCCAGTCTTTTTCCTCCATGGGAGCCCCATCGAGGGCGGCATCAAGTTGTAAATCCCAATTTTCGTTTAAGTCAAGTTCGCGGACTAAATTTTGCCTAACCATATAACCCCTACACAACAATAATGAAAGGTGAGTGAAACGCACCCCCGTCGGACTTTCCGTTCGGGTACGGGTGCGAATGTAACCTGCCAATTTTAGCGGATTATCCGGTTTAGGGAAGGGGGACAGCAACGGTCAGAAAGTGCGAAAGCGACGTGGCTGTCCACGTTTACGTGGACTCTGTTATGATGCCGTTCGGTTTTTGGATTTTTCTACGGTGTCACGACAATAGATGTCAGTATCTCTTCGCGTTCTTTGCGTCCTCGGCGGTAAAATTCAACCGCAAAGTACGCCACGAATGCGCAAAGGGTGCAGAGAAAATGTTAATTTATTGCCATATTGCAGTATATCACTTCACGAACACTTCCACGGTTTTGGGAGCGCAAACACGGGCAAGATACGTGATCGGTTCCTCTTTCTTGCCTCTTTTTTCCGGTATCGAGTCGATTTTTGCCACACGAATCGTGTCCCCTTCCACTCCGTCTTGCAGAGACGTTGCCTCAGTACGGACAACAGCACCCCCCTTTGCCGCTCGAACGGTAACGATCTCCCCCTTGCAAACCAAAAAAGGCATACGAACAGAAGACTGTGTGAGAACCGACAAATCCTTCACTGGTTTGATGACCTCTTTGCCGATGACACTTTTAATGTCCACGAAAAAATCATCGCCGTTGACTTTGTCTATCCGTTGCAACATCACATCCGACGCGCTAATGATCGATCCCTTTTGCAATGTCCGGCGCACAACAACGACTTCCAACGGCAATGTAACCTCCGCATTGACCGTGATCGTGATGTCGCTTTGCATCCGAATTTGGAATTGCTGGAGTCCCGTGAAGGGAATCTGACCACCGCTTATATCTGCGATCTGACCGTTCGTCGCAAAAAGCCGAATCTGCTCCGGCGTGAGTTTCAGTGAAATATCCCAAGACCGTTGGATTTTGTTCGTATGGTTCAAATAGATACACAGCGATTGGGCAATCAGTTCTTCCAATTTTCGGGCGATGTCGTCGGTCATTCCCAGCACGTTTGCCGGCACATCGGCACGCACGGGAATCGGCGTAACCAAAGGAGTGTCTGCCGGGGCAAGATAGTTCGCTTGAATAACGAACTGGTCGTTCGCAGGTGTCGATGCCGTACTTTTTACAGCAACACCGGTAATGGCAATTTTTTCCGCACCGCTGATGGAATGATGGAGCGAATTGAAGCCCAGTTGCGAGAGCATGGTACGCAATCCCCATTGATCGAGCGTTTTCGTTTCACCGTCAGTCGGTGTGAGAAACAGTACCGTCTGTCGGAGCGGTTCAACATTTTCGTTTCCCATCGGCAGGACATCGGCAACGTCCGCCAGTGTAACCAGCGGCTCCGTGCAACGGATGGGTACGTTTTTCAGCCGGATTTCCGCTGCTTGACCGGAAAGAGACATACAGAAAAAAAGCACCGACAGACCGATTTTAATCCGGGAAAACGCCATATTTTGATTTTGTGTCCGATATTGTCCTACGGAGTCCCCAAGTCGGCGTTAACTTAGGGAAACTTTAACGATTCTGGCGATTTTGCGGGATTTGCCACATAAACTGAAGACAGATAGCAACTTCGGGTAAAAATAAGAGAACTATACGGTAACGCAGTGAAGTCACGAGGAATGCAATCTCATTTTTTTCGTCACTCCCGCGAAGGCGGGGGTGACGGAAAAATCGAACTTGCACGGCTCGTGAAAACAATTTTCCCCCTCTTGCTATTTTTTTTTTTTTTGATATACAATGCTTGGCGACGGTTTCGGGAACGTCTCCTGAAAATTCAGTCTTGCACCACGTCATAGATTAACATTTTCTCTGCGTACTTTGCGCATTTCTTTGCGCCCTCTGCGGTAAAAACTAACCGCAAAGGCGCAAAGTTTTCGCGAAGTGCGCAGTGGACACAACCCCCGTCATTCCCCAACCCCTCGTCATTCCCGCGAAGGCGGGAATCCAGATGAGGGATTTGAGCCTGTTTACCTAAGACTCCCGCCTGCGCGGGAGTGACGGAAAAACGACCTTTTGACCTCTAACCCCCTTCGACTCATGAAAACGAAACTTTTCCTCATCGTATCGTGTCTGTTTTTTTTCCCGGTTACGGGATACACTCAGCCCAATAAACCCGCTCTTGATGAATGGGAACAAGCAGCACTACAGCGATCTAGAGATCTGATACGATTCGGTAGACTAAGACACTGGGACAGCCTTACCTCAAACGCGATTGTTCCTCATGTCTTGGTTTTCCCGGAATTCCGCCATGCCATCGGCATGTCCGATGCACAGTATCAGCAAATCAAAGAGAAAATACACGAAACTTCGATTGAATCGCTCCACAAAAAGGAAGATGCACTAAGAGCAATTTATGAGCGGGCAGGGGTTTCAGTAAGACCAAAAGAACAAGGTTGGATGGGTATGGGTATGGTAATAGGTTCTACGGAGAATCTTAGTGATAAAGATCGTGAAGATCTTCGATACATTACAGAAGACAGATGGGAGAGCGAGATTGCTTTCTCCGATGTAGTTGGCGGCGAATTAACACCTGAACAGCACCAAAAAATAAACGAGGCTCTGTTGGCGAATATGGGACGTGAAATGATGCTAGTCATCTCGCCGAGCAGGTTTGAAGGACTCAATCTGACCGATGCACAAAGAGAGCAAATGAGAATCCTTGAAAGGGAACTCAAACCCAAACTCGATATTTTTCTTGATAATTACATCGATAGCCGGATAGCGTATCAGAACAGATTACATAGCCTCATCCAAGAGCAAAAGGGGGAGACTTTACGGGAAAAAACGCAGGAGACCAATAAGATAATTATTGACGATGCTGAGTTTAATGGGCATTTCGCCGCAATGTTAGCCCATGAGCGAGCGTTTACAACTTTAGTAGTGAAGGAGATAGGCGACCGCAATATCTTGACCAAAGAGCAATGGGCGCGACTTCAGGAACTGTTTGATGATCCGCCGGAGCATGCCAAGATACTTGCGATGCAAGTGTTGGTAAGAAGTAGCGATCCCAATAAGGTTAACGAGATGAATGCGGTCAACAAAGGTAGCGAGGAAAGTGAGAAGGCCGGTTGGCAGCCGGGACCGGGTTCTTGGAAGCCGGGCGATGCGATACCTGAACAGTATCGGCAAGACCGCAACGAGAGAAACCGATTTCCAAGAGGAGCGGAGTGAGGTAGCAACCGGTAGCGTCTGAATTTTTCGTCTTTTCGAGAGGATGAGATTTCTTCCTGCGCGTTGCTACGGTCGAAATGACATCTGGTTTGCAACTTGCAGGCACTATGGTTATGATTAACGTACTTGCCAGCAAAGGGGCAACAGGATAAAATGGTGGGAACCCTTATTTCGATGTTTTCCCATGCGACTCACGCTTACCTGCCTCGCCCTGCTATTTGCCGCCGCCATCGCAAATGCCGAAGACGTGTATTACCTACTGGAATACAACAGTGAAGCATGGGGATATCCTCCCATGCCCATTCGTGCCGAACTGGATGTCGAAGGCGATGCTTTCGTTCTCGGATACTGGTCCAGCACTTGGCGCTTACGGGATTTACTCAAACACGCAGCACTCGAGGTAGAAGCGGGAAAACTCTTTTCCGATCCCGTATTCACCGACAATTCTCCCAGATTGTTCGGTGCAAAAAGAGGGCTTGTCGTTCGTACCTCAAAGAAAACCGATTTCACGGTAACGTTCGGTAAAACCAAGCAAACCGTCTCTGCCGACCAAGCGGCAACCGGCAGTGCCAAAACGAAGGCGTACAGATGGTACATACTGGGGCAGTATCTCCATAACAATTTTGAAGCACACGATGCCGCTGGCTGGGCAATTTTTAATGAACGAAAAAATCATTACGGCAAGATTTTGTGCGGTATTCTCAACAACGCCGGTTATGAAACGAAAGCCCAAACGGAAATAACTCGCTGGCAATGGAGCAATTTCAACGATCCGTTCTTCAACTTGTTCAGCGGTACGTCGGCAATTCGAAATAATCTCGATCTGCGTGCCGTCCCGCGTTTTACCGGCGAAGATGCACGAACCATCGATGTCGATTCTGTGAAAGGAATCACCGTTGCCGAAATTGATTGGAAATCGCCGGAGTACCGGCTCAATGAAACGCCGAAACTCGATCCGCTTGCCTATTATGTGCCGGAAGATCAACACTTTGTCGTTTTTCCTTCCATTCATTGCGCTAAGCGAGTTCTCGACAGCGTCTCACAATTTGGGCTGGCGGCACTTGCCACGCCGATACCCACCGTCAACGAAACCGTTCCGACTGCCGATTATATGCTCGTCGAAAAATATCTTGGAAAACTCGGTTTGTCGCCCGAAGTGTTAGAGAAACTTGCCGCTTCGCCGAACATAAAGAGCGTCGCAATCACGGGTAGCGATCCCTACTTTGCCGAGGGAACCGACGTTGCCGTATTGTTGGAAACCGATGATTCCGAAAAAGTGCTGGAACTTTTTGATGAAAATCGAAGAGGCATTACGGTGAGTGCCATCGACGAGAAGACCGTCATGATTACCTGCTGGCTTTCTCAAATGGAGCGCATCCACGCTACCATCGAGAGCAAAAAATCGCTTGCCGCTCTCGATGAGTTTCGGTATTTCCGCAACCGCTACAAAGTCGGCGATGCGGACGAGTCGGTCTTCGTCTTTTTGAGCGATGCGACGATTCGCCGCTGGTGTTCGCCGCAATGGCGCATCGGTCAAGCGAGACGCTTGCAAGCGCAGAGCCGGATGGCATTACTCACTGTGGAGCGGATGGACGATTTCGTCATTCCTGCGAAGGCAGGAATCCAGACAGAAGATGTGAGCATGATTTCTCTAGACCCCCGCCTTCGCGGGGGTGACGAAAAAGAGAGGAACGAAAAAAACGACTTTGCCGACGAATACATTTACAACGTTTCACAAGATGGCGTAAGGAACAGCATCTACGGCACGTATTCCTTTCTCACGCCGATAGCGGAACTGGGCATTGACAAGATTTCCCAAGCGGAAAGGAATGCGTATGAACGGTGGCGAGACTCTTTTGAGAGAACGTGGCGAGGAGTTTTCGATCCCATCGGTATTCGGCTTTCGCTCGGCGAAAACATGGTGAAAACCGACTTGACCGTGATTCCCATCAATACCCGCGATGCGGATTTTCTCGCAAAAACAGGTGCGGATTATCTTCTTCCGAAGTCGCCTCGTTACGATGTTCCGATGCAGTTGATCGCCGCATTCGACAAAAAATCTCAATTGTGGTCATGGCTGTTTTCGGGTGAGGAATTTTCCTGGGTCGGCAACTACGTCTCGATCTATTTCGACGAAGACCCGTTTTGGAACGAGTTGCTCAAGTATGCTGAAGAAGTTGGAGGACTAGATACCTTCGTCATTCTTGTTTTCTTAAACAATAGCACGCCAGCGGTGGTGTTAGAAATTGCGTCAAAAGATAAAACGAAACACGATGAATTTATTACCCAAACCCATTTTCCCTTTGAGTTTACGGCTGACCTCAAACGATTACAACATGGCGACACGACCTATTTTTCATGTAAAGGTTTCGGCGATAACAGCAGGGTATTTTATGCTTCTTTGGAGGATCGTTTGCTTATTTCGTTGAACGAAAACACGTTGAAACGGGCGTTGGATCGCAAGGCGGAAGCAAAGACGGAGTGGCTTGGAAAAAGTGTTGGGATGAAATTCGATAGCCGAGCGGTCAAGGTGCTGGATAAGTTTTTGCAACCGGAAACGGACAAGGCGGTACAGCGCGGCATTGCTCGAAATAAGCAATTGTTTGCTTGGTACAAGGAGCGTTTTCCGAAGGAGAATGCGGTGCAACTTCATCAACGTCTTTTTGGCGAGCGGCTGTTATTGCCGGAGGAGATGAAGCAATCTTCTCCACTTGCGGGACTGAAATCGGCGGAGTTTGGTGTGACGTTTGAAAACGGCGGCTTACGAGCGAGGGGCGAAGTGAGTTGGTAGAGAGCCGCCGACTGTGTCGGCGAACATGTTTGCCCAATGTTTCTTTTTGTGTCCTTTGTGATAAAATCGAGTCGCAAAGAATATAAAAAACATCTATGGTATGTCTCTAACGCAACCATTTTGTACAATCGTTTCGGACGGCGGGACAATTACGCTACCGCCAGAATTTTGGGGCGAACTGGTCGCTGTAACTGTGCGCAGAAAATCTCCCACACAACCAGTGGATCGTGAAGAGTTTTGGCGAAAACAATCGCTCGACGAAATTGATGCCGGACAAGGCGGACCGAAAATTTGTACCAGTCCAGACGAATACTTCGGCTTCCTGTCCGAATTTTGGGGTTCAAAAGAAGATGTGGAAACATTCCTTCGCAAACGAAAGGAAGAACCATGACCATGCAACTTGAACCAAGACTCCTGCTTGATACCAATATCGTAACGTACACTTCGAGTGATACTGATTGGAAAGAAATGTATGAGCCAATATTGGTTGGGAAGAAACTTTACATCTGTTTTATGACGTTTGCTGAACTGCTTGAGGCGGTTCGGCATCGAGAGATGAGTGAAAAGAACATCCAAAATTATACAAACAAGATTCGTTCTCGCTATTCAATCATTCCGTGGAATGAGATGATATGTGACTATTTTGCGGTCATACGAGTTCAGCGGCGCAACAAACCGATTTCCGTTTCGGACGCATTGATTGCAGCAACAGCATTGGTTTACGGATTGCCGCTGGTAACGCATAATGTCAGGGATTTCGAAGGAATCGACGGATTGGACGTGATTACCAAGTATCACTGAAAAAATTTGACACCAGCCACGCCGTAAAATAATTGAGCCGGTACTCCGGCAAAATAATATCTGGGTATCCAGTTGTCTCCAGTAGTTTTTATGCTTAAAATAAGCGGGTATGGAAGAATACCCGCATAATGTTATGGAATTGGAAAAGCAGTTTTCGACAGAAGAATCCTGTAAAGCTTACCTGTTTCGCCTACGTTGGCCAAACGGATTTGTTTGTCCATTGTGCCAAGCCAAAGGGAGCTGGCAGGCCACACGCGGTCGTTTTGTATGCTGTACATGCCAACACCAAACGACGGTCACGGCTGGAACAATTTTTCAAAACACACGCAAGCCTCTGACCATGTGGTTTCGTGCCGCTTGGCATGTAACCAGTCAAAAAAACGGAGTCAGTGCGATGAGTCTGCAACGCGAATTAGGCTTTGGAAATTACTCAACAGCGTGGACTTGGTTGCACAAACTTCGTCGAGCGATGGTTCGACCAGGAAGAGATCGTTTGAGCGGCACTGTTGAGGTTGATGAAACTTATTGGGGGAGTGAGGAAGAGGGAATGATCGGTCGTCAAACGGAAGACAAAGCCTTAATTGCCGTTGCCGTTGAAGACACGGGAAAGAAAATGGGACGTATTCGCATGAAACGAATACCCGACACCAACCGAAAAACTCTGCATGGATTTATTACCGAGATGGTCGAGCCGGGAAGTACAATCCGCACGGATGGGCTTCAATCCTATCGTGATTTATTGGGGTATGTCCATGATCGACAGATTCAAAGCCACCAAGATGCGGGCGAACATTTACTTCCGTGTGTCCATCAAGTCGTATCGTTACTCAAGCGTTGGTTGCTTGGAACGCATCAGGGAGGCATCGGACATGCCCATTTGGACTATTATCTTGATGAATTTACATTCAGGTTCAATCGCCGCAATTCAAAATCGCGAGGGAAACTGTTTTATCGTTTACTCCAGCAAGCCGTTCAAGTAGACCCGGTAACATATGCGCAAATGATAGGCGGAAAAATCGACGAAAACCTCCCATTTTAACTGGAGACAACTGGATACCCAGAAAGAAAAATGACATTTTGTAGCGTTGCATAGTCCTTACTCCGGCGACCGCTTGTTTGCAATGTTGACTAAGTTCGACAGCTAATTCTATCGGCAAACGTTCCGACTGCTCAGTTCTTGACTATCTCCAACTACCTTCACGTTGCATAAAAGATTCCACTCTCTCTTGTTCATTGCCCCAACCTGCTCACGGTTTCTTTTTAATCCCTACTCGATGTATTTACTGTTCCAATAAAGTCCGATGTCCGCTCACCCGGATTCGGCGCAAAAACGTTGCGGGGATTGAACCGATCCCAAAATGTTTTCGGCTTCTCTTCGTCCTCAAGGGTTATTTCTGGATCATCGTTAACTCTGCGGTACGTGCGATTCGGTTCCGGCAAGCAGTCAATTTCCAATTGGCACGATAATACCTCGCGTATGTCCGCTTGCATAAGCATCTGCACCACATCAGGATATGTTCCCCCAATTTCGACCACAGCCCGAATGACCTCATCTAACTGGTTTGAAACCGTCCGTTGCTCGCCAACTCCAGATACAACAATTTCGCTGATGACTACTTCGTTTGGTTTTTGACCATTCACAAAAAATAACGGTCCCGCATCCAACATAAATGGTTGTTTCAAAAAGATATTTGTTCCAAACAATACGATTTCGGGATACCGCTCCGCCGTGATATGCACCATAGGTAATGCTGGTGAGTTGATTACGTGATAATTGATTTGTTCTCCCAGCATTTCGCCTCGAATCGTTTGATCCATCGGACTCCGGTTTTTCAGTGCCCGAAACGCACCATACCGAATTTCCTCTTTTGACACATGCATCAATTCACGTAGACAAGCCTCTGCTTCCAAGTCGTTTCGCATAACGCTTAATGCATTGAGAGCATAAACACAAAAAGCTGGCTGCATTTGGGCACATTCCGCCAACACTCTTGCCGGAGTGCCGTCGCCGAGATACGCCAACGACGTAGCAGCATGAAATCGGACTTCCATGTCAGAACTTCGTAACGCCTGCTGCAAAGCGGGAATTCCCGATTTGCCGATGGCTTCCAATTGAAATGCTGCATCCTGTGATGTTGCCGGGTGAAGCACTTCCTCTCGGAGCCGTTCAATGCGCCGAATCTGCTGTGCCGGTAATTCGTAACACGCAATCGACTGAATCACTTTAATGTATCGGGACACATCATTCGCATATAACGGCGGAATGTTGAGAATGATTAACTTATCAGTATATGCGGTAGCGATTCCTTTTTGAAAACTCATTGCGTTGGGAAACCGCTGATTGATCGCTTTGGCAATGCGGTCAGTCATGATCAACGATGCTGAACCTTTTTCCATCAACAACGACAACGCTCTGGGGTCAGTGATAATGGCACCGCTCATTATTTTACCTCTTTTCAGACCTGCCGGATTGCTCGTTTCAGTCGCCATTAAGTCGTCCACCATAATGTGTCCGGCAGCGATGGCACGTGTGCCGCCTTGTGCCTCGCCGCCAGCAATTTTGTCTGTAAGTCTGGCTTTCAGCAATCGACCGCCAACCAAACTTTTGGTATTACTATTTTCAGGAAGTGAGATATAAACATCGAACCGGTCGCCGGACTGTGCACCGGGGCGGACAAATCCGCCGATTTCTACGACAGCAGTGGAAGGATGAGCGAGAGTGGCACGTATGTCTTGGGCTCTCATCTTGTTCATGTCCTCATAAACTGCTTGGTAGGCGGCGGAACCGATGTCTTCTCCGCCGGTGCCGGGTAAATTGACGACGAGCCCGAAGCCATGAACAGGAATCTGACTATAATTCCCGACGGTTGTACAATCACCAACAAGTATAGGCTTTCCGTCTTCAGTTTCGACGGGTGGTATATCGAACGCTCCCAACGTAGGATCTGAATTTTTCTTGGAAAACAATCCTTTACATCCGGCGATAGAAAAAAAAAGAGTTGTCAGGGCAACACCCGTGAAGAATAAAAACCGATACCGTCTTAACATAGCAATCCGAAATGAAAACAACAAGGGCTGGAAACGTAACGATTTCTTGCTTTCACGTCAAGAGCAGTTCATCAACTCGGCAATAGGAATAAACTGCAAACGGGCAGAAAAGGTACCTTTTCGCTGGAAAAAAGTGCCAATTTGTCTCTGTTTGCAGTAAAGTGAAGAGCACCCTTCCAAAATGAACAAAGTTATGGTATGTTTTTGGGAGCGTGTTCATGGTTGTGTGGACTGAAGAGGACTTTATTCGCTTCCATGTTCGTCACAAACTAAAGGACGCTTGCCATTTTTTGTGAGTTTATGTCAGTATCAATTCCCAAAAACCGCTTTTCGACAGCCCCTAAAAAAATTACAAAACAATCAGAAAAATACTATGATCATTATTCTTAAGCATAATCCAGCACCAAAGCAACTTGAGTCGCTCAAAGAATGGATCAAGAAAATGGGACTCGATATTCACGTCAGCCAAGGCAAACAAACGACCATCCTCGGACTTATCGGCGACACATCAATCATTGACATCGACCTGATCGGTGCGATGGAAATCGTCGAAACCGTCAAACGCATTCAGGAACCGTACAAGGCTGCCAATCGGAAATTCCATCCTGACGACACCGTTGTTGAAATCGGCAACGTAAAAGTCGGCGGAAACAATTTCGTCATGATTGCCGGTCCATGCTCTGTTGAGTCCAGTGCGCAGATCATGGAAATTGCGAACGGAGTTAAACAAGCCGGTGCTGGTGCGTTGCGGGGCGGAGCATTCAAACCGCGAACCTCGCCGTATGCCTTTCAAGGAATGGAAGCGGAAGGAATAAAACTGCTGCTCGATGCAAAAAAACAGACTGGACTTCCCATCGTTACGGAAATTATGGACTTGTCACAACTGCATCTATTCGATGACGTAGACGTAATCCAAGTCGGGGCAAGAAATATGCAAAATTTTTTGATGCTCAAAGAGTTGGGCAAAATCCGCAAGCCGATTTTGCTTAAACGCGGTTTTTCCAACACGATTCAGGAATTATTGATGAGTGCCGAATATATTTTGTCGAGCGGTAATCCTCACGTTATTCTTTGTGAACGGGGGATTCGTACCATAGAAACGGCGACACGCAATACGCTTGATCTTTCTGCAATTCCTGTCATAAAGGAATGTTCGCATTTGCCCGTGGTAGTTGATCCGTCTCATGCGACGGGATATGCCAAGTACGTTAAGCCGATGTCGCTTGCTGCCGTTGCGGCAGGTGCCGATGGACTGATGATCGAAGTGCATAACAATCCTTCGGTGGCTCTGTGCGATGGGCAACAGTCAATCACGCCGGATGCGTTTTGCCGACTTGCCAAGGGAGTTGCCATTATTCGTGAAGGAATGCAAAAAGAACAGAGTTTGTGAGAGAAGGCAAAAATGACAGCGTTTTACAAGCATATTAGTGTAAAATAAACATTGTTAGTCCAACGCATGAAAAAATATGCTAAAACGTCCTTTTCTGAACACGTTTTACAAGAACAACAATTTGTACGTACCATCGGGCATAAACAATAAGTCGGTTGATCTGATATGCCCCGGACACGAGATGAAAGACAAGGTTTTTTGGTAAATAGGAAAGAGCAAAGAGCAAAGACAACAACATGACAATGACAAACTGGGAAAACAGCACGATGATGCGGGCGGTGCAATGCCAGCCGGTAACGTCCGTTCCGATTTGGCTCATGAGACAAGCCGGTCGGTATATGGAAGAATATCAACGAATTCGGGAACGTGTTTCGTTCCTCGATCTTTGCAAACGTCCGGAACTCGCTGCCGAAGTCATGCTGACCGCCGTCAATCGACTCGGCGTCGATGCGGCAATCCTCTTCTCCGATATTCTCCTCATTCTCGAACCGATGGGATTTCAACTGGAATTCACTCCCGACGGCGGACCGAAAATCGGTAATCCGATTCGGCAAGCCGAGGATGTTGACCGCGTTCGAGAACTGTCCGCCATTGAACCGCTGGGCTTCGTGATGGATGCCGTCAGATACACCAGAGAAGGATTGGACGACAAGAAACCGCTCATCGGTTTTACCGGTGCGCCGTTCACCTTGGCAGCGTACACGGTCGAAGGCACCGGCAGCAAAAATTTCCGGCTGGTCAAAGCATTTATGCATCTTTATCCTGAAAAATGGCACGATTTGATGAGACGGCTTGCCATTTCGACGGCGCGGTATCTCAATGGACAAATTGAGGCAGGAGTGCAAATCGTTCAGATTTTCGACAGTTGGGTCGGTTGCGTTTCCGATGAGGATTACCAAAAGTATGTGTTTCCCTATTCTAAAATGTTGATCGACTTGATTCTTCCCGGTACGCCGATCATTCATTTTGCGCCGGGCAATCCAATGTTATTGCCGAGCGTTCGTGATGCCGGCGGACATGTCATCGGCATTGATTGGCGAATCGGCGTGGACAAAGCGTGGAACATGATCGGACAAGATCGAGCGATTCAGGGGAACCTTGATCCGGCAATTCTGCTGACGGATAGGGAAACGATTCGCCGTCATGCACAACACATTATTCGTTTGACGGATCGGCAACCCGGCTTCATTTTTAATTTGGGACACGGCATTACTCCGCAAACGCCCGTCGATAACGTCATCGCTCTCGTGGATATCGTTCACGAACTGGGGCAAATGCGGTAACGGTCTTGTACAGACATACCGACAATTTCGGATAAGCATTAGGCTGGTTTTTCGTTACCGATTGCTCAACAGTACCGCAATCCATCGTGTTTTCGAATCATTCTGCAAAACGATTTTCATGACCATTGTGAGCGGTGCGGAAAGGAACATTCCAACCGGTCCGAGTAGCCAGCCCCAGAAAATCAACGAAAGCAAGACCACCAAACTCGAAATGCCGAGTCCCTGCTCCAAAAAACGAGGTTCGATGCCGATTCCGAAAGCCGTATTCACGAAAACCAGCCAAACCGTTACGAGTATCGCCGTGGTAACTCCGCCATCAATAAGTGCCAACAATATCGGTGGAACCGAAGCAATGATCTGTCCAATGTTCGGTATGTAATTGAGGAAAAACATTAGCAACCCCCAGAGGATTGCGTATTCGACACCGAGAAACCACAGCCCAATGGTCGTTGCCAAGCCCGTCAGAAAACAGATGATCGTTTTGATCTTCATGTAGTTCCACGTATCGTCGGCAATTTTTTTGAAATACTCGTTGGACAAGTCCCGACCACCAAATGCTTCTTTGACCTTTTCCGGCAATCGGGCGGCTTCCAACAGCATGAAGACAAGCATAATCAATACCAACGATGAGACTGTTGCAATGTTGAGCAACATGTTGACACCGAGTTGTACGTAGGAAATGAGCGTGTTGACTGGAATAACATCGCTCAACGATAGTTTTTCGCGCGTAGGTGCATTATTCGTCCCCTTTCCCTCTGGGAGAGGGCTTTCTACCCTTTCGGTAATTTCTTTCTTAACCCTTTCTTCATTGGGGAGGGGAAAACGTGGGTCTAGTCCTTCCTCGATGAGCCATTCGTCGGGAGTGGGAAGTACGAAGAGCGATTTCGTTCCCTCTGCTGCTGTTTCCAACCCCGGAGTACCGGCTAAATGATCTTCTGCCGTCTGCTGTCTGCCGTCTGCCGTCTCTTCCTCACCGATGGGACTTAACTGCTGAATAGACTCCCCGATGGCATTCATCTTATCGGCAATGTTATTGATCCAAGTATCGATGGTCGTGTAACCGACCGTTACCTTTTCCTTATATTCGGGTAACTTCGCAGCAAAGCGAGTGAGCGAATTGCTAAAAATGAGCACGATACCAATCCCCAGCAGAAAGACAAACGTCGAAAGTACAAGAATCGCAATGCCGTCGGACAAACCCTTCTTTTTCAGCCAACGCAACGGCGGTGTGAGAATCAAGGCGAAAAAGACTGCCAGTAAAAACGGCGAAATCAAACTCTGAGCGGCTTTGAGTCCCGCAAGAATGACGATAATTGCCGCCGACACGAGCAGAAACTTTGCTCCGATACCGCTAGAAGGAGAATTCGACATGAATGTACCGTGAAAAAACAATCCGGCGAACGGTAACAATTTTTATCGAAACGGTCAAGAGCGGTTTCAATAAATATGCTCGCTCAATCCCCCCACAATGGAGCGTTCATATAATCAGCAGGATTCGCTCCGAGATGTCGAAAGCCCTTTTCGGTCAGGCAACGTCCCTTTGGTGTACGGATTAACAATTCACTTCGCAGTAAGAACGGCTCCACTTCGTCCGACAACGTGTCCGGTTCGAGGTTGAGCGTGTGGGCAATCGACTCCAAACCGACGGGACCGCCGCGATGAACCCGAAGAATCGTTTCCAAAAACCGTTTGTCTTGCGGATCAAGTCCCAACTTGTCCACACCCTGCATTTCAAGGGCTTCATTTGCAACGGAAAGCGTGATTTCTCCGCTCGCCTTTGCGTCGGCATAGTCCCTGACCCAGCGGAGCCGATTGTTTGCCAATCGCGGCGTTCCCCGACTTCGAAAAGCAATTTCATTTGCCGCTTCGTCGTCGATTTTGATATTTAACTTTCCGGCACTGCGACGAATGATGACCGCCAATTCGTCAATCGTATAAAAATCGAGGTGTTCCCGAATTTGAAATCGATCCCGAAGCGGCGCGGAAATTAATCCGGTACGCGTTGTTGCTCCGATAAGCGTAAAGGGTTTTAGTTGAATGTTCAGCGTTCGGGCATTGACTCCTTCACCGAGCGTCAGGTCGATTCTAAAATCTTCCATTGCCGGATAAAGGAATTCTTCGACCGACTTTTGCATCCGATGGATTTCGTCGATGAAAAGAATCGAGCCTTCTTCGGCATTGGTCAGGTAGGGAACGACATCTTTCGGCGATTTGAGCGTTGCTCCGTTGCCGATTTGCATCGGCACGCCGAGTTCACGGGGAATGCACGTCGCAAAAGTTGTTTTTCCGAGACCGGGCGGACCATCGAGCAGAATATGTCCGAGCGTTTCTTTGCGTTTTTGTGCCGCTCGGATCGAAATTTCGAGTCGGCTATACACATCACGTTGTCCAATCATTTCGGACATGCGTTGTGGACGGAGCGCACGGTCTTCTTCCGGCGACAATTCTTGCGAGGGAAAAACCTGCATCGGTGCGTCCTGTTCGGTCGTGGATGTGAGAATTGGTTCTCTTGGCATATTTTGGCAAAGCGATTACTCTTCTTTCCGGTAAACGGCGGGTTTGATGTATTTCCATTTCGTTTGGTTGCGGTCGAGTGTTTCTGAATGTCCGATCAAAAGATAACCGCCGTTGACTGTCGATTCGTACATTCGGTTGACGAGTTCGTGTTTCGTCGGATTGTCAAAGTAAATCATGACATTTCTGCACCAGATACAATCGAACTTCTTCTTGAAAGGGAGCGTTTTGTTCATCAAGTTGAACTTCCGATAGGTTACTTCCTTTTTGAGTTGGTCGGTAACGGCATAACCATCCGGTACTTTTTTGAAGTATTTGCTGAGGATCGCTGGCGGCACTCCTTGTAGTCGGGTATCGACGTATACTCCGCCGACTGCTCCTGACAGAGCTTTTTCGGAAACATCGGTCGCAAGCAGTCCGCAGTTCCAATTCTTGTAGTCCGTCCCAAAGTGTTCAAGAAGCGTGATGATCAACGTGTAAGGTTCTTCGCCGCTGGATGCCGCCGCACACCAAATTCGAAGATCGTTGTCTCCTTTCGCCTTGTGTTCTTTGACCATCCACGGCAGAATATCGCTCTTGAAAAAATCGAAGTGGTCCGGCTCACGAAAGAAAAACGTGTGATTCGTCGTAATCTGATTTGCCAATTCGATAAGGACTTTGCCGGATTTGTCGGAAATCAGCAGGTCGTAATACTGCTTGAAATTCTGGAATCCGTGCTCCTTAATCTTTTTTTGGAGCCGACCGACAACGAGACTTTTTTTCTGGTCGGAAAGGGTAATGCCAAATTGTTTATAAACTAAATCACGGATCGAATTGAACTCCGCATCGGAGATTGGCATCAAGTCAGCATTGAAAATGGGTTCAGACATGTCTGGTCGGTTGTTTCGTTAAGGATAGAGCGTTGATTATACAGTGTTTATCGGCTCGTTGCAACTACATCGTAAAAGGTACCGTAGATGCGTGCCAACGCGGCAGACTCTGTTACTCCTCCGAGCCAAAAATTACCGAATACGAAAGAAATGCGGAATCATTTAGATCGCCGAAGTTGACCGCAGGCAGCGGAAATTTTGTCCAACCCGTGAACCTTATTTTTCGCTCCTGTTCCCGATTTCCGCTTCACTCTGCTCCTCTTGGAAATCGGTTTCTGTCGTTGCGGTCTTGCCGATATTGTTCAGGAATCGCATCGCCCGGCTTCCACGAACCCGGTCCCGGCTGCCAATCAGCACCGCCGCCCTTGTCTGCTTCATTACCTTTGTTATCCGCACCACCGTCCCCTCTAAACTTATTCAAGCCGCGATACGCTTGTATTTCACTTATAAGCATCTTGGCATGTCCCGGCGGATCGTCAAATAGTTTTTGAAGGTGAGTCCATTGTTCACCCGTCAAGATAGTGCGCTCATGCATCTTCTTCATAAACTGTGCGGCAAACGATTTTTTGAGAGATGTCCATTCGTCTACAATCCTTTTATACTCTGGATTTTCCTCCAGTATTTTACGGGTTTCCTGCATCTGTTCCGCTAAGGTTTCTCCCTTTTGTTTTTCGAGGGTGCTGAATAGAATTTCGTCATGTGTTATCCAGTAATTGGCAAAATTTTCGCAGTATTTTTCGAATTCGGTTTCAAAATCCTTTGTGAGTGTTTTCATCTGTTCTCTCTGAGCATCCGTTAGGTCGAGTCCCTCGAACATCATCGGTGAGAGAAGCATGAAAAGAGACATGTTAGCCAATTCTACCTCATGTAATTTTCGCTCTTGTTCAGGAGTGAGGATGCCTGCGTAGGCTTTGTCTATCGCGATGTTCTGGAGTTCATTCATTTCACTAGCAATGTTATCCAGTTGCTTCCTGCTTTCGACAGAAAAGTCACGTATGTTTGGCGGCATAGGACCTTGAAACCTGGCACTAGACGGGGGAATATCTCCTGGTTCAGGCATTCGATAGCCTTCTCGTGCATAAATTGGTCGTATTTTACTCAACAATTCTTCGTATTCGGGGCTCTTTTCCCATTCTTCCCTGCCGCGAGCCGGAGCCTGTCGCATCTGTTCATATTGTTCGTCGGAAAATTCCAGAGCGACACGTAGACCTGGGTAATGCATGTGTTCAATAACACGAACGTATGAAGGTTGACCGTCCCAACTCTTTCGCAGGCTGGATTTTATTTGATCTGTCCTGATCTGTCGCTTCTCTTCGAGAGTGGATTGGGTATATCCCATAATCGAAAGGAAGAAAAAACACGATAAGGCAAGGAAAAATATTTTCGTTTTCATGGGATGAAAATGGGTTAGGATTAAGTGAAAGATAAGGTCATTTTTTGTCATTCCCGCGAAAGCGGGAATGACGGAGGGGTTGGGGAATGACTGGTGGTTGTGTCCACTGCGCACTTCGCGAAACCTTTGGGCCTTTGCGGGTAAGTTTTTACCGCAGA
>Ga0082212_10004270_pt1 | contig 19869 bp, 17 predicted proteins | sample TergutNt197P3_FD_71548 | JGI IMG/M metagenome (GOLD analysis project Ga0082212, IMG submission 71548) | Neocapritermes taracua P3 segment gut microbial communities from Petit-Saut dam, French Guiana - Nt197 P3 | ecosystem: Host-associated > Arthropoda: Insects > Digestive system > Gut ... | reverse complement strand
CACTGTACACTAACCACTAACTATGCGTTACTTTATCGAATTAGCATACAAGGGTACCCCTTTTTGCGGCTGGCAGTTTCAACCCAATGTGCCTACCGTACAGGGAGAATTAGAAAAGGCGCTGGGAATGATATTACGTGAACCGGTACGGATAACAGGAGCCGGACGGACTGACACAGGAGTACATGCACTTAACTATATCGCGCATTTTGACAGTTTGCAGGATGATTTGGATACAGACAGCTTGCTGATCGGGAAACTGAACGGAATAACGCCGCGTGAAATTGCCGTTTACAGGATCACTGCCGTTCCTTTTGATGCACATGCCCGGTTTGATGCTATTTCGCGCACTTACTACTACCGGATCGCCACACAAAAAAATCCTTTTACAATCGATTTGGCATACCACTACTACCGTCCATTAGATGTAGTAAAAATGAACGAAGCAGCATCTATATTACCGGAATATAATGATTTTACAAGTTTTAGCAAGTTGCATGGAAATGCTGTAACCAATCTTTGTGATGTTTCAAATGCCATGTGGACAGACAGGTACAGCGGCGAATTGCGATTCGTCATTACCGCTAATCGCTTCCTTCGCAATATGGTGCGGTCAATTGTCGGTACCATGATTGATATCGGACTTGGAAAATACCAGCCAGACGACATCCATGAAATCATTCTGGAAAAGAACAGAGCAGCGGCAGGCACTTCAGTACCCCCGCAAGGACTGTATTTAGCAAAAATCAAATATCCGAAAATATTATTGGATAACGGATAATGGACACATTTTAATCTATTTCAAAATTCCAATTTCCTTTAACATTGCAATTCTGTCCATTGATAACTTGCCTTCGGTGTATTGTTTAATACTTCTTTGTCTCCATTGCTGTACTAACTTACTCCTCCTTTCACCTTTCTTCCATTCTTCAAATCGCTGATCCCAGTTATCATTTCTTTTTTTTTTTACAACATCAAAAGGAAAGCTTATCTCCATTAACTTTTCAAACTTTTTTTCAGGCAGTTTTCCTGTCCTGTATTCCCTTCTGTTTTGGGCCATCCATGTACTTATGGTATTGCTTTTCTCTCCATTGCGATACATTTCAAGATTTCGGTTCCACGCTTCGCCTCTTTTTCCACGTCTTTTCTTTTCAGGTACCTGGGTTGATTCTGTTTTTTCAGTTTCTGCTTCCAGTTTCGGTTTCCGTTTCCTTCTCTGTTTCCTTTCCGGTTTTTCAACCGGTTCTGCGCTCATTGTTATTTGTATCTTTTCATCAGCATCCCCGGAAACGGCAGTAAGAAATGCCTCCACCGGTTCTGACGCCGCCGGCTTTATTTGACGCCACTTATCCTCGATTGCCTGTGAACTTCTTTTCAGCACTTTAGATAAATCTTCCCTGTTCAGAACACCATAGTATTTTTTCAAATCTTCAATTTCTGAATTTTCCCATTTGCGTTTATCTTTGCTGATATCATCTTCCTCATGATACGCTTCCAAATCAAACTCAAATTGTGTAATTGAGAATTTGCAACTCTTTTTTACCATCCGTTCCACATTAATCCGATAAAACGGACATATAGAATGTTCAAATACAGCGCTTACCGTTCCATAAAGCCACCAGTCTCCGCCATCATACCTGACATTATCACCTACTTTATATTTCATATTAAATTACATTTTATAAATTTTTGCAATATTACATAAAACTTTTCATATTCCAACCGATAGATGATTTTTTTTAGCACGGTAAATTTAACATACTGAATAAACACAAAAAACCCAGTCGTTATGCCGGGTTTTTATGGTTTATTTTTTTTAATTTTTTGATGATGGTTCAGGATATGACGTCAAAATGTCATGCTTTTTTGATGAAGTATCATGCTTTTTTGATGGCGTGTCATTCTTTTTTGATGAACATTGAGCATGCCGACGCTAAATTTATCATCGACATGCTGAACGTTGCGCGTTGGATGCTCAACGTTCAGCATCCAACGCGCAACGTCGAACCTTTTTTGATGAACGTTGAACATGCCGACGCTAAATTTATCATTGCCATGCTCAACGTTGAGCGTCGTACGATCAACGTTGAGCGTTTTTTGCCCGACGTTTAATCTTTTTTGATGGCGTGTCATGCTTTTTTGATGAACGTTGAACCTTTTTTGATGAACGTTCAGCATCCAACGCTCAACGTCGAACCTCTTTTACACTCCTCGTCATGCTGAACTTGTTTCAAAATATCCCTTTCAGCGGATTACAGCTTAATCCTGCAATGATGAGGGTGTAAAAGAGGTTTCCTTAAAGGTTATTTATTTTGTAACATCAAGTGATTTAACATTATCTAACGGGATGATGACAGGCTCTGAGTGAACAACAACCTTACCAGACTTGCGGGCTGGCGCATCGGATACCTTTACCGCGCTGACGTTAGATGGCGTTATACTGCTGACAGGCGTCAATACGAGTTTGGCATTAGATAACCCCAAATCGGTAAGAACAGTGCCAACCTGTGTGCTCTTGTTTACACGCCTCAATATAACAACTGCCGGATAACCATTATAAGTGCCGGTAAAATCAAGCGTTTTGGTAGATTTATTGTATTTAACCTCATATTTATGGCTTGACGGCGCTGAAGTAAAAGTACTTCCGCTTAAATATCCCACTGTATAATGATATACATATGTACCATCATCTTTGCAGATCGAGCTGTTATCCAGGAACAGTTTTCCGTCTTCATAATTCACCCACAAAGGATAACCTGTGATATCAGCCCAGTTTGTGATTGCATAATACCGGTCATCAGGATTATCAGGAAAGGGAATTACATCACCTTTCCATGAACTTTTTGCAGGGTATTCAACTCCCGAAAGCGGCGTTCCTGTGGCCGTATACGTACTTCTAACTATATCATCAAAAGGATCATCGGGCGTTACCTCCTGCCTGACTGTCAAACTGACCGGTGTTGCAGTTCCTGCCGTAATGTTGATGATTGCCTCACGCCGCGAGGAAGTTTTATTTAAACCCGTGGGGGTAACTGTAAGCGTATTGCCTGACCTGCCAACCGTCAGCCATGCGGATGTGTTTAAAAAGCTCCAGCTTGCAGCATTGGTGGTGATGGTTGCAGTTCTGAGGGCGATATCGCCTGCGGGAAAAGTGATCAATGTCGGGCTGACCGTTAGTGATGGCGTCGCTGCGGCCTGCTTTACCACTACATTCACAGGGTCGGCATTACCGGCTGTAACAGTGATGGTGATGCTACGTTCCGACGTTCCGGTATTTTGATTTTTGGGGTTTACCGAAAGTGTGAAATCCGTCAATTCGATATTCAGCCAGTCAACATTAGTAGGATTAGCGTCCCAACTGGCAGCATCGGTAGTGATGGTTGCGGTTTTAACAGTGGTTTCGTTTGCCTCAAAACTGATGATTTCATCGCTGACCGTCAGCGTGTTTTTTTGCTCGCACTTAGCCTGTGTAACCGTTATATCAACCGGATCTGCGGTTCCTGCCGTAATTCTGATGTTTGCCTCACGCTGATCGGAAGTTTTATTTAAGTCCCTGGGGGTAACTGTAAGCGTATTGCCTGACTTACTGACCGTCAGCCAGTCGGGAGCTGACGAATAATTCCAGCTTGCAGCGCTGGTAGTGATGGTCGCGGTTTTGTTACTGATTTCACATGCAGGAAAATGGATGTTTGTCGTGGTAACGGATAAGTCATCTTTAACAGGCGCTTCCTGTTCAACTGTCAGGACAACCGGAGTGGCGTTGCCGGCAGTTATGGTAATGCTCGACGAACGTTGCAATGGCCCGCTGTGAACGTCACTAACAGTAACCATCAGCGAATTGCCTGACTTGTTGAGCGTCAGCCAGCCGGGAGGGGACGAATAATCCCAGACCGGGGCATTTGTTACAATCACTGCCGGTTTGGTGCCGGTTTCGTTTGCCAAGAAGGTTAAGGTCGCAGGATTAACCGACAGCGTATGAAGTTCAGCCGGTAACTGTACAACATTCACAGTTTCCGATTTGCTCTCTCCGGCCTTCACGGTGATACTTCCGGTACGTTCGCGGCTTGTTTCGGTATACTTTTCAACAGAAACATAAAATCCATCCGACAGTTCTTCAATGTGTATCCATCTGTCGGATGGGGTGACTGTCCAATTCTTTACATTGCTACTCACATCCACAAGTTTTTCATCGGCGTCATCGGCTTTAAATGTAAGTTCTTCCGGAAGAACCGTTAATTTTGTGGCTTCTTTTTTATCACAAGCGAAGAATAACAGGGCGCTTGCAGCCACAAATACTAACAAATTGATATAAAATTTTTTCATGATAATTGATTTTTAAATAGTTTTTGTTTATTTGTTTATTTGATTAATTGATTTCTAAATTGTTAATTGTTAATTATTAATTGTTAATTATTAATTTTATTGTTTTTACATTTTTTCCTTCAACAATCTGTACAAAGTAACTTCCTTCCGGCAAGGAACTGACAATAACTGTTTCTTCCGGAAAATTGATATTTTGCTGTATCCATCGTCTGCCGGCAGCATCGAACACCGTCAGGATGCCGGCGCCTTTCATGCCGCTGATGGTGACCCTGTCGGTTGCCGGATTCGGATATGCTGTCAATGCCTGCCTGAAATTGTCGTCTTCACCGCTGAGCATTTCGCGGATCACGACAATAGAATACGTTTTACCGGTTTTCCCGTCCTGTGCCGTTACAGCCACCGAAATGATATTGCTTCCAACATCAAGCGAATGAATACCTGTACCTGTTACTGTTGCGCAGGGATTTACCGGTGTTGCCGATACGGTAATTCCGGTTACGCTGTTGTCTGCATGAACGGTATAAACAGTAGTGGCGGCATTAAATGCCGGAGTAAGCGTCGCCGGGCTTACGCTCAGGGAACTCAAATCAGCATTGTTGTATCCTTCTATGAGGCTGCGTACCATAGTTATATCCAAAAGATAAGTGCCCATATAACCTGTAAAATAGGGAACGGCATGAAAATATACCGTACCTCCGTTGGGGATCGTTATATTGTCCGTCATCACGTCGTCAAACCATTCCGTCCAGGTGTCGCCATCCATTGAATATCTGAATACGGCATCGACGGTATATGTATTTCCGTCGCTGCTATCCCACGAATCATGCAGTCTTGCAGTGATTTTATATTGATAACCCGAAGGCAGGTCTATTTTGTAATAATCGACGTCTGTATCCGTATGGAAATTAGCGCCGGTTGTTTTTACCGTTGCGGCGTCGTCCAAAAATAAAACAGGCAAAACCGACGCCTGATCCGGCGTATCGTTCGGTTCGTAAGGGTCAGCACTGATAGCAGGTGCGCGAACAACCGTGATGGTATACGTTTTTTTGGTGGTCTGGTCGGCAGCCGTTACCTCCACGCGAAGGGTATTGATGCCTGTGATGAGAGAATGAACGCCCGTTCCTGTTACCGTTGCGCTGGCGTCTTCCGTTGTTGCCTGCACGGTAATGCTTGCCGTATTGTTGTCCACATCAACGTTATAATCAGTTATCGCTGCGTCGAAAGCAGGCGTAAGCGTGCCACGGTTTACGGAAAGGGCGCTCAGATTGGCAATATTACCGGGCGCCGCACGGGTAACCGTGATGGTATACGTTTTTTGAACAGTTCCGTTTTGAGCAGTTACTGTCACAGAAATGGTATTGTTGCCCACATTGAGTGAACGGACGCCTGTACCGGCTACTGTAGCCCTCGAATTTGCAGCCGTTGCCGAAATGGTTATGGTTGATATTTGGCTGGCCACATTGACGGTATAGTCAGTAACATTGGCGTTGAATGCAGGCGTGAGTTCGCCGGGGTTAACGGTCAGGGCGCTTAAATTAGCGTTTGTATTTTGTGATTGAATAACCGTAACGAGACAGGTGGCTTTCATTCCGCCATCCTGAGTTGTGGCGGTAATGGTGGATGTTCCTTCCGAAACGGCTGTTATCAGACCGTTTCCGTTTACTGTAGCTGCTGCGGTATTGCTGCTGCTCCATGTTATGTTTTTATTGGTAGCGTTGTTGGGCGTTACAGTGGCCGTAAGCTGCTCCGTATTGCCTGTAAGAACGGTAGCCGACGTTTTGTTCAGACTTACTCCGGTTGCCGGTACAGGAACAGCAGGTCTGATGTTGATCACTATTCCCTGCGTGCTGTTAAAACTTCCATTGGCAGTATTTAATGCTGTGGTAACAAACCATTCGTCATGACGACCATCCCATCCCCAGTTGAAATGAAATGTTCCGTCGTCCCTGTATCCGTCGCATACAAAAGCATGACCGCCGTCAGAACCGTGTCCGGAGTAGTATACCGGCAAGCCGGCGTCCAATTGAGCCTTGATCGTAGTTTCCCATGTTGAATTGCTGTTTGGCCGCGTAACATACGAACAACCTGTGGCGTAGCCAAAATGTTTCGACAAGACTCCGGGCACATCCTGACTGTATGCACCGCTCGCATCGGGAGAATAATCCATTTGCACGGCCACCCCGCAATGATACATCAGGATGGCTACGGCTTCCTTCTGTTGATCGGTGGGGTTGCCCGACCTGTAAGAATTGAGCATGTTGCCCCAGTCATAATTGACCTCCAGATTCACAGATGGTATGCTTATCCCGGATGTTCGGGTTGTATAAGCTGCGCTCTGCCCTGTACCACGTGCAGGATGACGGTGGTAGTTCATGATTTGTGCCATTGCTGTTGCCGCACAACCCGTTACGGAATGTCTGCTGCCTACTTCGGGACAGAATTTCCAGTAAGGATCGTTCTGCCCCCATGTAGTACTTATCAGCGGCGTTACCACAGTTACAGCGTTTGTTACTATCCCGTTAAGATAGACGTCCCATTTCTGACGCATGGTATCGTTTTGCGGCAGATTCTGCGATATCGCCCAGCGGATTTCCTGTTGCAAATAATCCATCCAGTATACCAGGTTAGGAGGCAAATTGTTTTCGTCATAACTTCCGCTGTCTGAATAACCCAAAACAGGAGTAACCGCGTCGTCGCCCGATACGATGACAAAGCCGCCGCCTGCATCCGCATTTACGTTGAACACATAATAAAATACGGTGTCCTGCACATCAGGACTTACAGCCTCGTTTGACTGTGCTGTCCGGATGTTCCTTTGTTTTTGCGTAGCGATATACTTCAATCGGACAGCGTCGCCTGCAGGCAGTTGTCGCTTCGATTCAACAAAGTGTTGCGCCAGTCTTCCGGCTTTGTCGGCGTCTACTTTTTCTGCCCGCAGCGGAAACAGTGAAAACACCAGAACCATACCGGCAATCAAACAAACTAACTGTAAACTCTTTGATTTCATATTCTTTATGATTTATACTCCTTTCGGATCGGTTGGTGCTATTTTTGATTTTTGATTGATAATTTCGCTGCAAAAATACTGCTTTATTTCATACTTGTCAATCACCCAAAAGGGTGAAAATGTATTTTTTTGCAAGAGTATTGGTGCAGAAGGTTAATGGTTAATCCACGATATGAAAGTCCCCCTCAGTTGTAGTTGACTGGTTTCGAGTCTCCCTTTTCAGGCAGCAGACTCTAATTACCGACAAGCACTTTTACCATACTTTCGGCTGTAAGTCTCATTTTATCGAAATCAATTCCGGTAATAAGGTTAACTCCCGGCCTCTTGTATTTTTCAAAACTTCCTGACAAGCGGTCAAAACCCAAAGCCCGTGCTCCATTGAGCGTCGCCCACTGCACAAGCATATGAAGCGGTATATCAGGCGCCTGTTGGTGAACTATTTTCATTTCCTCAAGGATAGACAGGTTTGTATTTGAAGCTAAGCTGTCAGTACCGAGGCAAACGTTTTGGCAAAGATGATGTGATGAATATAGTAGAAGATCGGGTAGCCGGTTTTGAATGAACAGATTAGAAGCCGGACAAAGCACAAAATAAAACCGCTGTGGCGAAACTGTATATTGTGCCAGGTCATCTTTGGTCGAAAAGGTGTTGTGAACAAGCAAACAGCGGGATGCTTCAAGCAAACAGTTTTTGAATTTTGAATTTTGAATTTTTAATTCTTCGCTGCTTTCCTGATGGTGCATGGAAATAACCTGCGGCGGCGATGATTGATACAACTGATACAAGGCTTCCCACAATGACTGCGATACCGAATAAACAGCATGAGGCACAATCGAAACGGACATCCCTGCGTTGTCATATTTCTGCTTTATCTGCCCTGCCGCAGCAAATATTTCTTTTGAACGATGGTCATCCAGACCGAACAGTTCGATAAACGTGTGATACCGGATGCGGCTGTTACGTTTGATCATGAGCGTATCGGCATTGTTGGATATATCACCAACGGCAACAATTCCGTTTCCTGTCATTTCTTCGTCAGCGGCTTTTGCTGCGGCAATGATTGTTTCTTCGCCTGCAGTACGCAAGTTGCCGATGGACGAAACAAAGTCAGGCAGTCCGCCATGAGGTTGTATCCTGTTACGCAAATGCGATAGTTCCAGATGACAATGCGCGTTAACAAAACCGGGTACTATTATGCCGTTATAAAACTCCAGCTTTTCGCGTTCTTTCAATTTGCCGTCAGTGTCAATGATATCAACAATACAACCGTCATTGTTTACGCAAACAATACCATACCTGAGTGGCGGAGATGAAACCGGAAAAACATAATGTGCCGATAAATAACGCATTTGATTATACGGGATTAATTTTTCGGAATACTTCTACACGTCTGTTTATATGCTATTTCCGAAATAATTTCTTCAATTTCCAGAATAGTTTTTAAAAAAGTAGAAAGTTTTGCCGGTTTGGGTTTCCCTGAAAACAACGAAAATTCAACAAAAGAATCCTGAAGTTCAGCTTTTGAAATCGCATGATTTAAATAAAAGAACAATGACATTAACCATTCGGGATAATAAACGTGTCCGATTATTTTCAATCGAAAAACAGACTGCATATTCTCCACATTTTTGCAAAAAGCAGTCAGTGTTTTTTCGCTTATGCCCATTTTTTCCGCAAGTTTTATCCACTTTTTATACTCGTCGTGATAATTTAAAATCGTGTCGGTCATCTCATTTGTATCGTGCAAAAAATCGGTCGGGGAACATTCATTACAGGGCAAAAGCAGATTCATCAAATCACTCATATGCTCTGCATCCTCCCAGCTATTATCGTATTGCATCGATTTTCGACACAGTTCCATCATCGTATAACAATGATATGCCTGAACTGCTGCCAACAAACGCAGTACCCTGATTGTTCGTTTCAGATGTTTTGTGTCATTGTATTGTTTTTCCATGTATCGGGTAATTGTCTGTAACGGCGTAATTGATTAAAAATTTTTCGGGATGTGGTACACCGAAATGTCTTTTATTTCGGCGCGTTTCATCCATGCCGTATCCACATCGTTGCGGTTGCTTTGCAGCCAGTTGCCTTTGATGTGCGTGAACTCGTTGCCGGGCAGCAGGGTTTTTTCCATTCGGTATTCATACATCAGGCCATCCTTTTGAAAAGGCCTGATCCAAAGGGTATCAATAACGCCGGTTGCAGTAGTATCGCTACGCCATAAATAAAGTTCTATTCGTGGTTCGATTGATTCATCCTGCGGATAAACCCGTACTTTTGCGCTCACTACATACGAACCGACTCCTTTCAGCAACACGCTGGCTGTAACCGAATCCCGCCCGCCATCTGCCGGCAGATAAAACGCTTTCTTCCCGTACCATAATTCCGAAGGCGGATCAAGTTCTTCGGAAATTTTTTTTTCTAATTCGTTCAGATTTGCCATCACTGTTTCGTATATTTCCTGATATTTTTTGGGATGCGAACAGTACCACGAAACCGTACTGTCAAACTGCGCCCATTTGTAACCGTGACGTTCCACAATATGGCGGTTGTATGGGATGGTATCCTGCCAACGCGCATTGTGGATACCTTCAGAAGAAAAATATGCTTTCGAGAGATAAATATCGGTGAGTATGGACACAAGATCGTTTTTGGGAATCATCACACGACCTGTACAGGAAGCCAAAAACATGAATATGATCAGGAACCTCATTCTATAAAATTGTCGCTAATGGATTGATGTGTATGTACTTTCTGGATTACGTCAGCAAAGGTGCCGGCTACCGAAAGTACCTTTATTTTTGGATGCGGAATGATGAGCGGAATAGTATCGGTAACGATCATCTCGTCGATTGCGGATTTGCGGATACGGTCGTAGGCAGGCCCCGAAAGCACCGGATGCGTACATGTCACCCTGATGGTATTTGCACCGAGTTCCTTCATCAGATCGGCAGCCAGAGTGATGGTACCTGCAGTATCCACCATATCGTCCACAATCACAACATCCTTGTTCTTTACATTACCGATGACTTTCATTTCAGAGATTTCGTTCGCTTTTTTACGCAGTTTGTAACAGATAGCCATGTTGGTGTTAAGAAACCGGGAATAAGCGTTCGCGCGTTTGGTGCCTCCCACGTCGGGAGCAGCAATCACCATGTTTTTGAGATTCAAACTTTTCAGGTAGGGAACAAATATGGGCGATGCATACAGATGGTCGACAGGGACGTCGAAAAAACCCTGTATCGGGTCGGCGTGCAGGTCCATGGTCATCACACGATCGACGCCGGCGGCTACCAATAAATTGGCTACCAGTTTGGCGCCTATGGCGCAACGTGGTCTGTCTTTACGATCCTGTCGCGCAAAACCGAAGTAAGGCATTACGGCCACGATTTTATCTGCCGACGCCCTTTTAGCTGCATCGATCATCAACAATAACTCGAACAGATGCTCGGTAGGAGGAAAAGTAGACTGGATGATAAAAACGGCCGATCCTCTTACAGACTCTTCATACGCCGGCTGAAATTCGCCATCGCTAAAGCGTAGAATAGAACATTTTCCCAACTTGGTTCCGAAACTGTGGGCTATTTTTTCAGCAAGTTCAAGCGAACCGGAACCTGCAAATAATTTGATAGGGTTATTGCCTGACATAATGTTATTTATGATTAATTATTTCGAAAACAACCTGATCACATCATTCCCATTGGCAAGCAGGAGTAAGCCAATCAGAAGGATCATTCCGGCAACCTGCGCGTGTTCGAGAAACTTGTCACTCGGTTTGCGTCCGGTAATAATTTCGTAAAGGATAAACAGTACGTGTCCGCCGTCAAGCGCCGGAATCGGAAGGATATTCATGAATGCGAGAATGATGGAAAGGAGAGCAGTCATTTCCCAGAATGCCGACCAGTCCCATACCGGCTGAAAAATACTTCCGATAGCGATAAATCCGCCTAACTGCTTCACGCCTTCTTTAGTGAAAATCAATCCCAATTTACTGACATAATTTGTCAAAACACTCACGCCGTAACGGATTCCAGCCGGAAAAGATTCCCAAAATCCGTATTCAATCCGATTCGTTTGTAATGATTCCGTGTAATATAAAAATTCAACTCCTATTTTTCCGTCGGCAGGAACCGTCATGAATATGGTTTGTTCGGTGTTGTTACGATCGATGGTTAAAGAAATTTTTTTTCCGGCGTTGCTTTGTATCTGCTTTCTGAACAGATTAAATGTAGGTGTGGCCATATCGTTCACTGCCATCATCCTGTCGCCGTTGCGCAACTCTGCTTTTTCGGCAGGCGAACCTGATATGGTTTTATTGACTGCCCACGGAAAAAACGGGGAAGCAAATCTCCCTCTTTCTGCTGCCAAAAATTGTTGTCTCAAGTCATCGGGCAGTGCAAGGTCTAATTGCTGACCGTCTCGCTCAACAGTAACTTTCCGGGCATTTTGAAAAACAATTTTTTCAGTTGCCAGTTCTATTCTTTCATATGCAACACCATCTACCGCAATGATTTTATCGAAGTTTTGGAAACCGTTTTTCAGGGCAGTTTCGCAAAATTCAAATCCGTAAATTGCATTTTGTACAGGAACATACTCTTGTCCCCACGAAAACAGAATCATTGCATAAATGAGAAATGCCATGATAAAGTTTACCACCACTCCGCCCACCATGATCAACAGCCTTTGCCATACCGTTTTGCTACGAAATTCCCAGGGTTGCGGCGGCAGTTTCATCTGTTCTCTGTCCATCGACTCATCAATCATTCCCGAAATCTTCACATAGCCGCCTAACGGAATCCATCCGACGCCGTATTCGGTTTCGCCCTTCCTGATTTTAAACAACGAGAACCATGGATCGAAAAACAGATAAAACTTTTCGACACGGGTTTTGAATAATTTAGCAAACAGAAAATGCCCCATTTCATGGGCAATGATCAGCAATGACAGGCTGAGAAAAAATTGTGATGCTTTAATAATGATGTCCATTGATTTTTTTTGATATTTATTGGGGACAAAGATAACGTAATTTTTTTTAAAATATTTTTTGATTTGATTCTTTTCAATTACATTTGCGGCGTTGATTGAGAATTTTAGGTCAGAATGCCTGTCTTTTGTCAGGATGTTGCTTTTTCCCACTGTTTTCAACCAAAAGTATTAATTTTTTTATTTTTTTTTAATGAATATCTATATTTCAAATCTGAGTTTTAAGGTTGAAGATAGTGACTTAAGGCAGTTATTCGAAGAATATGGCGAAGTCTCTTCAGCAAAAGTAATTACCGACCGTTACACAGGCCGTTCCAGAGGGTTCGGTTTTGTTGAAATGCCGGATAATGAAGCGTCGCAAAAAGCGATCAATGAATTGAATCAGGCTGAATATGACGGAAAAGTCATTACCGTGAACGAAGCTCGTCCACGCGAAGAAAGGCCAAACAGAGGCGGTCATGGTGGCGACAGACGTCGCGGCGGTGGCGGTTATGGAGACCGGCAGCAAAATAAGCGCTGGTAATCTGTTGATTTTATGAAATTGAAGAGGTTGGCTTATCTGTCAGCCTCTTCTTTTTTATTTATTAACATAATAATTCTTAATTTTTCCCCGAAAAACAATTTTTGGCTTGATTATTGTATTCTTTTTTGCTGTGTTTGCATTTTATAGAGACCAGTATTTAGTATGTTGAACAAGCCAGAAATAAGAAGTATGATGAAGCGTATTTTTCTATCCCTCATAGTAATCTGTATGTATTGTTTGACTGTTTTGCCGGTACATGCAGAAGATTCAACCGATAAGAGATTAAAAATATATCCCAACCCTGTTGATCGGAGCGCCCTTGTGACCATCGATTTACCGGATGATCGCAGCGAGATGACCTTGGTTTTGTACAATACTGTCGGTAAAGTGATTCAGACATTCAAATCCTCCAATAACAAAATAATCTTTAACGCTCCTGATATAAGTGGAATCTATCTGTTACGATTTGTGAAAAATCAAAAAGTAATTGCCGTCGAAAAAATCGTTGTGAAGGAATGATTTTTTTTGGGAACTATACAACTTAATAGTAATTTTGTAGCCTGAAAAAATAAATATTTATGGCAATAGTATTGAATGATAACAATTTCGATGAAATTGTTTTGAAATCGGAACAACCGGTTATGGTTGATTTTTGGGCGGTATGGTGCGCTCCCTGTCGTGCAATTGCGCCTTATGTGGAGCAGATAGCAACGGAATACGAAGGACGGGCACTTGTTGGAAAGGTGGACATTGAGCAGAGTCCTGATGTTGCCAGCAAGTATGGCATCCGCAATATTCCCACATTACTGTTCTTCAAAGACGGCAAATTGGTTGATAAGCATGTGGGTATGGCTACTAAAGCAGCGTTGGCTAATTTGTTAAATGCTCAGTTGTAAGGTAAAAAAAGTGATCATCCCGGCCATTGTTATTGCCGGGTGTTTGTTGTTTTCCTGCAGGCAGCGGGTCAACTATATCATGAATGAGGGTTTTACGCAAGGAACTTTTTACATACTCGCTTACGAAAGTCCCAAAGGAGATGATTACCATGAGGAAATCAAACAACTGCTCCGTGATTTTAGTGCGTCCCTTTCTACCTATCTTCCTGCCTCATTGATTTCGCGCATCAATCAAAATGACACTGCCGCAGTTGTCGATGATTATTTGCGCACGGTATTCAACAAATCAGCCGAAGTAAACAAGGCTTCGGGCGGTGTTTTCGATATCACCATCGCACCGGTTGTTAATTTGTGGGGATTCGGTTTTACCGGTAAGGAACCCGAGATGAATAAGGAAAAGATTGACAGCCTGCTGCAATATGTGGGGATGGACAAAATACGGATTGAAGGCGACAAAGTAGTGAAAGATTTTCCCGGAGTGATGCTCGACGTAAATGCCATTGCCAAGGGCTTTTCGGTAGACGTGGTGGCCAATTTCCTGAAGACTGCGGGTTGTAGAAATTTTTTAGTGAATATAGGCGGTGAATGTGTCGCGCAGGGAGTTAACTCTTCCGGTCATATCTGGAAAGTAGAAGTCGAAAAGCCTGTGGATAATGCCGCATACGGAGCGTCGCGCCAGGCTATAGTTCGCCTTAATAATCAGGGGCTGGCAACATCGGGAAATTACCGGCGTTTTACTGAAATCGACGGCGTCAAATATGCCCACACCATCGACGTTAAAACCGGATATCCCGTGATGCACAACCTGCTGAGCGCTACCATCGTGGCCGATGACTGCATGACTGCAGACGCCTGGGCAACCGTATGTATGGCTTTAGGTCTGGAAAAAAGCATTCAAATTCTCGGACAACACCCTGAACTTGAGGCATTACTTATTTACAGCGATGAAAAGGGTAATTACAAAGTGCATAAAACCAGGGGAATGGATGCGATCATTCTTCAATAAACAATAAACATGTACATTTGCCGTTTCTATTTTTGATTACATTAGATAAAATGCGCGCAAAAATATTTTGTATCGGAGTATTGACGTGTTGCTATACGACGCAGACGATGGGGCAACTGACTGCCCGTTTTGCAAATGGCAAGGTAGCTACGGAATATACCTACATTAATGCGAGTAATGCCCATGATACCATTTTTGTATTCAACGAACCGAAAACAGGCGATTTATCGTTACAACAAACCGGAATAAATACATTCAAATGGTACCGTTTTGATTACAGCGTGCCGGGTTTTGAAGAGCAACCCTTTGACGTGGTGACGGATGCATCAGAAACATCAAAGGCTGGTCTGCAACAGGGAGGTTACAAAGTAACGGTGACGCCTCAGGGAGCTACCGCTCCACGTGATTCGTTTGTTGCCTGGCTGTATATGAATCCGGGATTTGATTTCAGTTTGCATAAGAATGTCAACGGGGAAATAGTGGAAACCGGCGCATACAGGCAGTGTACCCATACCGATTTTAGTTTCAATCCCAATAGGCCAACTATACAATCTTCGTTTAAATATTATCATCCCGGCAGGTTGGAACTGGGGGCCCTGACTTTTGACAATAAAATTACTTTTATGATGAAGCCCGAAAACGGTACAGAAGTGGAATTACGGTTGAACACGCAGGGTAACGTTCAATATCTGCGTGACAACAGTCCTCCATACAAAGATACCCGCTATTTTTTCAGGGCTTACGATATGTTTGATATCGAAAAAGAGGACAATATCATGTACCTGACAATCATCCCGTATGTGACGATCTATCCTGAACTGCCGGAAATTGATCCTGCCTCAGCGCCCCTACCGGTAAAATTTACATGGGAACCATATAATGTAAGCGCATATGAATGGAACTTTGGTGACGGAACTATTGAGATTTACGATTCGGGGCAGCCGGCTCCCGATACGGTCATGCACACTTATTTCACACCCAGAACACAGGGTTATCAGGTTGAATTGAAAGTTACCAGCTGGTATCGCTGTACCTATACTACAGCCCCGGTTAGAATAACGGTAGACCCTCCCCTGTTGGAAACAGCAAATGTATTTACGCCCAATAACGACGGCTATAACGACTATTTCAAACCCCTTGCCATATCCCTGCGGCGATTCGAGATCTGGATTTACACCCGGACAGGGAAACAGGTGTATTACTATCGGGGCGATGATCTCCGAAACTGGCAGGGCTGGGATGGACGCATTGAAAAAACCGGAAGAGAGGCAGCAGAAGGGGTATATTTTTACATCATCAAGGCAGCAGGATGGGATGAACCGCCCACCAGAAACCCGAAAGTGGGACCTTATAGCGGGAGTTTCCACCTGTTCAGATAACTGATAATTGAAAATTGAAAAATATCAGTCAAAAGAAATTGAAAAAATCCTTCCTGATAGACAGGCAAACATTTGCCGATTTGGAAATTTTTGAGGGAAGAGAAGATAAACAATCTGTTTTCAGGTTTTTCAATAAAAAAATTTCTCATGGGGGCAAAAAGGAATTGCTTGACATGTTTTACTGTCCGTTGTCGGATTCGACTGCTATACGGGAAAGACAAGAGTTGATCGGTTATATTCACAGCAAAAAGTTACACTTTTCAATTGACCCGTTTTTGCTTGATTTTATTGAATCCTATTTGCTTTTGGGCAATAAGCCTGTTAAAATATCACGGTTCAACGCATGGCACAAATATCTCAAATATCAGCTTCAACCCACCAACGAATATTTTATTGTACAGCGTGGTATCAAATATGTCATTGAGTTTTTGCAGGAACTGTACTCATTTGTAACAGAAAATTCCGAACAAAACCAGCCGCATTTATTGGTGCAACATTTCAATTTTTTTGCAGACAGTATAAAAAACTCCGAACTTCGCAGAATTATAGGATTCGACGCTAAAAAGAAAATTAATGCAATGAGCCGCGAAAGGTTTGATTATATTTTTCGTTATTGCGAATATGAAAACCTGAAGGGTATTTTACAGACGGCGTATCAAATAGATGCATATCAGGTTGTTGCTGAAACAATGAGCGAACATGGATGGGTATTTCCCGAAATATCTGAAAGTAAAGAGATAGAAATCACCGGACTGTATCATCCCTTTTTGAAAGACGCCGTTTCAAACGCCGTCAATATCAACGGGGAAACTAACCTGTTCTTCGTTACGGGCGCTAACATGTCGGGCAAGTCCACTTTCCTGAAAGCATTCGGTCTGGCTGTTTATATGGCTCATCTGGGTTTTCCGGTGGCGGCGGCGTCCATGCGGACGGGCATTTTCAACGGTTTGTTTTCTACCATCAATATTGCCGACGATCTCAACAAAGGATACAGTCATTTTTACAGTGAAGTGCTTCGCGTGAAATCGGTTGCCGAAAAAATCAATCAGACAGGAAATCTGGTGGTAATTTTCGACGAACTGTTTCGCGGCACCAACGTAAAAGATGCACACGACGCTACTTTGGCGATTATTTCGGCATTTGCCAGGGTCAGGGGAAGCGTGTTTCTCGTGTCGTCGCATATCATGGAAGTTGCCGACAGGTTGCGTACCGTTGCTAACATTCGCTTTGGTTACTTCCATACCTCCATCGACGGGAAAACGCCGGTATATAATTACCGTTTGCGCGAAGGCGTTACGGAAGACCGGCTGGGAATGCTGATTATTGAAAATGAAAAAATTATTGAGATTATCTCACAAGCACAAAAATCGTAAATGATATGAATCATAAAATCCTCAAAATTACACTCTTTTTCTGTTTCGTTCTGTTTTCTGCAACGCAGGCGCAAACGGAAAGGCAACGCATGGTGTTCAAAGCCATGAGCGACGAATTGCAGCGCAATATGGACAGTCTTTCTATCGCCAGCTGGGAAAAACCGTTTTTCATACAGTATGCGATGCAGGAAGGCCGGATTTTTCAGGTACAGGCTACATTGGGCGCTGTTACCGGCGTAAACGAATTTCCGGTAGGCGGTATGTCTGCGCAGGTATTGGTGGGCAACTATCAATTGGCGAATATCAATCTCTCGAATACCGATTACCGGTCGGGCAGCCGCAGCGACACAGCGCCGATTGACGGATATTACGACGAGATACGCCGCCGGCTTTGGCTACTATCAGACAACGCATATAAAGCGGCTATTGAGGAATACAGCAACAAGGCGACTTCGTTGAGGCAGCTGAACCTTCCGCCGGAGGTGCTCGAACTGCCCGATTTTACGCCGTTGCCTGCGGTAACTTATTTTGGGACGGCTAAAGAATTGACCCCTCAAAGAAATTATTGGGAAAAAATAGCCCGCGACTGTTCGGCTGTATTTAAAAAATATACGAAAATATACGATTCGAATGTCGGCGTCGAAATATATTCGGGACATATATACAGTATCAATTCCGAAGGCACGCAACTGCTGCATCCGGTAAGGCTGTTGGTCATGTCGGTAAACGCCTATACGAAATTAGAAGACGGCGAGGAAATCAGCGACCGGCTGGCTTTCTACGGACTGACGGAAACCGGTTTTCCTGATGTTGCTCTGTTGGTGAAAGAGATAGAAGCGATGGCCGAAAATATCATTGCAGTGACTCATGCGCCCAAACTGGACGAGAGTTACACGGGGCCGGTGATGCTCGAAGGCGCTGCACTGACTTTGGGGATGGTTTCGGAACTGCTCGCTCCCCGCACCGGCATGGTTGCTTACCGTACTCCGTTGAGAAGCGGCGGCGTGGAACGGCTGATGGAAGACCGCCTGAATCGCAGAATCTTATCAACTGACATTACCGTGAAAGCCATGCCGCACCTGAAAACTTACAACGGTCAGACGCTAATCGGCGCATATGAAATTGATGCAGAAGGAATAATTCCTTCCGATGAGCTCCTGCTGATAGAAAACGGCATGTTGCGTGCGCTCATGTCTGACCGCATCCCAACCAAAAAAATCAAAACGCCGACCGGAAACCGTATTTACACCTACCAGCCGCAAGGCATATCCACGCGGGTATCGCCCGGAGTATTGTCTATCAGCACCTCCGGCGGCATTCCGCGCGACACTTTGAAAGCCAGACTTTTAGAGGCTGCCCGTATCGAAGGATTGGATCATGCCTATATCATCCGGTCATTACCTTCGGGACGTTACACCTCGCTCTACAGGGTATCGGTAGCCGACGGAAGCGAACAATTGGTGCGTGCCGGAGTTCCTTCGCGGATAGATATGGCAAAGCTGAAACGCTCGTTAGGCGCATCGGAAGAAAGCATCGTTGCGAACATGATCATCGGCGGAGTACCAACGTCTATTATTTGCCCCAACGCAATGATCATTGAAGAGATAGATATTGAAAAACGAAACCTGCAAAATACAACGAAATTGCCAACAGTGAGTAATCCGTTGTATTGATCTTTTTTAAATTCGTTAAAAAATTTTTCGCAATTTCATCTTTTTTTTTTGGTTTTTATCAAAAAAAAGTTACTACTTTTGCAATACCAAATTGCAGACGATTTTTTGTCGGATGTGGTTTGGTGAAGACATTTTGGAATAGCGTTTTTGCTATGTTCTTGTTCGTGAAATGTAGGAAGTTTCAAAGTTATAACGAGAATAAGTTAAATGCCACTGTATAGTGGATTTACTTATTTGTTATAACGGGTAATTCCTACAACCTCACGAGCGGATAACGTAAGTCCGCTTTTTTGTTTGTCTGATTGAAAGGTGAAATAGTATTAATCAATTAAAACAGAGTGTTATGCAGCAGAGAAGAAGTTCAAACAGAGTAATGGAGCCCGGAGTCCATTTCAAAAACGGGGCAGGCAGGAAAAGCATGAAGAGTAGTGGAAATCATGTTTCAAATAATTTGTCAGTTCCATATTTTTAAGATAAAGTTGTGTTTTTGAGATTAATGTTGGGATTATTAAAACAATTGATATGCAATTATTTAAACAACTTGGAAAGTGGTTAGTGTTTGGTTTTTTTGCACCGATTGTATTATTGTATGGTTTTGTTATTTCCGTTGATTTATATTTTTCTCATCTCTTAATAAATAAAATAAAATTAATCGGATTATTGTTTTCGAACGGAATTTTATCAATAGTGATCAGTTTGTTTG
>Ga0082212_10004269_pt1 | contig 19872 bp, 22 predicted proteins | sample TergutNt197P3_FD_71548 | JGI IMG/M metagenome (GOLD analysis project Ga0082212, IMG submission 71548) | Neocapritermes taracua P3 segment gut microbial communities from Petit-Saut dam, French Guiana - Nt197 P3 | ecosystem: Host-associated > Arthropoda: Insects > Digestive system > Gut ... | reverse complement strand
TGCCTCCTCTCCTTCATCCATAACAAGTAAAAAATAATAAGTCTATAACCTTTGTTTTCTTGGTTACAAACTTATTATACGAGGAGCATAGCCGGCATTCGTTTCGGGTTATGCGGATTTTTCATCATCAAATATGCTCGAATTTTTATGCGTGTATCTAACCTTTCGCGCTGTACTGTGCGAGATCATATAACCTGTTTGTGGCGATAGGAAAATACATTCGCTCTTTTTTATACATTCGCTTCAAGCCATTTAATGACCCCGTCCTCGTGATTTGTACCAATCACAGCCGTTGCCATGCTTTTTACTTCTGGTTTCGCATTACTGACCGCATAAGCTTCATCGCAGGCCTTAAACAGGGGAATATCATTCAGATTATCGCCAAATCCGATGATCTTCTCAAATCCATATTTCTCCCGCAGGAACATGATCCCGCTATATTTTGAAACCCCACTTTTGGAAATTTCTAAATACCACAAATCGGGGGAATAAATATCCTGATACAGCTCAAAATTAATTTCATTTATTTTCTTCAATTCACTATGTAAGATATCAATATTTTTCTTGGTATTTAGAAAGCAAAAATATATAATATCGGCATCGACATTATTAAAATCATCTGTTTTTATGAATTTTTTGTTAAATTTCTGCATCCGTTCTTCGACGAAATCACGTAAAGGCTTTATTTCCAAATGCTGATAATAGGTAGTCATCTTATCACCTACCAAACCGTACATTAATCCGGCTTGACCGGTCTTTTGCATTACTTCAGTGATTTTAATACGAGCCTGAAAGCTTAAAACCTCTCGCTTAACAAACCGCTCTTCTTCCATATCATAGATGAGTACACCGTTCATTAAAATAAGTGGCTGATTCAAAGCCACTTGACTGAGCAATTTCAGGGCAGATGCACCTGTTCGTGCCGTTGCAATTGAGAAATTCACTCCATTTTGGATGAAGTGATTCAAACTTTTTGCGGCATACTCTGATAACTCTGCTTGCGCATTTAATAAAGTACCATCCAGATCGGATATATATAGTGTATTTCGCTTCATTGCAAACTCCATTGACTGAATTGGTCAATTTTGACCCATTTCTAATTATTCGGTTGACTTAATCAGTCAAACTGTTTCATGCCATCGTATAATCCGGAAATCTCACCCGAATATAAGCTTTGATTTCTTCCATACAACGCTCAAAACCAAGCTTGCTGCAATTCAGACCCAAATCATAGTTCCGCACATCTGTCCATTCTCGTCCGGTATAGTATTTATAGTACTCCGCTTTGCGCCGATCGGTTTTTTGAATAAATTTGTCGATCTCTTTCAGCGGCAAACTTAGCTTTTTCATCGCTTCTTGAATCAAAAAATCTTCCGGTGCATGAACGAAAACACTCAATACATGCTCATAATCGCGCAAAATATGATCGGCACAACGCCCGATTATGACACAGGACTCCTCTTCGGCTAATTTGCGGATGATGCGTGCCTGATAATTAAATAAATTATCATTTGAAGTAAAATCAGCACTTTCCGGCGGAATCAATTCGCCATTATAAGCCTTCCTTGCAATCTTAAACAAGCGTGTATTCTTTAATTTTTCGTCGGCTTTTTCAAAAAGTTCTTCACTAATGCCGCTTTCATCAGATGCCAGCTTTAAAATCTCTTTATCATAATATTTAATGCCCAAGTCTTTCGCCAGCATCTCGCCAACGGTTCGTCCACCGCTCCCATACTGCCGCGCAATCGTAATCACCACTTTATCCATACCCTGCCTCCCTATCTTCTTAAAGAAATCGGAAGAACGCGCTCTTTGCGTTCTTCCCACATGAAGTCTAGTTTATCTTTGGTATCGGACCATTGTCCATCCTACCGCAAAGCGGTAGGTTCGCCTTAGATAAACTTTTCATGTTATTCGCCTAAATACGCCTTTTTAATCGCATCATTATTCAACAACTCGCTTGCCTTGCCGGTAAGAGCGATACTTCCGGTCTCTAAAACATATGCCCGGTTAGCAATCGCCAATGCCTTTTTGGCATTCTGCTCGACCAAAAGAACGGTGGTGCCGCTGGCACTTACTTCTTCTATTATCGCAAATATCTCATTCACAAAAATGGGCGAAAGCCCCATCGACGGTTCATCCATTAAAATGATTTTGGGCTGTGACATCAGCGCCCGTCCCATTGCAAGCATTTGCTGCTCACCGCCGCTTAAAGTACCGGCAAGCTGATTTTTCCGCTCTTCTAATCGTGGAAAACGTTTATAAATACTTTTGAGATTCTTTTCAATTTCGGCTTTATCGCTACGGGTAAAAGCACCGAGCATTAAATTTTGGAAAACACTTAGCTGGGCAAAGACACGGCGGCCTTCGGGTACATGCGCCATTCCCATTGCCACTATTTTATGGCTCTTGATCTTCGAAATATCAATGCCGTCGAATATTACACTGCCCTTTTGCGGCGAAAGCAAGCCGGTAATCGTATGAAGAATCGTCGTTTTTCCGGCTCCATTCGCACCAATTAAAGCGATTACTTCGCCTTCATTTACCTCAAACGAGATTCCTTTGATTGCCTGGATTACCCCATAAAAAACTTCCAAGTCATGTATTTTAAGCATTGCCATACTATTCTCCCAGATAAGCCGTTATTACTCTGCTATCATTTAGCACTTCATTCGTTTCGCCGCACATCAAAACTTTGCCAAAATTTAAGACGGTCAACTCTTCACATATTCCCGCGACCAGTTTCATGTCATGCTCAATTAACAAGATGGTCATATCGAATTCATCACGGACAAAGCGGATGGTATCCATCAATTCCTTTGTTTCATTCGGATTCATCCCTGCCGCCGGTTCATCCAACAAAAGCAGCTTTGGACTCGTTGCCAAAGTCCTTGCAATCTCTAATTTTCGTTGTTTACCGTAAGGTAAATTTCCGGCAAGCAAATCCGCTTCGCCATTCAAATCAAAAACGCTCAATAGCTGATACGCTTCCTCATCCATCAATTTTTCCAACCGGCGATATTTCGGTAAACGCAAAATGCCTGCAAATGTATGATAAGGATAACGATTATGAAGCCCGACCTTTACATTATCAAGCACCGATAACTTTTTAAACAAGCGAATGTTTTGGAAAGTCCGCCCAACCCCGGCCTTATTGATCTCCATCGTTTTCAAATTCGTAATATTCTCATCCTCTAAAAAAACAATTCCTTCATTGGGACGGTAAACACCGGTCAGCAAGTTAAAGACTGTCGTTTTCCCGGCTCCGTTAGGACCGATCAGCCCATATAACTGCCCTTTTTTAATGGTGATATTAAAATCATCAACCGCCCGTAAACCACCAAAAGAGATGCTTAAATTATTAACCTTTAATAATGCCATGAAAATGATGCTCCTTTAATTTACGATATCTACTTCATGCTTTGCTTCGACTTCCATTTCCGCAGAAATTCTTTTGTTGAGTATTTCTCACGCCAAGCAAGTATTTGCGGGCTCCAGTTAGCTAACATCATCACAATCAAGACAATCGCATATATCAGCATCCGATACTGATTGAGATCCCTGAGCATCTCCGGCAGCAATGTAAGGACAACGGCGGCGATGAGTCCGCCCCGGATATTGCCGATTCCGCCCAAAACCACAAAAACGAGAATCAAAATCGAGACATTATACCCAAAATTTCTTGGTGTTGCCGCGACGCTGTTCAAATTATGAGAATAAAGCACTCCGGCAACCCCGGCTAATGCCGCAGAGATTGAAAATGCCATTAATTTATATTTCGTAACATGAATGCCGATTGATTCGGAAGCAATCAAATTATCACGAATGGACATGATTGCCCGACCGTCACGCGAATGAATCAGATTTTGGACAATAAACAGCGTGATTAAAACCAAAATGATACCAATAGTAAAATTGGAATCCCGTGGTGTTCCAACAATCCCCTGCGCACCATTAATCAGAATCTCGCCATCGGCATCAAGCCCTAAAGCAAAAGAATCTTTCAGCGAAAAATGGAAACCCCTGTCATCTGATCCCACATAAAGGGCATTAATCACATTTTTAATGATTTCGCCAAAAGCCAAAGTCACAATTGCCAGATAGTCGCCCCGGAACCTGAGTACCGGCATCCCAATCAGCAAACCGAAAATGCCGGCAACCGCCGCACCGATCAAAATCGCCAAAGTAAAGCGAACGGCATTGATCGTGATAATGTCGGACATTATTTTAGAGAAAAAGGCCCCGGAAAAAGCACCAAGGCACATGAAACCGGCATGTCCTAAACTAAGTTCGCCCAATATTCCCACCGTTAGATTGAGCGAAACCGCCATGATCACATATACGCATAATGGCACCAAGAGTCCCTGCATTAGATTGGAAATCATGCCAAAAGATATCATGATTTGGATGATAACAAAAATCACCACTACCATTGCATAGGTTAACAAACTTTCCCGCAAACTTTTTGGCATTTTATTTAGATGTGACAATTGATTTTTCATAGTAAAATGAAATCCTTCCAAACTAAACTTTTTCTTGCAATTTTTGTCCTAAGATTCCGGTCGGTTTTACTAATAAAACAATAATCAGCACCATGAAGACAATGACATCAGCCAATTGTGAAGATATATAAGCACGAGCCAAAATCTCGATTACGCCCAATAATATGCCGCCAATCAATGCGCCGGGTATCGAACCGACCCCACCGAATACGGCCGCAATGAAGGCTTTAATTCCTGGCATCGAACCAGTATAAGGTGAAATCGAAGGATATGCCGAACACAACAAAACCCCGGCGATTGCCGCAAGACCGGAACCAATTGCAAACGTCAAAGTGATTGTGCCATTGACGTTGATGCCCATTAACTGTGCCGCACCTTTATCCTCCGCGACGGCAAGCATTGCTTGTCCCGGCTTTGTTTTCTTGATAAATGTGGTTAGGAAAACCATGATCAGCAAGCAGGCTGATACCGTCACAATTGCCTCACCTGATATGATGATCTGGCCATCAAATAAGCTAACCGGATTTAGGGATACCAATGAAGTGAAAGATTTTGCATCGGCATCAAAAATTAACAGTGCAACGTTTTGCAGAAAATAACTAACCCCAATCGCCGTAATTAAAACTGCCAGTGAAGAAGCCGCGCCGCGCAAAGGACGATAAGCAATGAATTCAATGGTAATCCCCAAAGTAATGCACAGCAAAATAGAAATCAGTACCGACAAATAAGGGTCAAGACCTTGTCTGCTGACTGTCCAGAAGACCGTAAAGGCACCAACCATGATGACATCACCGTGCGCAAAATTGAGCATCTTGGCAATCCCATAAACCATCGTATAACCGAGGGCAATAATGGCATAGACACTGCCTAAGCTGATTCCATTTATCAAGTAGGTAATAAAGCTCATCATTGGTGAATGTTCCTCCACATGAAAGTGTGAAGAGATTTGAAACGATTGGGCGCAGATTTACTCTACACCCAATCGTTTGATTCAAATATCATGACACACTGGTTGATACGATATTTATAATCCTACATAAACCCCATTTTTAATAATCATCGCCTTGGGCGCTTTATTTACTTCGCCGTTTGCAGACCATGTCATATTATGACCAGTAATACCATCATAAGAAAGTCCGATAATTGCCGCTGTGAGAGCATCTCCCAACTCAGAAACGTTCATGCTTGGTTTGGCACCACTTTTTTCAATTGCTGCTTTGATAACATACATTGCATCATAAGCATTTGCGGCAAATTGATTGGGAATTTCACCATGACGGGATTGGTATTCCGATACGAAAGCCTGGGTTTTCGCATCGTTTGCATCAGCAGCAAAAGGAGTAAGGAGCATCACGCCTTCCGCTAAGCTTTTATCAAAATTCTCTACGCCCAGAATTCCGTCAAGACCGTCACAGCCAAAATAAACCGGATTAAAATCCATCGCCGCCGCCTGGGTTAAGATTAAGGTAGCTTCTTGATAATAAATAGGTAAGAAAACCAGCTGAGCACCGGAATCTCTTGCTTTTTGTAATTGAACAGAGAAATCTTTGTTGCTGTCTTCCGTAAAAGCTTCTGCCGCTACGATGCTAAAAGGCTGATTGGCGGCAGCTTCAACAAATTTTGCATAGATTCCTGCTGAATAGACATCAGAACTATCATAAATAACCGCTACATTTGAAACTAAAGATCCATCATTTGCCATAACGCCAACTTGACCTAAATATTCTGCAGACGCAACTCCCTGGTTGGGGTCGGTAAAGCAAACTTGGAATACATTGGTATTGTTTGCAATCACATCCAATGAGGAAGCTGATGGGGTAAGCTGGAATAAATTGTCATCTGATGAATAAGCAACAACTGCTGTGCCGGGACCACTTGTAACGGTTCCCATCAGAATATTCATGCCCCAGTCTTTTAATTTATTGTAAGCATTTACTGATTTCTCCGGATTATGTTCATCATCTTCCATATTGAACTCGATTTGGACACCGCCGATGCCGCCGGCAGCATTGATTTCTTCAACGGCAATCTGGGCACCATTTTTGACAGCCATGCCATAAGTAGCCGCACCGCCGGTTAAAGGGCCAATTCCACCGATTTTATAGGTGTTAGAACCGCCATTGTTGCCACATGCCGTCAAAAGGCTCATGGCTAAAATCATTACCATAACCATACTCATAAATTTTTTCATAACTATTATCCTCCCTTAAAAAAACTGTATCAAGTATTCATATTACACAGGTTGATAAAGATTGTCAATGTTTGCATTGCCAGTTTTTATATGAATTTATCAGCTTGGGATGTCAACAATATTTCGGACAACATTTTAAGCAAGTAATTTTTGTGGATAACTAAATCTACATTTATGCTGCTGATTGGTGATTAGATTTAAACTGTAAAGCGTATTCTCTCGGTGATACATAACCAAGCCTTGCCTGTACACGCCTTGTATTGTAAAAACCCTCAATCCAGGCGAACACCGTCTGACTCAATATTTCGCGTGTGGGAAAGAAGTTGAAATGGATACATTCTTTCTTCAAAGTTGCGAAAAAGCTCTCAGCCCAAGCATTATCCCCCGGCATCCCAACACGGGAAAAACTCTGCCGGATACCGTACAGCTTCAAGGTATCAACAAAGGCTTTTGATGTATACTGGCTGCCGCGGTCGGAATGAAAAATAGTTCCCGCTAAAAGCCCATGCCGTGACTGTGCATTGAGGAAGGCCCTGGTGACTAATTCTGTTTTCATCCTGTCGCTGGTCGCCTCGCCCAAAATCTCGCCGCTCACAATATCCTTTACGCTACATAGGTAAAGCCAGCCTTCACTGCTTCTTAGATAAGTGATATCGCTGCATACCGCCTGATATGGTTTGTCAAAAAACTGATCTTTCACAAGGTTCGGGAAACCGTCCCCACGGGACTTGCGGCTATCGGTAAGGCTTCTGGTTTTATGCCGCCTATGTACCGATTTCAAGCCCAGTTCCGACATATAATCGGCAATCTTTTTATAGGAACACCGCTGTCCCCTTTTGCGCAGAATGCCGCATATCCTGCCTGGCCCGTATGTGCCGCCGCTTTCCTCGAAAATGCGCAGAATTAAAGCTTTCATGCACGCTTCTTCTTTTTTGCGCTTTTCCCGGCGTTTTATATAGGAATAATAACCGCTTCGGGATACCTGGAAAAATTTTGCCCACTTCGCCACAGAGTATTCTTTATGCTTGTAAATAAAATCGTAGATTACTTGTGCAGGTTTGCGAAGTAGGCTGTGGCCTTTTTTAGCATGTCAGCTTCGATACGGGCCTCGGCCAGCTCAAGCCGCAGTGCTTTGTTTTCTTCCTCAAGGGTGGCATAGCGGGATTTGTCCCCATCGGCAGTATACTTCTTACGCCATAGATACAACTGATTTTCGCTGATGCCTAAATCCTGTGCTACCTGCCTTATCGGCTTCGGGCTTGCATGGCTCAGCTTGACAGCGTTTTTCTTGAACTCTTCATCATACTTGTTTCGTTTTCCGGACATGATTTTTCTCCTTCGTTTTTGGTAATTTCTATCTTATCATCCTGTCCGAAATTTTAACACACTCCCATTTGAATTGATTTCAGAAAAATAATTGCCTCTTGAATTTCCTCACATTCCACCCCCTTTTTCCATTTCGCTAATGTATTGTTATAAAAACTTTCGACCCCTATCAATACACGACATGCACCAGCGGTTTTTAAAAGCTCAATCGTTTTTCTGCTGTTGTTTATTGAGTTTACTCTTGCCGCATAATCAAATGATACAGTTCGATTTTCATAATCAATAAAATCTGGCATCTAATATTATAACCTTTTTTGAACAGATATGCTATCTGTTTTTTGTCATGCGTCAATTTTATGCTTTTCTATATTTGTTCTGCCCCTTCCTGCTTAGAATCATATTTTCCATTACAATTATCTGGTTTTTATAAAATAATCCTGTTCAACTAACGATTGCCATATCATTAACTAAATGACATTAATTCACGGTCGATTTAAGATGAAACAATACTGGTAAGCCAAGAGATTTATATAATCCCTCAGCATACCAGCATTATTCGTTAGTAATTTATCATGAAAATATTTCTGCTACCGTATATGGGTTACCCCGGCATAATCGGGAAAGGGTTCCATCTCATTTATATTATTCTTTCTGCATGTTTCCACATATATTTTGACTACCGCGTAATATTTCGCCGTTTTTTCACTGTCGAATTGGCCGGATATTTTCATATGTGATTTTATCCCGCGCAGTCCCCGTTCCGATAAATTATCTGTTGTGGGAAGACTGAAATCTTCCACCCACCGAAAATAATTACCCATATATTTTTCAATTCTTATAAGAACAGTCCCTTCAAATCGTGAATTGTAAGTATTGGTTGATTTTTGGTTTTCATCATTTCCATTCGTAATTATCTTCTTTACTTCATCTTTAAAATCATCAACATAATCATCGCCGAATTCTTCGATCCCATCCGCGATTAATTCTTTTCGCTCCATTATAGTTTTTGAAATAAGCGCTTTAAGCTTTGAAGCCCATGTATGTTCCGGATTGTCATCGGCAATCTGCTGAAGATCCCTTTCAAGGTGCTGGTTACACTCAATATTACTAAAACTGAAAATTTCATTGTAATTGACCCTGTTATGATCATGCATAACTGTAGTTTCTTTAGTCAACACCGTAAGGATATCATCTTCGATTAGGCCGGCCAAATTTTTCTGGTCATGGGCAGTATAATACGAAATGGATTCGTCACCATAAAAACGCATACATGCCCTCTGAGCCTTTATCATGATAGATAACGGCATCATCCCAATAGACTAACACTCTTTGGATTAAAACTCTCCTAAGGTCAGCAATAAAAATTTCCAGACCTATAGAAGCTCTTTTATAGAGTTTGCATATAAATCCTTCACTGGGATTCATAAGAGAGTTTGTCATCCCATTAATCAGCATCCAAACTTTATTGATTGCCACATTGCCAGTAGACATTAGCGAAAGCGCCATCGCCTGAACATTACCGCCGTATTGGTTTTGCTCTTTTAATTTTTCATCAATTTCCGCCCTGACCCTAGCTCCGCAATCAATGCATTCATAGATAAGGTATTCATGCCGGCGTTTTACTACATTGATGATAACATCAAACTCATCTTTGGAAACCACCTCGCCGGTATCATTAAGTTCCCCGCTACAAATATCACAAACTTCATTAGAAATATCGAGTTCATGGGGAATTATTTCCGTAATCTCTTCCGCTTCAAATGCCGCCATTGAATGTTTTTCATGACCGGGTTGGCCGCCTTTTTTCTTATTGCTTCCGCGCCGAGAGTTAGGGATGTGTTTCTTTTTATTAATCGGGCTTTTAGCCGTTGATGTTCCGGTATTGGTTCCGTCGTGCCCCATAACCGCCGCCATGTGCGCGAGCTGATTACTAAGTTCTTTAATAATAGCGTCTTTCTCGGTAATTTCTAACTCGTAGCTTTCTTTCTGTTTTTCTTTTGTCGTCTCGGCTGATTTGAGTGAGTGCCTCAAACTTTTTATTGTCTCTTGATAATTAACAATCCTGTCCTTAAGCTCTATTATTTCGGCGGTTAATCTTTCAAAGTCAGTATGTTTACAGTTACTGTATATCAAAATGGCCTCCTCTTAACTTTCATCAAGTTTTTTCTTAAGCTCTTTATTTTCAATTTCCAGACGTAATATTTCCCACTTAAGTTCAGAAATTTTCATTCCTTTTAAGCGGCTTAATATTTCATCTTGTTCCGTTAGCTTAACCGTCTGATATGGACTGTTTTTCAAACACCTGCCGTCCGTTTTCGTAATTTCTCCGGTTTCTGTGTTCACCCTGCCGATAAGGGTGCGTTTGGAACGGGATTGCTTTTTTTCCTTATCCCAATACGCTTTTGACTCATAGGCATAAGTTATTCCGCTTCTTTTATCAGTTTGATATACGATACTCATAATATTTTCTCCTTTAATCGGTATGTGTGTATTATATCACATACCGATTAAAAATGCAAGCAAAAACGCCAAAAATATTGATTTTTTAAAAGTTTTTTGACGTTTATTTTAGGGTTATTTACTTGTTATGAGAGTTCAAAAATTAATAGATATTTTCTGTGATAATAAAATCGACCGTGAATAGTAACTTTTTTTTAAAAAAATCATATAACCATATAATTAACACTTATATGAATATGATCTTTAAGTTTACAAGACGTTTTTCGCGTGGTACTATATACCGTAGGTCGTGACACAGGTATAAAATGGTGATATCATGTTTCAAGAGCCACTGACAATCTACAAATTAATCATCCTGTATATGCTGAACCGGGTCAGCTTTCCTCTGACGAAGGCGCAGATTATGGATTTTATTTTGGAACGCGAGTATACCGGCTTTCTGAATTTACAGCAGGCGATCGGTGAATTGATTGATGCCGACATGATCAAAGCTGAATCAATCCGCAACCGCACCCATTTGATCATTCTGGATGAAGGACGCGAAACCCTGTCCTATTTTAGGCATCGTATCGGCGAAAGCATGCGTTTGGAAATCGAAACATTTTTTAATCAGCACGAAGTGGAAATGCGCAATGAAGTATCAATTATATCTGATTATGATAAAGCCACCAATGGAGAGTACGCAGCACGCTTAATGGTTAAGGATCAGGATCTCCCTTTGGTTGACATAACTCTGACGGTTCCCAGCGAAGAGATTGCTGCGGCGATCTGTGACAATTGGCAGCAGAAAAACCAGGAAGTGTATCAGTTTTTGGTGAAAGCATTGTTTTAAGAAGGGGCATGGTTATAAAAATGAAAAGCGATCGAATTTCAAAATTAACAATTGCCGGAGTATTGGTTGCCATCGGCATCGTCATTCCGATTTACTCGCCTGTTAAAATCCTTATCGAGCCGGCCTCTTTCACCTTGGCCAGCCATGTCGTCATTTTTTTGGCGATGTTTATTTCGCCTTTGATGGCAATTGCCGTCGCTTGTGGAACTGCCATCGGCTTTGTTTTGAGTGGGCTTTTCCCTCCGGTAGTATGGTTCAGAGCCTTTAGCCACTTGATTTTCGCCGGGTTTGGTGCTTACTATCTTCATCATAGCAAAACAAATATGACTGCGGTCAAGCTCCGTATATTTTCGGTGGTCATCGCTTTGACGCATGGGGTTACTGAAATTATTGTCAGCAGTACTTTCTATTTCGCGCAAAATCTGGGGGATTTGAATGAGTATATTCGTTTGGTAATCTTGCTGGTGGGGGTTGGGACGTTTGTTCATAGCCTTATCGATTTTGAAATTGCTTTATTAATCAAGAAACCGCTTAGACGGCAACGGTCATTAAGGGAAATCATAAAGTAATTTACGCCTAACTTGTTTCAAAAAAACCTCTACATTGTCAACACCATCCAGATAATTCATTTCGATGCAATAAATCAAATTGAGGACATCAATCATCTTTGCATTGGCGAAAGCTGCCTCCTTATTGATTACTTCATCGCTGCCATACGCTTTCATCATCGCCACAAGTAGGATTTCATCCTCGATTCCCCTAAAATCCTGCGATTTGTCATACAATCCGGCATCACCAAAATCAATGATGCCAACCCGATTTTCGCTGTCAATCAACGTATTGTTATAATCCAAATCGCCGTGGCAGAAAACGAGTTTACCCGTCCCAATCATGCACGTTGGGACTTCGTGCGTGAAAAAATCATCGATTCTCTTAAGTTCCCGCTCACTAAAAAAATCTTTTAATAAATTCCGGCCTTTCCGATACCAATTTTGATATTCTATCGTTTGCTCTTCAATGGTTTGTTTTCTTATCCCACCGCTCGTTTTTAGCTTATGAAGTTGGCGCAAAAATTCACCTATTTGCGTGCCTATTTCTATTTTTTGCTCTTCATTCAAATGGGCAATAACTTCCTTAAGCGGCTTTCCCGGTACGCCATAAAAGCCAAAATAAGAATTATCTTCTGCTACCCAATTCAAAACCGGAACATTCAGGCAAAAATTATGTTCACCTAACATTTTAAGAACAGCCACTTCATGTTTGCATTCTTCCATGAATTTTGCATTGCGTGGAAACTTAAAAATAATTTTTCCGCCACTAATGATGTAAACCCGGCTCGTCCAGCCGACTTCATTGATTTCAATTCGGCTTTCATTGCTAATGCCGGTTAATCGCTTTACAATTTCCAGTTCATCTTTTATCTCAAACATCGATTTTCTCCGGTTTCCTTTTGATTTTCGCAAAATACTCTTGTACTTTCGCTTCATATCCATTGTTGCTGGGATGATAAAATTTCTGTCCGCATAATTCATCCGGCAGATATTGCTGCTTGACATAATTATGCGGATAATCATGGGCATATAGATAGCCTGTCCCCCGGCCTAGTTTCGCCGAACCTTTATAGTGGGCATCCTGCAAATGTGCCGGAATCGGCAAGTTTCCCGTCTCGGCGACTGCCTGCATCGCCGCGCCAATCGCCGCAACACAGGCGTTGCTCTTCGGAGCACAAGCGATATAGGCGGCGGCTTCCGCCAAAATAATCTGTGCTTCCGGCATCCCGACCCGTTCAACCGCCAGCGATGCGTTGACTGCTACGGTCAATGCTTGCGGATCGGCAATCCCGACATCCTCAGCCGCATGGATCATGATCCGCCGGGCAATGAAGGTGACACTTTCTCCCGCGTATAACATCCGCGCCAGGTAATAAACTGCCGCATCGGGGTCAGAACCCCGCATACTCTTGATGAAAGCCGAGATAGTATCGTAATGATGATCGCCGGTTTTGTCATAGCGGAGAACCCGCTTCTGGATACACTCCTCGGCAACTGCCATCGTAATGCGGATTTTGCCATCGGAACCACGCTCAGTGGTCATCACCCCAAGCTCAATCGCATTGAGCGCCCGCCGGGCATCCCCGCCGGATAAGTCCGCGAGGAAATCAAGGGCATCATCGTCAATCTCCGCATCATAGGCACCCATGCCCTTTTCTTTATCATAAACTGCCCTCTTTAATAAGAGCTTGATGTCATCCTGCTCCAAAGGTTTTAGCTCAAATATAATCGAACGGGAAATCAGCGCCCCATTTACCTCAAAATAAGGATTCTCCGTTGTCGCGCCGACCAAAATCACCGTTCCGTCTTCGACAAATGGCAAAAGATAATCCTGCTGCCCTTTATTAAAACGGTGGATTTCATCGATAAAAAGGATCGTTTTTTTCCCATACATGCCTTGGTTTTCTTTTGCCCCTTTGACCACCTCTTCCATATCCTTCTTGCCGGCGGAAGTGGCATTAATCTGATTAAAAAGCGCACTGGTGGACGCGGCAATCACCTTTGCCAGCGTTGTCTTCCCCGTTCCCGGCGGACCATAAAAAATCAGCGAGCTGAGCTTATCCGCCTGGATCGCCCGGTAAAGAAGCTTGTCCCGGCCGATGATGTGCTGCTGTCCCACTACCTCATCTAAAGTGGCTGGCCTTAGCCTTGATGCCAGTGGTGATTCTTTTTCCATGTTCGTATTGCGCATATAGTCAAAAAGATCCATCGCGAATCCTCCTAATGATTGTAGAGTGCTCTTGTAAGGTGCATATCTCATTTTAGAACGTATGTTCCAATGTGTCAATATGAAATATTGATTTCAGTTGACAAACCGCTACAAACGCTTTATGCTTTGATTATCCTAAAGATTTTTTAAGAGAAAGATTAATAGCAACCGGGGATGGGTAAAAAATGATTTACGCTGGCAGGAGCAATTTCCTATACAATAAAAATGAAAATCGTCGATTTTAACGTAAGCCATATCGAAAAAGCGATGCAAATCGCAAAGCAAAATTATCAAGCGGAACGCTGTTTCGTCCCGGCATTACCGGATGTCAAGCAATGGCCTGATTTTATGCCATTTGCCGAAAACGGGCTTGGTGTCGCCGTAGTTGATCAAAGTAATGTTATTGGTTATCTCTGCTCTTACGGCACTTGGGATAATGCCTGGGATATCCCCGGGCTTAAGCATATCTTTTCACCGATGCATGCAAACGGTACCGTCATTGAAGGCCGGGCCGAAATCTATGCCAGCCTCTATCAGGCTGCCGGTGAAAAATGGGCAAAGGTTAAAGCCGCCAGCCATGGAATCTGCCTGTATGCCCATGATACCGAGGGGCAGTCACAGCTCTTTCGCTATGGCTTCGGGATGCGCTGTATCGACGCAATCAGACAGATGGATGAGGTCACAACGGCATCTTTGCCTGAAGGATATTCTTTTGTGGAACTTAAGGCAGATGAACTTACAGAAGCTTATCCGCTTAGTGAATTATTAAATCAAGGATATTGCGAAAGCCCATTTTTCATGTTAAGAAATTCGGTCAAAGAAGCTGATTTTTTGGCGGAGGCTTTAGAAAACCAATCGACCTACTTTATTGCGAGATATCAAGGGCAGGCAGTCGCGTTCATCTGCGCCGAGTCAGACGGCGAAACCTGTATCCAAGATGTACCCGGCTATCTTCACTGCAAAGGTCTTTATTGTCTTCCGGAACACAGAAGAATGGGAATCGGTAATCATCTTTTAAGCTGCTTGATCCAAAAAGCCAAAACCCAAGGCTATCATTATCTCGGGACTGATTTTGAAAGTGCCAATCCCTCTGGCTCCGGCTTTTGGCTAAAACATTTTACAGCCTATACGCATAGTCTAGTAAGGCGGATTGATGAAAATTCGTTAAAAGCCTAAAAAATTTATCCCACGTTAAAAGCCCGAAAAATTATCCCATTGACACGCCAGAATCGTTATGTTACAATAACTTTCGGCACTTGGAAAACAAAATTTGCTCTCGTAACTCAGCAGGTAGAGTACTTCCTTGGTAAGGAAGAAGTCGGCAGTTCGAGTCTGCTCGAGAGCTTAAGGAAACCCGCATGGTGTAAGCTTTGCGGGTTTTTGTACGACCCGAATTTTGTGTGACTGTCCCGTTTATCGGACATCATCATAATGGGTGCGTAATGGGTACGATTTGCGGAAAAAAGGACATGCTCTACCACGGTGCTATCGTGCCACCATAAAACCGACTATACCGAAGAAAAAACTATGCCGAAGAATTGCTTACGGACTCTTTGTTAATGCGTTCAATTGTCAATCATCGGCATAGTATTTTAATCAATCAAGAGAAAATAATGATTTCCTTATATCGGATTTTGTCCACAGTTTATTATCGTTTACAGGCTACTGCAACGGCAGTATGCTGTCGCAGTAGGTGTGACTCCAGTAATTATAAACACTTTATAAACTTTGGCACGAAAAATAAATTTATGATTTCACTTACAATTCATGCCTTGTTCAGATATAATACTGACAGGGCGTTTTTCGCCCAAGAAGCCACCATAACGGGTAGACGGGAAGCCTTTTATTGTCGGAACGAATGTTTCGAGGTCGTCTACATCTTCTGTATTTTAAAAGGGGGTGATTTAGATGGGTAGAAAAATGAAAGGCATATCTGATGTTGGAAACTATCTTTAGGGTTTTAAAGGTCTGTTGCCGCTGTCCGGCTATTTGAGGAAGTGGCAAATAATAGAGATATATTGCTGAAAAAACTTAAAAAAGTGGATGAGCCAAAATGAAGAAATGCCCCTCATGCCTTGCGCACGAAGAAAACAACTCCACGCGATTTTGTAAGGGTTGCGGCACGGAATTATTTTATCCGGAGCGATTTGAAGGAGTAAATAATGACATGAAGATAATAGTGATAACCGGCACAGATGTAAAGGGATGCACCCATCACATAAAAGAGGCGTTTCTTTCACATCTGCGCGGTGTCAAACACACCATCACAGAATATATATTGCCCAAAGATATGCCTCATTTTTGCTGTGGCTGTAAGCTCTGCTTCTTCAAATCCGAAAGCATCTGCCCACATGCAAATGAAATCGCCCCAATATGGACGGCAATGCTCGAAGCCGACCTGATTGTTTTAACCGCACCGGTCTACGGGCTTGGTATACCGGCTGGGTTAAAGGCTTTGCTCGACCACCTATGTGTACATTGGATGGTACACCGCCCTAATCCGGCAATGTTTAAAAAGCAGGCGGTCATCATAACGAATTGCATTGGTACCCCGTTTATGGCGAAGTCTGCTCAGCGGGATATCCGCAATGCGCTGTCGTGGATGGGCATTTCAAAAATCAAGCAGCTCGGGATCGGATTATTGGAAGCTGTTGTCTGGGAGGAATTATCCCATAAGCGGCGCAGTAATATAGAGAAAAAAGCGCGGCGGCTTAGTTCAAAATATATTACAATACGTCCGGCCGGCAAGTCAATTAAGACCAGATTAAAGTTTTTGATGTGCAAAGTCATGCACGCAGCCGTTTTGAAGAAAGAAAATCCGCCGAGTGCGGACAATCAGCATTGGATTGACCACGGCTGGCTTAAACTATAAGAAAGGTGTGATTAACCCATACGGGATGCGCGTTGATTTAAACCGAATACCTATCCTTTCTTGAGAGGAACTGTGAAAACAATGGCAAAGAAAACATATAACGAAAAACTAAACAGCCCCGGCGACTTACCTAAAATTGAAGATTTATCCGGCAAGCCGGAAGCTGTAAAACGTATGGGTGGTGTAAAAATGCTGATTGCCGCCCCTATGCAATATAATGAGATTATGGCAAAAATACCGGAAGGCAAGGTCATCACAACAGACCGTATCCGTGCGCATTTGGCAGCGAATTCCGGTGCGGATGTCGTGTGTCCTTTGACCGCCGGAATCTTTACCAATATTTGCGCCCATGCCGGCGTGGAACGTGGCGACAGCACATTTGCGTATTGGCGTACCCTTAAAACCAAAGGTGAGCTTAACGAAAAATACCCGGACGGCATTGACGGGCAAAAATTGCATCTTGAAATGGAAAGTCATACTGTGATTCAAAAAGGCAAACGGTATTTTGTGCAGGATTATGAGGAAAAGCTAATTGATTTAAAAGAACTGGAGGATAATTAAGACTGGATAGAACGATGAAAGATAACACTGTCAGATGTTGGAGGACATACCATGTCAAAAAATTTTCTGCCTGAAGAAACCGTAATTATTTGGAACGCTAACCCTATCGGTAAATACCGTGATTTTTTGTATCAAGCAATGGGGTGTTTATATAGAAAATGCCCCCGGACATATAAAAACAATTTTTTACGGTGGAGAAGACTGCCCTTGCCGACCTGATTGTCCCCATAAAGGGCAAAAATTCTACACCATTGACGAAAATAGTTATCAGAAATGCGCTCATGCCGATTTTCGGGTTACTGTGCCTAAAATTGAGGAATTGTCTGACTATATGAGTCTATTAAGTGAGTTTTATCCTGTTAAAAAAGTTAATCCTGTTAAATAGGCATTAATTTTAGTACGCTTTATTGTTTTCCACTGTAATTCAATCCCAAAATTTGAATTGTAATCAAAGGCGTTAAAGCCACCACCGCAATAAGTCCAAACGCATCAGCGGCTACATTGCCCCCCAACGCCGTTGATGCACCTATGGCGAACGGCAATAGGAAAGCGGAAGTCAATGGTCCGCTTGCAACGCCGCCAGCATCAAAGGCAATAGATGTAAATTTCTTCGGAACAAAAAATGATAAACCAACGGCAACCAAATATCCCGGTAACAACACCCATATTATGTGGATATGCGTAATCACTCGTAACATTGATAAACCTACTGCCAATGCAACACCCAAAGCCAACGACAAACCCATTGCCTTTCGTGAAACAGCTCCGCCGGTTATATCAGCTACTTGCTTGTTTAGCACTTGCACCGCAGGCTCTGCTGTTATTACCAAAAAGCCGAGTATCATGCCTATGGGAACTAACCACCAAGTGTTATCCAGTAATGCCAAACGCTCACCCAAGAGGTTTCCCATAAGTAAAAATCCCACATTTGCACCAGCAAGAAATAGCACCAGCCCACCGAATGTACATACCACCCCCACGAAAATTTTAATGGCTTGATTCAACCCTACTTGCCACGACTTTAAGGCGAAAATTTTTAGTTTCATGGCAAATAACTTTGTAATAGTAAACAAAAATACTATAGGAGCAAGGGAAATGCTAACGTCCCATATATAAACTGGAAGCATGGCAAGAAACTCCGCAAGCAGCATATTGGCATAATCGTAGGACGGAATATCGATTAAGTACATCGTTACAGCTCCCGAGGGGGTATAAATCAGTCCCAAAATCATAACTGCAATAATCGGGCCAATGGAACAAATTGCGATAAGCCCGAAGCTGTCTGATTTTCCATTACCGTTGCTCCGTGCCACCGCCACTCCTAATGCCATGATAAACGGCACCGTCATCGACCCTGTTGTCGCACCGCCAGAATCAAAAGATATGGGCAAGAAATCACCCGGCACAAAAATGGCAAGGACGAACAAAAGCCCATAAAACACGATTAAAACGTACCGAAACTGGAGATTCAAAACCGTTCGCAAAAAAGCGATAGCCAAAAAGACCCCGACACCCGCCGCAACGGTAACTATTAAAGTAAGTGAATGAATACCCGGCACTTGCTCCGCCAAAACAATCAAGCCCGGTTCAGCAATGGTTATAATGAAACCTGAAATTAATCCCATAAAAATCATGAACGCAATATTCTTTTTCTTAACGATATAATCACCGAGCGATTCCCCCATAGGGGTCATAGCCATTTCCGCACCAAGCGTGAAAACACCCAGCCCTATTACAACAAACCCTGCTCCAACCAAAAACAGCATCAAAACATCAACAGGCATTGGTACAACGGTGAAACCAAGAATAAAAATGACAAGCGTTACCGGAGCAACGGCAAGTGCAGCTTCCCTCATTTTCACTTTTAGATTTTGGATAATCATTATTACAACCATGCTCCTTTTAATTTCAATATATAATCCTATACAGTAAAAAAGTGTCGCACAGCGACACTTCTAAGAGAATGCAAACCCTGCTTCGCAGGGAGCGCATTCTCCCGAAATGATTTACGCTGGCAGGCGCAATTTCCTATAAAGTAAAAAACGGAAAACTCCTGTACGAAGTTTTCCGCAAATCATTACATTTAGGTACACTAGGCAGAGAACTCCATAGTAAGCTCTACACCCTGAAGCTCTGTGCCTTGAAAGCAACCAAGCATCATATAGACTGCTTACTGCCCAACCGAAAAAACTAATATTCAATTGTTTCAATGCGAAAATTATAGCACTTCCGCCATACCGTGTCAATAGAAAGTTTCAAATCACAAAAATTAACAAAATCACCAATCAATGGATCGTAATCCGACACTTTTACATATTTTGTCGGTTGATACATATTTCAGCTTGAGATATAATACAATCGTACAACA
>Ga0082212_10004268_pt1 | contig 19873 bp, 15 predicted proteins | sample TergutNt197P3_FD_71548 | JGI IMG/M metagenome (GOLD analysis project Ga0082212, IMG submission 71548) | Neocapritermes taracua P3 segment gut microbial communities from Petit-Saut dam, French Guiana - Nt197 P3 | ecosystem: Host-associated > Arthropoda: Insects > Digestive system > Gut ... | reverse complement strand
TAGGTTAGCACATTCTTAAAATGACTAAAAAACGAACCTTCATGGAATAGATTGTGAAATGGAAACCTTAGTAAAAAAAATAGATACCCTTTTTTATCAAGGATTATTATACAGAACGCCTGACTATAATGAAATTAGCTCAATTATAAACATAAATAAATGAATTATGAAATCATTTGCTTTCTCCTTTTCTCCCTTTCTCCTTTTCTCCTTTCTCCTTTTCTCCCTTCTCCCTTCATACGCACAAAACCCCAACTGCTACCGCATCACTTTTTCCGATAAAAACGATTCACCCTATTCCGTAGATCGCCCCGAAGAGTTTCTTTCTCCTCGCGCCATTGCCAAGCGCGTGTGGTTTAATATTCCTGTAATTGAACAAGATTTACCGGTTAATCCGCATTACATTGATTCTATCTTAAATTTTAGTACGGAGCCATCGCAAATTATTTCAAAATCGAAATGGGATAATTCTGTAGTAATTTTTTATCCGGAAACTGAAAACAGTCAGGAAATTATTAATGAAATGGTGGAACATTTTTCTTTTGTAGTAGATATGTTGCCTGTGGCGTATTACCAATTGCCTTTTATATCAGAAAAAGAGATTCATAAAAAAACACCCATTTCTAAACAAACATCCAATACCATTGCATATACTTCTTCTTGCGATTATGACTATGGAAACAGTATAGATAATATACGTTTGCATAAAGGAGAGTTATTGCATAAAGTCGGCTTCTGTGGAAAAGATATGCTAATTTGTGCTTTCGATAGCAGTTGGGGTGGTTTCGATACGCTTTCTTGTTTTAAGTCTTTGTTTGATAACGGACAAATTTGGGGTACTATAGATTTAATGCCCGGTGTGAATAATGTTTTTATTACATCAAATACTGATCCTATGCATTATCATGGTACAATTACCATGTCAGAGATGGCAAGTTGTATGGAAGGAAAAATGGTAGGTACTGCACCCAAAGCCAATTATTTTTTAATTCGTACAGAAAATCCATGGAGTGAACAATTAGTAGAAGAAGATTTTTTTGCTCAGGGCGTTGAAATTGCCGACAGTTTGGGCGCTGATGTGGCAACTGCTTCATTAGGCTATAGCACATTCGATTATGAGTGGCAAAATATATATACACCAGCCGACAATAATGGTACAGCAAGTATTGCTTCTCGTGCTGCTTCTATTTTAGCACAAAAAGGAGTGATTGTAGTGAATAGTGCAGGGAATAGTGGTTTACTGCCATGGCATTATATCACCCATCCGGCAGACGCTTTAAATATATTAGCAGTAGGTGCAGTAAACAAATATGGTGTAGTGGCAAATTATTCCTCTTATGGTCCTGCTGCCGATGGGCGAGTAAAACCGGACGTTGCTTCTATAGGATATGATGCTTGGGGGATATATGGAGATGGAAGTATTGGACAGTTTTATGGTACCAGTTGTGCAGCTCCCATAATTGCAGGGCTCGCAGCATGTTTGTGGCAAGCGCTACCTCAATATTCTTCTTTAGAAATAATGGATTTAATTAGAAAATATGGAGATCGTTATAACAATCCGGATGATAGAACCGGATACGGCATTCCAAACTTTTATCAATGCTACTTAGACCACAGTAATAGTGTGCCGGAAAAACAAATGTCATCTGTTTCGGTATATCCGAATCCAACCACAGGGGAATTGAGAATTGAGGTTGCGGGTCAAGCCCGCAATGACGTAGTAAATGTTGAGATTTTTGATGTTTTTGGAAACATAATAAAATCGAAAATCGAAAATCGAAAATCTGAAATCGAAATGGATATTTCGGCATTGCAGACAGGATTGTATTTTGTAAAAATTACTACCGAAAATGGAACATTAACAAAAAAAGTAGTAAAATACTGAAATAATTTCGCCGCTTTTTTCTTACTTCTGGCTTCTGAATTCTTATATTTTTGCGCAAATTTATAAAATGAAGATGGTCAGCAAGCCCGATTGGTTAAAAATTAAGATAAAAAATTCGGAAAACTTTGCTTTTGTTAAGAAAGTTATTTCTGAAAACCAATTACATACTATTTGCAGTAGTGGAAAATGTCCTAACCAGTGCGAATGCTGGAGCAGAGGAACCGCCACTTTTATGATTATGGGCGATATTTGCACGCGAACTTGCAAGTTTTGCGCCACAAAATCGGGGAAACCGTTGCCCTTAGATAGCGCCGAACCCAACAAAGTGGCGGAAAGTGTCTCTTTAATGAAACTGAAACATTGCGTTATTACTTCCGTTGATAGAGATGACTTGCCCGACAAAGGCGCGGCACACTGGGCAGAAACGGTGCACCAAATCAGAAAACAAAATCCTAATATCATTATTGAGTTGTTAATTCCCGATTATCAAAATGAATGGTTACAAACTGTAATTGAATCTCAACCGAATATTATCGGGCATAATTTAGAAACCGTTGAAAGACTAACCTCAGTAGCCAGAAGCAAAGCCACTTACAAAAACAGTTTGGAAACGTTAAGACAAATTGCCGTTTCGGGAATGATGACCAAAACAGGTATTATGGTGGGCTTGGGGGAAACCGAACAGGAAGTGTTGCAAACCCTGACAGATGCGCGAAATGCAGGTGTATCCATTGTTACTATCGGGCAATATTTGCAACCCACAAAAGATAATATGGAAGTGGCTCAATATATTACCCCTGAACAATTTGAAGCATACAAAATGTTTGCATTGCAATTAGGCTACAAACATGTGGAAAGTGCGCCGTTAGTGCGTTCATCATACATGTCGGATAAAATAAATATAATACGATAAAATGAGGTATTTACAGAAGTTTAAAGTTCAAAGTTTAAGGTTTAAAGTTCTTTTAATTTTTAATTCTTAATTTTTAATTAATGAAACTCACCGATTATCAAACCATTGACTATAAAGAGGCTTGGGATAAGCAGGAGGCATTATTTCAGGAAATTATTCAGGCAAAAAAAGAGGGAAAAGATACGCGTGATTTGGAGACCGTTTTTTTGTGCGAACATCCGCACGTTTATACTTTAGGCAAAAACGGACAAACGAACAATTTGCTTGTTAATGAGGATTTTTTAAGACAGATTGATGCCACTTTTTATCAAATTGATAGAGGAGGCGATATTACCTATCATGGACCGGGGCAGTTGGTAGGCTACCCCATTTTAGATTTGGAAAATCACGGACGTTCGTTAAAAGGCTATATTAATAATATAGAAGAAACTGTAATAGAAACGCTTGCCTGTTTTAACATTCCGGCTGCACGTTTAGCGGGCGCTACCGGCGTGTGGGTAGAGGGCAACAGTGCAAAAGCAAGGAAAATCTGCGCCATTGGGGTACGCGCCTCCCGATTTGTTACCATGCACGGCTTCGCACTCAATGTAAATACCGATTTAACCTATTTTAACCATATTAACCCGTGTGGTTTTATAGATAAAGGGGTAACCTCCATGCAACAGGAACTCGGAAGATTTATTGATATGGAAGAAGTTTTACAAGTGCTTAGAAATAGTCTGGATTTGAGATTTGAGATGTGAGATGTGAGATGTGAGATGTGAGATGTGAGATGTGAGATGTGAGATGTGAGATGTGAGATGTGAGATGTGAGATGTGAGATGTGAGATGTGAGATGTGAGATGTGAGATGTGAGATGTGAGATATGAGATTTGAGATATGAGATTTGAGATATGAGATATGAGATGTGAGATTTGAGATTTGAGATTTGAGATTTGAGATTTGAGATTTGGGATATGAGATTACTCAATCTCTTCGCTCAGAAAATAGTCTCTCAACATTTTTCCGGCTTGCGGATCTACAGCAGCAATCATATTGATTTTATCTTCCAACAAGCGTACAATGTTCTTTTCTAAGGTTGTATCCTTCATCATGGTGGTTAATTCGCCATAACGTCCTAACTGAGCTAATTTATCAAACATCTCGCGCTGCGCTTCATTTCCTTTTCTGAAATAATAGTCAATTTCAGCGCCTGTTTGGCTTGCCAGCAACGTTACTGTTTTCGTAAGTTTTAACTGTTGAAATTTATCTTGAAATTCCAAACGATGTTCCTCTGAAAGTTGCCTGTCAATGCGCGTTAACAATTCTATGCACATATCAATATTTTCCATTTGAATACTCACCGTACGCTCGTCGCATTTTTCAAACCAATCAAAAGTTTCCTTAAATTCATCTAACATTCTACCAAGTATTGCCAATCCTTTTTTGGTAGCCGTAGGAGTACCCAGCCTCAATAATGCATCGCTTTGCATGAGTGCATAAAGCGCAAGGGTAGAATTTCCCGCTCCTACAGAAGCATAAGGGATGAGGTCGGGGTTGAAAATTTCAATGAGTTTGTCGTGCAGTTGTTCCGCTTTTTCAATATCGCCCTCAGCCGCTAATTGATTGGCTGTGCGTAAATAGAGAGATTTAATTTGGGCAAACATACGCGAAGTTTCTTCGGGATGATACACCCGCTTATCGTTAATTCCACCCCAAAGGTATTCAGACACAGGTTTCTGCGTTCTTCCAGGATTATTTACCAAATCCACACGCGCATGATTGTTAAATTCATTCAACAATTTGTCGGGCAAAGTAGTAGTATTTACTCTGCCAATATCCCAAGAACTTCTGCCGGATCTTGATTTAATGGGCACCAAACGGTATGCCATACCATCTAATTGAAAATACTCTTCCAATCCAAAATAGGCTTCGGATCCTGAAGTAACAGAAAAATACAACGGTCTGTCCCAATTAAAATTAGCTAAAATGTCCATCAGAATTAAATGGCTGAGGTAAAATTCATTGATCTCTTTAGTGCCTTTGTTCCAGGTAATTCTATCCACAATAAGCGCCGAGTCTTTCGGGTGAACCGTACCATTTGCCAATACTTTTTCCTTGTCCACCGGAATAGAGAAACTTGCGGGATACCTATCGCCGTAGGCGGCATTATCCAACCTGAATCTTTGTCCTTCAGATAGCAGAATAATAAATTTCTTTCTGTCAAATTTAGGATCTCCAATATAATCTATTATTTTTTTGATATTTACAAATTGATTGGCAGCGGCATCCATAATAAGATGATCGCGGGAGCCTTCTCGATATTGCTCACAGGATAACGAGATAGGAAGCGGGTCGGATTGATAGGCTTTGCGTTTCATTTGATCCACATACCAACTTCCGTTTAAGAGACTTAGATTACAAACGCGCACATCGGTGCGGTAGCCTTCTACTTCCTGCGCATACCACAAGGGGAAGGTTTCATTATCGCCCATCGTAAAGAAAATGGCGTTGGGCTCGCAAGAATCCAAATAGTTTTTGGCAAAGGCTAAGGCGGTATATCGGTGAGAGCGGTCGTGGTCGTCCCAGTTTTCTTTTGCCATAATTCCGGGAACTAATCCCAAACAAATCAAAGTGATTAAAATAGAAGCGGCGATTTTTCCTTTTTCGTTTTTCCATTTTTCTAATTGGGCAATCAAAGCGAAAGCGCCGAACCCAATCCAGATGCAAAACGCATAGAAAGAGGCGGCATAAGCATAATCTCTTTCACGCGGCTGAAATGACGCATTATTCAAATAGAAAGCAATCGCCCAGCCGGTCATCAAAAACAATAAAAATACCACAAACGAGTTTTTCAAATCTTTTCTTGAGTAATAAATTAAACCGATAATACCCAGAATGAGCGGCAGAAAGTAATAGGTATTGTGTCCTTTATATTGCATAGTAACAGGCAACTCATCATATTTTCCCACCAATTTTTTGTCAATAAAAGGAATCCCGGATACCCAGTTTCCGTTGTATGGGTCGCCAAACCCTTGAATTTCATTTTGTCTGCCCACAAAATTCCACATAAAGTAGCGCCAATACATATAGTTAATTTGGTAAGTGTGCAAAAAGGCTTTGTTCTGTTCCATCGTGGGCAAGTTTCCTTTTTCCAAACTTTTTATATTCTCTTTATCGGAAAGGCTTCCCGAATTATACACATTACTTTTCATCCACCCCATATAAGTAGATCTTTTCTTAGGATCTCTATCCCACATTCTCGGGAAAAACATACAATCCCGACTGTCAAAATTGGGTATTGAGTTTTTTCTGTCATCGGTAATAATATATTTTCCGGCTTTATCATCGCGCACATACACAGGGGTTCCGTCTTTATAAGGTTGTCGGGCATCCAAACGCGAATTGTACGATTGCCCATACACGATAGGTGTTGAGCCATATTGCTCGCGATTGAGGTAAGAGAGTAAAGACACGGCATCTTCGGGACTGTTTTCGTCAATCGTAGGGTCTGCGTTAGAACGAATAACCAACGTTAAAAATGTGGAGTAACCTATTAATAAGAAAAACAGCGAATAGGAGCAAATTTTGAGGAGTTGTTTTTTCTTTTTATAACTGTAATAGATGCCATAACCAATGATGCCGAAAACGAGTATAAAATAGATGATTGTGCCTGCATTGAAGGGCAATCCGAGACTATTTTTGCAAAAAATTTCAAAGGAGCCTGCCAAACTTACAATGCCCGGAATAATACCCCATAGAATAACTCCTACCACAGCCACCGACACAGCGAGTGCGCCCAATACACCCCATTCGGCTTTTGACCGGATAGCGCCATTTTTAAACGAAATATAGATAATCGGCGCTATTATGAGTATCCAAATGAGCAGCATCCAGCCGGCATTATATAGAATAGAAAGGGCAAAGGCGATGGCGGCAAAAGCAATTAGTGCGCCTCGATAAGTAGCCTTTTTTGATAATTTAAAATAGATGATTAACCCGATGGCGGGGATGGTAAGCAAATTTAACAAGTGCACGCCGATAGAGAGCCCGATTAAGTAGAAAATGAGCACCAACCAGCGTTGCGGATTTGTATTGGGTTTGGGGTTGTCGTATTCTTCGTCCCATTTTAAGATGCACCAAAAAACGAGCGCGGTAAAGAATGAAGACATAGAATAGACTTCGCCTTCTACTGCCGAGAACCAGTATGTATCTGTAAATGTGTATGCTAATGCGCCTACCAAACCGGCTGCAAAAACCGCCACAGTTCTCACAGGGGTAAAGCCGCCCAAGTTTGCCACCAATTTTTTACCCAGAAGCGTAATTGTCCAAAACAGAAACATAATACCCAAACCGCTGCAAACGGCAGACATCACATTAACCCAAAAGCCCACCATAGCGGGGTCACTACCGGCTAACAGGCTGGAAACGCAGCCTATAATCTGAAAGGTTGGAGCGCCGGGCGGGTGTCCCACTAACATTTTGTGGGCAGTAGCGATGTATTCGCCACAATCCCACCACGATTGCGTAGGTTCAACGGTTAAAATATACACGGCGGAAGCAACAATTCCAAGTAGCCAGCCCAGACTGTTATTGATTAATCGATAGAATTTATTCATGTTAAAAAAGGTTAAAGGGTTAAGAGGTTCTTTTTTGTCGTCAATTAAAACTGACGGATTGTAATTATATTATATCGTAATTTTTATAAAAAAATTGTAGAGACAGGTACGCCCGTCTCTACAAAAATTGTTTCACACAAAATGATTCATTTTTTTAAAATCTGAAATGTGAGAATGCTTTGTTTGCTTCTGCCATTCTGTGAATATCCTCTTTACGTTTAAATGCGGCGCCTTCTTCTTTGTAGGCAGCCATAATTTCGGCGGCGAGTTTTGCAGCCATCGTTTTTTCGTGGCGTTTGCGGGCAAAAAGAATCATGTTTTTAATGCCTAACGATTCTTTTCTTTCGGGGCGAAGTTCGGTAGGGATTTGGAAGGTTGCCCCACCAATTCTTCTACTTTTTACTTCCAACGCGGGGGTAATATTTGCCAGCGCTTTTTTCCACACGTCAATGGGGCTCTCTTTTAATTTGCTTTCAATAAGATCCATTGATTCGTAAAAGATTTCAAATGCGATTGATTTTTTACCTTCCAGCATAAGATTGTTTACAAATTTTGTAACCAACACATCGTTAAATTTTGGGTCGGGGAGGGTAAGCCGTTTTTTTGGTTTTGATTTTCTCATTGGGTTTCTTCAATATTTTTTAAGGTTAATATTTACTCTTAGGCACGCCCATTTTGGCGGCTAAGCAACTATTTTAATGGTTAATGATTAATGGTTAATGGTTTCATTATTCATTAATTCATTGATTTTATGCTTTCTTTTTCGGGCGTTTTGTGCCGTATTTGCTTCTGCCTTGCAGGCGACCATTTACGCCGGCAGAGTCTAACGCGCCACGAACCACATGATAACGCACGCCCGGAAGGTCTTTCACACGACCGCCTCTTACCAATACAATGCTGTGTTCTTGCAAGTTATGGCCTTCGCCCGGAATGTAAGCGTTTACTTCTTTTCCGTTGGTCATACGAACTCTTGCTACTTTGCGCATAGCTGAGTTTGGTTTTTTGGGAGTTGTGGTATAAACTCTCAAACAAACGCCGCGTCTTTGCGGGCATGCATCTAATGCTCTGGATTTACTTTTAGAGGTTAATTGTTTTCTTCCTTTTCTAACTAATTGTTGAATTGTTGGCATTCCGTTATTGTTTTTTTAATAATTTACAAAATTATGACCCCTATTTTTTGGGGCTGCAAAAATATATAAATTTTGATATGAAATCTTGTGTTTTATTTTTTGGATTAAGAAAAAATCCCATCTTAAAACTCGGCGCAAAAAATTCCGTCCTCATGGCGAAAATGGCGATTGAAAATCAATGGGTTTGACTATGAGGAATGATTGCTTAAATACATAATCATTTTCTTATAAGTTTCGCTCATTTCCAATCCTCTGCGCAAAAACACTGCCTGTTCTGCTTCCAACACCTTTTCAATGGGGTATTGTGCGTATCCTTTGGCGCGGTTTCCCATAGAAAATGAAGGCACGAAACTTCTATGAAAGCCTGAGTCAAACAAATTGCAGCACACCCCTATTACAGTTCCGGTATTAAACATACTGCCGATGCTACATTTAGAGTGGTCGCCCATCATTAAACCGCAAAATTGTGTGCGGGTATTTTCGTACGATTGCGAAGCATAATTCCATTGCGCCACTTCGTCGTAATTATTTTTTAAGTTCGAGGCATTGGTACCGGCGCCGATATTACACCATTCGCCAATTACGGCGTTGCCGAGGAAACCTTCGTGCGCTTTATTCGAGTACCCGAACATTACCACATTATTAAGTTCGCCACCCACTTTGCAATGAGGTCCGATAGTTGTAGCGCCGTAAATAGTGGCGCCCATTTTTACAACTGCCTCATCCAGCAAAGCAAAAGGACCACGTACACAACTGCCTTCCATAATTTGCGCATTTTTTCCAATATAAATGGGTCCCGTTTCACAATTTAAAATCGCGCCCTCTACTTTTGCTCCTGTTTCTATAAAAATATTTTTCGGGTTGCCGATTAATTTATTAGATGCACTCAACACTTCACTTTTTCTACGTTTGGTAATATTGTTAAAATCGTTGATTAACACCGTATTATTTAAAGTAAAAATATCATATTTCGTTTGAATCCGATGTGTTTCATGAGGATATTTGATGACATTAAAATTTTCTAATTCGGTAAACTCTTCGAAACTTCCCGCGCGCAATGCCAACACACTATGGAGAGCATCTTTTAAAACTTCTCCTTTTTGCAAGGCTTTCATAGCGTTTACGAGTAATGTGTCGGGCAGTAAATTCCCTGCAATGAACAAATTATCTTCCATAATAACACAAGGAAACAGTTCCGACAAATAATCCTGTGTAAAAAAAGAGCATTCGGTTTTAAAGGCGCGTTCCCATTTTTCACGAATGGTAGTGATCCCAATTCTAATATCTGCCACCGGTCGCGTAAAAGTAAACGGAAGCAAACAGGTTCTGCTTTGATTGTCAAATAATATGATATTCATTGCTTAATAAAGTGCCCAGGACAAGAGTCGAACTTGCACGAGAGTCCTCTCACTACCCCCTCAAAGTAGCGTGTCTACCAATTCCACCACCTGGGCAAAAATAGGCGGCAAAAATAAGATTTTTTTTTAATCACGAAAAAATGTATTTTTGCCCCTCATAAAACAATATGGTTACCAGAAGATTTTTACGAATAAAAGTGCTACAAGCCATTTACGCAGCGGAAAAAAATCCAAAAGTAAATTTACAATTGAGTGAGAAGAATTTAAACCAAGCCATTCAAAATTGTCAAGTTTTATCTCTCTATTTTCTCTCTTTATTGCCCGAAATTGTCCGCTACCGCATGTTGCGTTTAGAAGAGTTGAAAGAAAAAATTATTCCTACGAAAGAAGACCTTAATCCGAATACAAAATTTATTGACAACAAGGTTATTAAACAAATTGAAGAGAATAGATCTATTCAAAAATTTTGTACGGATCATCATGTTGATTGGAGCAACAGATACGATTTTATTGCGCAGATGTACCATGAAATAGCAAATACTGATTTTTTTCTTGCTTATATGACCTCCGAAGAGCATAGTTATAAAGAAGATAAAAATTTTGTTTTGGATGTATTGACAAAAACTTTTGCAGAAAGTGAACTTTTACACTGGTTTCTGGAAGAAAAAAATGTGCATTGGTTTGATGATTATAATGATGCACTGTTGGCAGCCTATAAAAATATTGAACGATATAAGGAATATCAATCCAACGAAATAGCGCTTATCCCGTTGTTTAAAAATGATGAAGAGGTTACATTTTATAAGGAACTGTTTCGGAAAACGTTGTTACATAATGATGAATATCAAAAACGTGTGGATGAAAAACTGCAACGTTGGGAATCGGAAAGAGTAATGGAAATTGATACGATTTTAATGAAAATGGCAATGTGTGAACTCACTCAATTTCAAACTATTCCTGTTAAAGTTACCATAAATGAATATATTGAATTGGCAAAATTATACAGTTCCCGAAAAAGCGGCGTTTTTATTAATGGAATTTTAGACAACATCATAACGGATTTTAAAAACGAAGGACTGTTGAATAAAATGGGGCGGGGGTTAATTAATTAAGAATTAAGAATTAAGAATTAAGAATTAAGAATTAAGAATTATGAATTATGAAGTCAGAAGTCAGAAGTTAGAGGTTAGAAGTAAAAAACATTCTCCTTTTCTCCTTTTTACCTTTTTACCTTTTTACCTTTTCTCCCTTTTTCTGCTTTTCAGTTGCGGAAATAACAATAGTTCAGGGTTTTCAGCATCAAATATTAACAATCCGGCGACTGCCGAGGGCATAGATGAAAAACAAAAAGCAAATTTACCGGAAATTCAATTTGAAAATCTTTCTTACAATTTTGGGAAAGTGATTCAAGGTGAAATTTTGAGTTATACGTTTCATTTTAAAAACACCGGAAAATCCAGTTTAATTATTGCCGGCGTGGAAGCTTCTTGTGGATGTACCACCTCCAGACCTCCAAGGGCGCCCATTAAACCCGGCGAAAAAGGAGAGATTTCAATCACTTTCGACTCTAAATATAAAAACGGCGATGTACACAGTTATTTGGTAGTTACTGCCAATACATATCCCGCACAAACAGCGCTTACAATAACTGCAAATGTGGTAAACCCATAGAATAATTAACAATTAACAATTAAAAGAATTTTAAACCGTTAGGCGGAATTTGAAATTCCGCCTAACTTTAAACTTTAAACTTTAAAGTTAAACAAAAAAAACATCAATAACTAATAAAAGTAAAACACTAATATTCAGTGTTTTATTTTTTGTTTGTTGATATTTTTTTCCATTATTTATTGTTTTATATCGTTTTTTATATTATATTTGTACCATCTTTGGAACAAACCACAGAGGGTACACCAATTATTCATATTACTTAACATACTATATTACACTATATTACAATTATCACACAAAGCTAATAAAAACATACTATAACAGCAGCAGCAGAGCGCACAAAAATAGAAAAAATAAAACACAGATAGAAATCCCAAAACAACACTTGCATCAATATACTTGGAAAAGTCTTAAAGACAATATATTAACCTCATTACTAACTAAAAAAAAAGAACATGAAAGAATTGCTTAAAACAAAAGTAACCGTTAGACTTCGTAAAGTCGAAAACCGCAAAGAATGGTACGTTTACCTCGAATGCTATCCGGTATTCGTGCCGGGTAAAAAACAGCCGCAGCGCATCAGAGAATACTTTAACCGCACCGTTACAAGCGTGGAGTGGGACAAAAAACGCACGGCACGCACAAGCGAAACAGCAAAAACCTACAAACCAAAGCGCGATGACAACGGCGTTATCTTATGCCGCAGCGAAAAAGACCGCGAAACAATGCTCTACGCCGACAGCGTGCGCAAACTCCGGCAGCGCGAACACGACACCGTGGATCTATACAGCGAAACAGATGCGGCACAGGCAGAACAAAAAGAAAAGATGCAACAAAACTTCATTGACTACTTTGAGGAGGTTATTAAAAAACGCCACGCCCGAAGTTCCGATTCTATTCGCAAAAACTGGAAACACACCTTAGATTTGCTAAAAAAACACATCGGGCAAACACTGCCTTTCTCAAAAATAGATATTCGTTTTGCCGAAGACTTTAAACTCTTTCTAATGTCTGCGCCCTGCGGCGGCAAAAAAAGCGGCGCCATTACCCAAAATACCGCTTCAACATATTTCGCCATCTTCAAATCGGCGCTAAAACAGGCTTTTGTAGATGGCTATTTTACCATAGACTTGTCTGCCAAAATTAAAGGTATGGCAAAACTGCAAACCCGCCGCGAGTTCCTTACAACGGAAGAACTGAACCAACTGGCTGCCACCCCAGCCGATGACGATACGATGAAACGCGCCGCCCTGTTCTCTGCCCTTACCGGCTTGCGTCACTGCGACATCCAAAAAATGCAATGGAAAGAACTGCAAATCAACGGCGAACAGATAACCCTCAATTTCACGCAACAAAAAACCAAAGGCGTGGAATATATGCCCATTTCAAAACAGGCATTTCAACTGTGCGGCGCACCCGGAAAACCCAATGATTTAGTTTTCAATAAACTTCGCAATTTATCATTTCTCGCCTATCCATTAAACAAATGGCTGCAGGCAGCCGGCATTACCCGCAAAATCACCTTTCACTGTTTCCGCCACACTTTCGCCACCCTGCAACTTACAGGCGGAACAGACATCTACACCGTCAGCAAAATGTTAGGACACTCCGACCTCAAAACCACCCAAATCTACGCCAAAGTAATCGACAAAAAGAAACAAAAAGCCGCCGAAACCATAAAACTAAACCTCATCACAGAGTAAAAAAACGTCATTGCGTTTTACCTCGCGTCATTGCGGGCTTGACCCGCAACCTCATTAAACATTAAACATTGAACCTTAAACTCTCATATCTCATATCTAAAACTCTCATATCTAAATTTTATTCCCCTCAATATCAACAACAAAGAATAAATAACTAAAATTTACAACCCCTTGTACAACCCCTTGTAAGCATTTTTTAATTACATCTTTGCGCCACGATTTTAACGGTTATTGAGCGTAGCCAAAATACGGTTACTGAGCGTAGCCGAAATACGGTTACTGAGCGTAGCCGAAGTAAAGTCGTGGCTTTCTTTTTATTGGCACAACAGAAGGTCCAACCGCCGAAAAATAAAATATTATGTTTTCAAACGACATCTCTTTTAACGATGTGCCCCAAGCAGTGGCGCATCTCATTTGTACCCTGCAAAATTAACGGCACCGAGATGGAATTTATTTTTGATACCGGCGCTTCAGATATTACCATGTCGCTTACTGAAGCCTTATTCCTTTACAAGCACAATAAACTATACGACAGCGATTTTATTGGGACTCAACAATATCAAATTGCTGATGGCAGCATCCACGAAGGTGCGGTTGTTGTGCTGCGAAAAGTAGAAATTGGAAATTGGACACTTAGCAATGTTCAGGCTTCCATTGTAGATAATCTCGAGGCGCCATTATTGTTAGGACAATCTGCATTAGCAAAATTTGGGAAAATATCCATTGACTATAATCGTAATGAAATAACTTTTGAATAGGTGTAAGTATGGCTATTAAAGAAAAAATAGAACAATTAAGGGCAGCTCGCGATAAAGCCAATGAGGTTATTAAAGAAGCCGACCAGAAATTGAAAACAGCCAAACTGTCAATTTCTCCACAAACTTTAAAAAATCTCATAAAAAAACTGGAAGATGCTCGGAATAGCAGTGATATAAAAGCTATTGAAGCCGCCATTGCAGAGGCTAAAAAGGTAACCTCACTATCTCAGTATAGTACAAACACCAGTTCAAAAAAAATCAATGATGTAGTAAACTCATTGATAATAGACCCTCTGTTAAAAGCTAATAACGAAACTTATCAACAACATGTAACCAAAGGAGATGAGTTTTATAACAAAAGATACTTTGCAAGAGCATTAGAGGAATATAAATCTGCAAATAAAATAAATAGCGGTAATGAACTGACAACCAAAATAAAAGAGATAGAACAATACCTATCTGAAAAAACTGTGTACTGCATTTTATCGGACTATCCCAATAAAGGTGACCGCTACGAAGGCAAAATTAAAAACGGAAAACCGCACGGAGAAGGCATAATATTTTACTCCAATGGAGATAGATATGAAGGAAATTTTGTAGATGGATATGCTCCTAAAGGAAGATTTCATTTTGTAGGTAGTGGAAATTCTCAAGAAGGTTATTTTGACGAAAAACGAAAGTGGATAATTGAAAGAATTAATTATAAAAATGGTAACTGGGCCCAAGGCACTTTTGATGAAAAACAAAAATTAAACGGTTTTGGTGTAATGTATGTTGCCGAATACAAACGCACAGATACAGGTGAATATGAACATGGCTTACGTATTGGTGAAGGCAAAATGGTTTGGAAAGCAGGGCATTGGTATTGTGGGGAATGGAACAATAAAGGTAGAAACGGAAAGGGTGAAGAAAGGTATCCTAATGAAGATTGTAAAAAAGGGATTTTTGTTGATGATAAATTTAAAAGTGGTAAATATACTCATAAAGATGGCAATTATTATGATGGTACTTTTGACGAAAATTCAAAACTTCACGGAGAGGGTACATATTATGATGCTGCAAAAAAACGTCAATACGTGGGTACATTTGAACACGGTAAATGTATAGGGAAAGGAAAAATAATTTATTTGAAAAATGGCATGACAGAAGATGGAGAATGGGATGATTATGGGGTATTTAAAGGAAAGCGAACCTTGTCTGATGGTAGTATTGAAGCAATTAATAGTTACTAAAATTTCACCTCATAGAAATAACTTTTGAATATGGATAACAAGGTAGATATAAAAATACAAATAGAACAACTAAGGGTAACCCGCAGTGCTATTATAGAACTAGTACAAAAATTGAAAACGGAAAAACTGTCGATTTCTCAACAAGTTTTAGAAGAACTTATAATAACATTGGAAAAAGCAAAAGACGGTAGCAGTATTAGAGCTATGGAAACTGCCATTGCAGAAGCTGAAAAGGTAATCACTAACATAAATCATGTACAGAAAAGCATAGATAGTTTGCAAGAAAAACAACAAGAAGCCCAAACCCTTCTCGCACAAGCCAACCAAAAAATGAAAGGTTTTTTAACAGATGTTCAAAAAGCAAAATTATCAACTGCCATTAATAAACTGAATAAAATTTACAAAAGCAGCGATATTGCCGCTATTGAAGATGCTATTGCAGGCGTTAAAGCGGCAATGCCTCCGCCTCCTAAAGGGTGTTCAAAACGTTTTCTTTGGATATTACTATTGGGAGTAATTGTTGCCATTGCAATGAATTTCAATAATATAATGCCTTTTATTCAAAGCATTATAAAAAATAATTCGCAAACATATACTACTCATCATTTTTCCATATTCGGCAATGCTCAATCTTACAACTCTTACATTGGCAATATAGACTCGAAAAGCGGTTTTCGTTTTACGGTCAATAGTGATAGTAAAACAACTGCAAAATTGAGTTTAAAGTATCAATGCGATAAACGTGGCGGAATATTAAAAGTGAATGATGAAGTACAGAACTTATATTTTCCTGCTATTAATGGGAATTGGGGAACAAAAGAAGTTATTGCTCAATTGGAACAAGGAACGAATACCATAGAGTTTGGTGGTGGCTGGCTCACAGATTATGCACCTGATATAGCAGAGATAAAAGTATTACGAGATAATAGTATTAAAAAAGATGACATTGTAGGCGTTTGGAAAGGAACATATACAGAAAATGGCACAAATGGAATAGGAAATGTTATTTTGACTGTTAATGATGATAAAACCGGTGTCATTAAAACTACTATTTCAAAAAGAAAACCACATCAGCAGTTAATAAAAGCATATTACACGGTTTCTGTTACAGGTTCAAATGGTGTCTATAATGTTTCAGGGAAAGAATGGATAGTACAGCCCGATGAATACGGTTTTGATACCTTTGAAGGAACTGTTAGCAATAGCATATTTAAAGGAGCAAATTTTACATTAGAAAAAATCAACTCAAAAATGGCTAACACAAATGAAGTATTTCCTTTTAAAGGAAGTTGGGAACTAACAGGTAAAGACTCTTACAATAATTGGATTGCTGATTTGATAATAGATGAGAAAAAAGGTAATAATTTCAGTGGGTATTTTGAATGGTATAGATCGGGAAATTATGCAGGAAAAGAATACTACAGAGGTGAGTATAACCCTCAAAATAGAACAGTTGTTCTAAAAGGTTATAAACTTTCTAACTCCAAAAATCTTGATTTAGGAACTTACAGAGCAAGTTTTAATGGTAATAATTTTGATTCGGGAACTTGGGGAGGCGCAAATGCAACTTCTGGAACTTGGAATGCTTATTTTTCTGTTTATAGTACTAAAACTGAAAAAAATGCAGATACATCTGTCGAGCAGGTGGAAAGAAATGGCGTAATAATCAATGGCGTAAAATGGGCAACTCGCAATGTGGATAAACCCGGCACATTTGCCAAAAATCCGGAAAGCATAGGGTGGTATTACCAATGGAATAAAAAAGTGGGTTGGAGTCCGACAGACCCATTAAAAAATTCCAATGGCAGTACTACTTGGGATAAATCCATTTCTTCAGCTACAAATTGGGAAAAAGTCAACGATCCCAGCCCTAAGGGTTGGCATATACCTACTTCTACAGAAATTAACTCTTTGTTACCGGACAAAATTTAATAAAAATATTTGAAACTGAAGAATTTGTGAATTTGCTTGAACACACAATCGCTCGGCGAGAAGAATGCAAATCGCAATGTGTGGCTTTTAATGTATGTAGTGGCGGTTGCCCCTTAAAAGAAAAATCAAAATCCGATTGCGATTTCAGAATAAAACTCTATTTGCACATCAAAGAACAAATCAACAGTAGAGATTTTAACACATTCAACAAATTTGTAAAAAACGATATATACAGAGCAGTTGCTCTCGGAGGAGGTTCATTATGAGTATTGAAGAACAAGAAATAAAACTGCTTAAACAGCAAACAAACATATTTAACGCAAAGAAACTTCGTGCGAAATTTTCTGAAAAGTCGCAAATTCGTCTGCAAAACAGTATCGGGCTTTTTATGGGATATATGCAAAAATATTCAAGCCTGATTATCAATTTTAAACGTAACAGTAACAACACCGAAAAGTTTTTGTTCCGAAATTCGCTCAAATTAGAAAACAAAATCATACTGGGAGTTTTCTTGGTAATGGAAGTGTTATGTGGAATATTCGGTTTGGGCATACGAACAAGCAAAGGAAATATTCTTTCTTATCAATACAGTCAAAAATTAGGAAATATTCTTTCTTCTAAACACAGTGAAGTAAAATTGTGGAAAAAGAATTGCCTGAGATTGATAGAATTATTAGATAAAACAGAAATCAATCAAAAAATTATGGCAGCAGAATTATACAGAAATTTAGGCAACTTTAAAAACTGTATTGAACTCCTTACCTCAATTAAAGACAATAACTACGATTGGATTGTTGAAAAAATGAAGTTAGAATGTGAAAACAAAAACAGCATGTTAATAGTATTACAATAAATAATTGTTCAATTTGTTTGCATATTTTAACTATTTTCGCCACTCTAAAACCCCCTTATGAGTTGGAAAGAAAAAGCAATTAAATGTTTGAAAAACAGCCTGTCGCCAATACCTACCGAATTAAATGAGTTGGATTGGAAAAGTGGGTTGTCGCCTAAAACAGAGAAGTTGGCGCAACATTTGTGCGCTTTTGCCAATCACGAGAATGGCGGCTTTTTGGTGTATGGCGTAAACAACAATGCAACGCTGTTTTCTGTAACAAAACAACAAACAGATGAAATAGTAAAAACATTGGGAAACATCGCCTTGCATAACATGTCTCAACCCATACAAATACAGCACGATACAATAGAATATGAAGGAAATGCCTTACTATTCATCTACATTCCGGAGCAGCCGGAAAAGCCCGTCTATTTAAGAGGCAAAACCATTTACGACAGTTACCACCGCTCGGCAGGACAAACGGTAAAAATGAGTCCGCAAGAAGTAAAACAAAAAATTGCAGAATCGCAGGGCTTATTATTTCACGAACAAATTGCCCTAACACGAGCAACCGATGATGATGTATTGAATCTGTTAGACTATGACCGTTATTTTCAACTGACAAACCGAAATTTGCCCGAAACAAAAACCGCAATTCTTGATATATTAACAAGCGAAGGCTTTATTACCAAAGAAGATAATTATTGGAACATCACCAATTTGGGCGCCTTGTTGTTTGCCCGCGATTTAACAAAATTCAAAGAGTTGGAATTTAAAACCTTGCGTATTATTTTGTATAAAGGTAAAAACCGACTTGAAGCCCATCCGGAATTAAATTTCAAAGAAGGGTACGCTTGCGGTTTTAAACATTTTATCCAATTTATAATGGAAAGAACCTCGGTAGAAGTAATTGAAAAAGCATTACGAGAAATCAAAGAAACATATCCGGAATGTGCAGTAAGAGAAATACTTGCAAACTCACTAATCCATCAAAACCTGTGGCAAAATGGAATGTATGTAATGGTAGAGATTTTCTCAGACCGTATCGAAATGACCAATCCGGGTATGCCACTAGTAGATGTAAACCGTTTTATTGATACGCCGCCAACATCAAGAAATGAAAAAATTGCCATTCTAATGAGCCGCTTTGAAATATGCGAACAGCGAGGTAGTGGTATTGACCGCGCAATTAAGGCGATTGAGGATGCCTATTTGCCGGCACCGGAATTTATCAAAGGCGATAACTATACTAAAGTTTTTATCTATCCGAAAAAAACTTTTTCACAGATGAGCAAAGAAGACAGAATACGTGCTTGTTATCAGCATTCTTGTCTAAAATATATGGAAAAAGAGCCAATGAGCAATCAAAGTTTTAGAAAGCGAATGGAAATTGAAGAAGAAAATGCCGCCATGGTTTCAAGAATAATCAAAGACACTGTAAATAGCAAGTTCATTAAAATTTTCAACCCCGACAGTTCTTCCAAAAAACACGCAAAATATATTCCATTTTGGGCTTAGTTTTTATTTGACTGAAACGATGTTGTATTTATCAAAACGTACATTAATCAATTAATATTCAGCACTATTCTTATTTGACTGTTATTTGACTAAAATTCTACAAAAAACTGTCATAATAACATAATACGCTAATAATTAGACATTTGGCTATTTGACTGTTATTTGACTGAAAAGAATGCACCTTCCTTCCGCTCAATACAATAATCTTCAAATTTCATTTTTTCAAATATCCAAAATGGCAATTTGGATATTTGACAATTTTATGTTATTTTCGCACCATAAATTTTTAATCCCATGCCCCATTATTACCCCCTAAAAAGAATGACCAAAGTAGAGAGGT
>Ga0082212_10004267_pt1 | contig 19873 bp, 20 predicted proteins | sample TergutNt197P3_FD_71548 | JGI IMG/M metagenome (GOLD analysis project Ga0082212, IMG submission 71548) | Neocapritermes taracua P3 segment gut microbial communities from Petit-Saut dam, French Guiana - Nt197 P3 | ecosystem: Host-associated > Arthropoda: Insects > Digestive system > Gut ... | reverse complement strand
CCTCCAGCCATCCCGCCCGGTTATAGCGCGCGCCTCCCTTCCCCCGCCGATCCAGCATGATATACAGGTCTCGTCTATTTTCTGTTCTGCTGCTGTGCATGTAGGCAAGGAAAAAACCGGGATATACACGCACGCTGCTATATATCGGCGCAATGGTCTGGCCGGTGCGAAAGTTGGCGACGCCGGAATTGTTCCGGCCTTCGTCTTGTACTATGACCCAACCCTGCGCCAAATGCGAGTCGCCCAAAACGTCCAAAGCAATATGCCCGTATTGGATCGGGATGAGTTCTTTACCCGTGCCGTCATACAGCCCCCACAAGCTCCCGCGTTCCACCCGGTACAAGGCATCTTTGGCCGTCCGTTTCGTGGTCCCGGCGCTATCCCCGGCAGACTTTTCCCGGCCTGTCCTTCTTCGCTGTGTGCCCTCGCCCAGGCTCAGTTCGTCGAATACGGTACTATATTCGATGGGGATCACCTCTTTTCCGGTATGGTCAATTACCCCGTGCTTGCCATTGCGATAGACCTTTGCCAGGCCCACGGCATTGAAAGAGACAGCGCTGTAATATGGATTGTCCCGAAGCGTGATAAAACGCCCGTCACGGCCCAGGAGCCAGTATCCTTGTGGCGAGTAACGCCCGCACAGCAACGGCCCTGTTGATCGCGTCGGATAGGAGGCCGCTTCAATGACGCCATAGATACAAGGAACGATCTCCCTGCCGTTTCCATCAATCACTCCCCAGGTGTTTTCATAAACCACGTCTCTGCGCGTGGCGGCGAACAGGCCGCCGCCCAGGCTGCGCAGCTTATCATAGGCCGCTTGCACACTGACTGATCCGTCCGCGTTTTTGATGCCGTATGTATCGTTTTGCTTGAAGGGCTGGAAAGCGCTCGTGGGGTCGGTCGGCACTTCCCGTCCCGGCACAGCCTCCCCGGTGCGGGCGTTGACCTCGTGCTTGAGCCCCTTGCTCCGGTATGTGCACTGTTCTCCCGATACGGAAGGATACTCGCCGGCGCGGAAAGAACGCAGCACCGCGCCGCTGGCGTCGTATACATCAACGCTTAGGGAATCCTTGCCTTCACTGATGCTCGGTGGCCCGCCTTCGCGCACTGCGGCCACGATTTTACCCACTACCGAGGCGTCAATGCGTGAGGCCAACCAGACTCCGGCAGCGGGCGCGGCATGAATGTTGTGGTACTTTACGGGCACAAGGAGCGAACCGTCCCGGCGCATAACGCCTTCCAGGCTCACATCGTCCTTCTTTTTCTGCTCTACACGAAAGAGCCGCGTCTCCGGCTCCACGCGCGTAATCTCGGAGCCGGCCGGGGGAGTATGTCGCCTGCCGTCAGGATCATAATAGCTCCCGCCGCAAAACACGCCGCCTTCAGAGCTGAATCTGAATTCTTTGCATGCTCCCGGCGGCACAATATAGCCTTTGTCCGCATGAAATACGGCCGCTACGCCCTGAGCGTCTCGCAGCAGGAAAAGGCGTGGAATATATGTGCCATTGCTGTCGGCCCGTTTCAGATCATAAAGCGCCGGGAGGATTTCGCGCCCATTGCGGTCAATCAGCCCCTCTGCCACCGGCACCACCACTGCTGGGGCGGCGGTGCCCCTGGAGTCGTCGATCGCTCTGGCCTCATACGCCTGATTCGGGTAGGAGCGGCTGATCATGGCGATGCCGTCGTAGAAGAAGCCCACACCATAAAACTGGGGCGCAATCACGACCTTGCCTGTGGCGGCGTCCACATAACCCCATACTCCCTTCGCGTCCGGCGCGGGCAGGATGGACAGATCCGGGGAAGCGGCACGGATCTCGCCCTCGAAGAATCTGGGGCCGAACAGAATTTTGCCTGTGGCGGTGTCCTGCAGGTACCCCCATTTTTGACTTCCTCCCTGGCGGGGCACGGGAAAGTTGGACACATCCGGCGTGGAGGCTGCGACCGCCTGACCGCAGGCCGCAAAAAGCAGAAACAACGCAAGACGGCATGTGCCAAGCATGCACTTTTCCTTTTTATCGAAGTGATATACCATGCGCCAGAGCGTATTGTCGGCGGCGGTCACGAGAAGATGCATGCCCCCGCCGTCAAAATGCTTCTTGGCTTTGCCCGAGAATGAAAATTAGGCACAGGGCTCCACGGTAATCTGGTCCGCCTCGTTATTGCGCAGTGAAAGCGTAAACCCGCGCAGACGCAGGCTTACCGGGTCTTTCAAGGGCGCGCGCCCGGTCACTTGCACCTCTTCGCCGGGCACGAGGCCCATATCGCGTATGCGCCTGCCCAGTTCGCCGTTGGCGCGGATGCTGACAATGCGGGCTTTACGGCCCAGTTCGAGCCGGCGCAGGGGGATGGCGGCATCAGTCGTCATTGCGGGTTCCGTTGGCGGATGCCCGGGTGCAGCAGACGCAGGAGGAAGCGTCGCAGGCGTTGCGCGTGTGTTTCTGCAGGAAGCGCCGCCGCGCCAGGTACGCCAGGGAGGCGGCGATTGCGCTCGCAATCATGAGGTAGTCCCAGTTCATGATATCCTTCTTACGGGACAGAGATAGGCTTTTTGAGAATGATTGTCAAGGTCGTTAAGAGCATTTTTTTGCCGGCGCGCTTTCTTGCCGTTTTCTGCTGTGCCGCGCTTTTTTGCGGCTTGGCGGCATACGGCGCGCAGCCGCTGACCGAGGCGCGCGTCCAGGTGGAGTATTTCCGGCAGGCGCACGAAACCCTGGCGCTTGTGCGTCTGGAACTCCCCACGGGAAGCCATGCCTATGCGCACGAACCCGGTGCGGCGGTCAAACCCGCCGTGCTTGCCCTGTGGGATGCACAGGGCCGGCCGGTGCCGGTCGTGTACCCGGCGGGCAAGGAAATTCGCAGTCCCGGCGTGGACGGTCCGGTGCGGGTGTATGTTTCCGGCGATGTCCTCTTCGTGCCCCTGGCTGCTTCGGCCAAACAGGGCGTTGCCGGCGAGCTTTCCTTTGCGCTGTGCACTGCGGAGCACTGTGTTTTCCCTTCGCTCGGCGTAGCCCTGCGCGTGCCGGAAGGCAGGCTGCCGGAACTGGACGCCGGCCTCTCGCAGGCCTACGCCGTAGCGCGTCCCGGCAGGGTCGCGTCCCTTGATCAGCCGCCCGCGTCCGATGCCGGATCTGCGCCCGCTCTGCCCATCCTCAGCCTGTCCGGGAGCCCCTCCCAGGCGCCGGCACAACTTCCGCAAGCGGGGGAGAGCTGGCAATTTCAGCCGCGGGTTTTCCAGGCCTCGCTGGAGGTTGACGGCCTGTTCACGGCCTTGATCTTCGGGCTGCTTGCGGGCCTGGTCCTGAACGTCATGCCCTGCGTGCTGCCCGTGCTGACCTTGAAAGCCGGCGCGCTGTTGCAGGTGAGCGGCGCGGACGAGGAGGCGCGCGCGCGCCGCCTGCGTGATCATATGCTGCTGTTCGCGGCGGGGATTCTCACCTGGTTCTGGCTGCTGGCGCTGCTGCTCGGCGGAAGCGGCCTGATCTGGGGCCAACTTTTCCAGCAAAGCGCTGTGACCTACGGTCTGCTGGTCCTGGTTTTCGCGTTGGGGCTCTCCATGCTGGGGGTTTTCAACCTGCCGATCATTGATCTGAAGGCCGGGGCCGCGACTTCACCGCGCGTGCAGGCGTATTTTGCCGGGCTCTTGGCAACCTTGCTGGCTACGCCCTGCAGCGGCCCCCTGTTGGGCGGCGTGCTCGCCTGGGCCTTCAGCCGGAACGCCTTTGAGCTTGGATTGGTGTTCACCGCCGTGGGACTGGGCATGGCCCTGCCCTACCTGTTTTTCGCCCTGCGCCCGGGCTTGGCGCGCTTTCTGCCGCGCCCAGGTCCGTGGCTGGAAGTTGTGGAGCGGCTGGTGGGCTTTTTCCTGATGGGCTTGACCGTGTACCTCATCTTCCTGCTGCCGGAGGCGCGCCGCATGCCTGCCCTGGTCTCGCTGCCGTGTATCGCATTGGCCGCCTGGACCTGGGGCGCGTATTGCGGTCCGGCCGCTCCGGCGCGCCGCCGCCGGATTCTGGGCGGCCTGGCGCTGGGCGTGCTTGCGGCGGCGGTGTTTTTGGGTCTGCAAACCAGGGCGGACAGGGCGGACTGGGAGGAGTTCACGCCACAGGCATTTCGCGCAGCACTCGGCAAACAGCCCCAAGTGCTGGTGTTTACAGCGGACTGGTGTCCGAACTGCAAGGCGCTGGAGCACACCGTGCTGGGCGCCGGGCAGGTGCATGCCTGGCAGCGGCGCTACGGCGCGCGTTTTGTACGGGTGGACCTGACGCGGGAGAACGCGCCGGCCCTGGCGCTGCTGCGCGCGCTCGGCAGCGGCAGCATCCCTTTTGCCGCGCTTTTCCCTGCCGGGGACAGATCCCATGCCCCCCTTGTGCTGCGCGACCTGTATACGGCAAAGCAGTTTGAAGAAGCTTTGGCAATCAGCTTCAACCCTGAGCCCTGGTGAAGCCGGCGCTTGTCCCCTATTTTTTTTGGTTCAAGCGCCGATAAGGCAGGCAATGCGGTGCGGGCGGCTCTTGCTATTTGCACAGGGCTGGGCTATGCTTTATAACGCGCATATTGCTTTCACGCATCCCGTTCCCTTGCCAGGAGGCGTAAAAATGAGCGGTACAGCACTCAAACGGCATGATGACGAACTGTTGCAGCTTGTCACCTTCAGCATCGCGGATGAAGAGTTCGGTGTTGACATTTTGAAGGTGCAGGAAATTATCCGGACCATGGAAATTTCCAAGGTGCCCAGAGCGCCGGATTTTGTGGAAGGGGTGATCAACCTGCGGGGCAAGGTCATCCCCATCATCGATCTGCGTCGCCGCTTCGGTCTTGCTCACAAATTGCACGACAAGAACACGCGCATCATCGTTATTGAGATGACGGACGTTATTGTGGGCTTTGTCGTGGACGCCGTTTCGGAAGTGTTGCGCATCCCCGCCAGCACGGTGGAACCGCCGCCGCCGGTGGTGGCCGGAATGGATTCGGAATACATCAGCGGAGTCGGCAAACTGGAAAACAGTCTGCTGATTTTGCTGGATTTGGACAAGCTGCTTTCCAGCGACGACATGGCGGCGCTGGGCGCGCTGTAGCCGGCGCGCGGAGAGTATAAGGAAGAGCCGCCCGCCTTGCGCGGGCGGCTTGTTTTTCGGGCTTTGGCATCACCCTGGAAGATCCGTGCGGTACGAAATTTTTCTCAGGCACTTGCTTGAAAGCGCGTCCGGGCCTTTCCGGCTGATACGCGGTGGCATGGCCACCCTGTGCCGCATCGGCTGCGACTGTCTCGCGGCCGGGCGGAGCGTGGCGCTGCTTGCGCGCAACCGGGAAGAACGCAACCTCGCGGCCGCCTACGCGCGGCTGCTTTCGCCGGACATGTCGGTACAGGGCGCGGATCCGGCCATGCCGCGCTGGCAGGAGCCCTGGGTCATCCTGCCTTCGGGCCTGGATCGCCGCGTAAGTTGGGCGGAACGCATTGCCGCGCTCTATGCCCTGCGCCGGGGCAAAAGCCGCGGGCTTGTGGCCTCCCTGGATAATTTGCTGCTGCGCTTCATGCCGCGTGATTTTTTCGACAGGCACGAATTGGTGCTGCGCAAAGGCGAGGAGCTGTCGCCGGACATGCTGGCCGGGCAGGCCGTGGAGTGGGGCTTTGTCCGCGCGCCCATGGTCAGCGCGCCGGGAGAATGCGCGCGGCGCGGGGATATTTTCGACATCTTTCCTCCCGGCTATGAACGCCCTCTGCGCGTGGAATTTTTCGGCGACACGGCGGATGACCTTCGCGTATTTGATCCCAATACCCAGCGATCCCTGGGAAGCGTACAGGAGTTGCGCCTGTTGCCGGCCGTGCCCGCTGTGTCGGGACGGGACAGGGCATTGGCCCGCTGGGCGCGCCTTGCGCACAAGGGTTTGATCGCCGGGGCGCAGCGGGATGCGCTGGAACAGGCGCTGGACCAGGGGAAGATGCTGCTTCCGGGCATCTATTACGATGCGCCTTCCATTCTGGAGGAATGGCTGCCGAAGGATGTCATCTGGCTCCTGCCCGGCCGCGCGGATGTGAAGGAAGAGCTGGAACTGCGCCGGGAGGAGCTGCGCCGGGAACTGGAGAACGGGGAGCTTGCCCTGTCCGCGCAGTATGTGCTGCGTGAAACGGCGGACGTGCTGGCCGCGCTTGAGCGCGCGCCGCGCCTGTATGCCGAGGATCTGGTCATGGGCGTGGAAAAGGAGGGGGTGGACCTGCCGGAGCGGACCTTGCGCGCGTTCTCGGATCTCTTTCCGCGGCCGGAGGATCAGGATCGGCCCTGGCAGCGCCTTGTCAGCGCGCTGAAGGAGTGGCAGGGTTCGCGCCGCCAGGTAGTGCTGTGTTTCAGCGCCGAACGCGGGCGGGCCAAGTTTCTCAAGCTCGCGGAACAGGACGGCCTGCTTCCGGCGCTGCGCTATGCCCCGGACCAGAAAGGCCTGTTCGCTCTCGTCGCGCCCGTGCGCGCCGGCGCGGAACTGTTGTGGGACAACAGCATCATCCTGGGCGAAGACGTACTCCAGCCAAAATCCGCCCAGGCGGCGCGCGCGCCCTCCGGCGCCTTCAAAGGGCTTGACCGTTACGATGACTTGCATGCGGGCGATCTGCTCGTGCACCGCGATTACGGCATCGGCAGATTTTGCGGCCTGCAGCGCATGGAAGCCGGCGCAAGCGCCAACGACTTTCTGCTGATCGAGTATTCCGGCCAGGATAAGCTCTATGTGCCTGTTGACCGTCTTGCCCTGGTCCAACGGTACAAAGGCGGAAGCGAAGCCGCGCCCGCCCTGGATCGCCTCGGCGGCGCGGGCTGGATAGCCGGCAGGGAAAAGGCGCGCAAGGCCATTGAAAAGATTGCCGCCGACCTGGTGGACATCTATGCCTACCGCAAGATCGTCAAGGGCTTCCGCTACGATCCGCCGGGAGAACTGTACCGGGAGTTTGAAGCCTCGTTCGGCTTTGAGGAAACCCCGGATCAGTCCAGGGCCATTCAGGACGTGCTGGACGACATGGAAAGGCCCGAGCCCATGGACAGGCTGGTATGCGGCGATGTGGGCTTCGGCAAGACCGAAGTCGCGCTGCGGGCGGCTTTTCGCGCCGCATCCGAAGGGCGCCAGGTGGCGCTCTTATGTCCCACCACCGTGCTGGCGGAGCAGCACTACCAGACCTTCCGCGCGCGCCTGGCGAATTTTCCCGTCAATATCGGCCTGCTCAGCCGCTTTGTGACGCCGAAACGGCAAAGGGAACTCCTCAAGGCGGCCGGCCAGGGGCAGATTGATATCCTGATCGGCACGCACCGCCTGTTGTCCGGCGACGTCAGCCTGCCGAACCTCGGTCTGCTCGTGCTGGACGAGGAACAGCGTTTCGGCGTGCGGCACAAGGAGACGCTGAAACTCCTGAAAAAGAATGTGGACGTGCTGGCCCTGACCGCCACGCCCATTCCCCGCACCCTGCAGCTTTCCATGTCCGGCGTCCGGGATCTGTCGATCATCGAAACAGCGCCGCTGGAACGCAAGCCGGTGGCGACCGCCATCCTGCATCGGGACGACGCGGTGCTTAGGGACGTACTGGCGCGCGAACTGGCGCGTGAAGGCCAGGTATTCTGGGTACATAACCGGGTGCAGGGCTTGGAACGCGTTGCCGAATATGTGCAGACGCTCGCCCCGCAGGCGCGTCTGGCCGTCGCCCACGGCCAGATGGCGGAAGGCGCGCTTGAGAAAAACATGCGCAAGTTCTGGCATGGCGAGGTGGATGTGCTGGTCTGCACTTCCATCGTGGAATCCGGCCTGGATTTTCCCCGCGCCAACACGCTGGTCGTGGATCAGGCCCAGGCCTTCGGGCTTGGGCAGTTGTACCAGCTCCGGGGCCGGGTGGGGCGATCGGATCGCCAGGCGTACGCCGTCTTCCTGGTGCCTTCGGAAGAGCGCCTTTCGGAAATTTCGCGCGAGCGTCTACGCATCATCCTGGAACTCGATTATTTGGGCGCGGGTTTTCAAGTCGCCATGGAAGACCTGCGCCTGCGCGGCGCGGGCAATATTTTGGGCGAGGTGCAGTCGGGGCACATGTCGCGCGTGGGATTGGAACTTTTTCTGGAAATGCTGGAAGAGGCCGTGGCGCGATGCAAAAGCGGGGGGACGCCCCCGCCCGCCGAGACGGAACTGCTGCTCCATGTGCCCGCCCATATTCCCGAGAGCTATGTGGCGGATGCGAAGGAGCGCCTGCGCTGTTACAAGTCGCTGGCTTCCGCTGTTGACGGGCGGCGCCGGGAAGAGATAGTTTTGGAGTTGCGTGACCGTTTTGGCCCGCTGCCGCAGGAAGTGGAAAATTTTATGTCGGTGCTGGATATGAAAGCCTTTTTTACCGGCCTGCATGTGCGCGAAGCGGCCTTGTACCCCGACAGGGCGCGTCTGGTCTGGGAGCAGGGGCAGCGGGCCGTATCCGCCGCGCGCCTGGTTGCGCTGGTGGCGGGTACACAGGGGGCGCGCCTTGTGCCGCCCGCCACATTGGAATATCCTCTGGACATGGCAGCTTCCGTGCCGCAGCGTCTGTCCGTCCTGAGAACAGCGCTGGAAACGGCGCGTATTGCGGACAACACGTCCGTGTAAGGATTGTTGGGGTCGCCGATGCCACGCTTGCTTTGTGTGTGTCTGATCTGGCTGTGCCTTGCGCTGTCCGTGGCGGGCTGCTTCCGGGAAGCGCTGCCCGCCGGCACGGTAGCCACCGTCAACGGCCAGCCTATTTCCCTGCGCCTGCTCAACGCCGCGCAGGCCCTGTCGTATTTCCAGCGCGCCGGGGCTTCCCAGGAACTTTCGGTGGATGCCCTGCGCAAGCAATACGGCATCGCCCTGGCGTCGTTGATCGTGCATAGCCTTGTGGCGCAGGAATTGCGGAAATTTGGCCTGGAGGTGGCGCCCGAACGGATGCAGGCGGAAGAGGATCGCATCCGCGCGGATTATCCGAGGGGAGAATTCGAGCAGGCCCTGCTGGAAACGCAGATGGATATTCAAACCTGGCGTGAACTTTTGTATAGCCAGCTTGCTCTCGGGCTTTTCGCGGAAAGGGTGCTGTCCCATGACGCCACGCCCTCCCTGCAGGAGGTGCAGGAATACTACACGCGGCATGAGCAGGAATTTTCCTACCCGGCGTCGTTGCATCTGCGGATTCTTTCCGGGGCTGATGCGGAGCAGGTGGAAAACGCCCGCACGGCGTTGCTGGCAACCGCGGCCTCGCTTCTTCCGCCGGGCGTGCTGGAACAGAAAACAGCCATGCCCAAGGGATCCGTGCCCGAGGAATGGCGCAAGGATATTGAAGCCCTCAAGCCCGGGGAAATAAGCCCGGTCAGGAAACAGCGCTTCCAATACCAGGCCGTGCAACTCCTGGAGGAAGTGCCCGCAAGCGCGATGAGTGCTGTTGAGGCCTATCCCCTCGTCGAGCGGACGCTTATTGAGGAGAACATTGAGGCGCGATACGCGCATTGGATGGAGCAGGCCATACGGCAGGCAGATATCCGGGTATCGGTCTACCTGCGGGAACGTCCCGCTTCCGCCGGTCTGGAAGGGCAGTGAGGGGGAAGCTCGCTGCCGCCCGGCATTTGCAAATTTTTCCATTCAGCGATAGGAAAAGACTTTATCATCTGGAAACATGAAGGATGCCTGTTTGAAAAAGCACATTTTTTTGCTTGTGTTGTGCCTGTGCATGGCAGTTCCCGCCCAGGCCGCCTCTCGCGGCAGGACGCCGCCGGCCGCGCCGCCGGCGGATTTCGGGGGCGGCCCCCCATCCGCCACGGTGAGCAAGATAGCGGCCGTGGTCAATGGAGAACGGATTACGGTTCTTGATGTGGAAAGAAGGGCCCGGCCGGAACTCATGCGGCGCAGGCTCAACCCGAACAGTCCCGAGCAGCGCGCGCAGATTGACGCCGTCTATAAAGAGGCGCTTGAAGCCGAAATCAACGACATCCTCGTGTACCAGGAAGCCCTGCGCCTGAAGACGGATCTGCCGGAAAGCGAGGTGGATAAAGAAGTGACCCGCTTCCTGCAGCAGCGGAAACTCAGCCCCGAAGAGCTTGAGAAGCAACTGAAGCAGGAAGGCATGGACATGCAGGGCATGCGCGCGCAGATTCGCAAGAGCCTGCTGCGCCAGCGGCTTATGTCGAGCATGGTGGCCCGCAAGATTATCCTGAGCAAGGAGGATGTCGCCAAGTATTATGAGGAGCACAGGGATTCAATGACGGCGATTTCGGAAGTGCGCATGGCTATCGTTGTCTATCCACCCGACATCAATGCCGATTCTGTTGCGCAGCGCATCAAGTCCGGCAAGCTGAGTTTCGAGGAAGCGGTCCGCCAGTATTCCATAGACCCTGCCACCAGGGAGAAGAGGGGCGTCATGCCGCCCGCGCCCTGGAAGGAGATGTCGCCGGAATGGCGCACGCGCGTCGCCGCCCTGAAAGCGGGCGATGTCAGCGATATCTTTGTCATCCCACACCCGCAGTACCGGATACGGGCCCAGATCAAGATTCTTGAGAAAGTCGGCGCCGACAAGGTGCTCAGCCTCGCGGAAGCGACGCCGGAAATTGAAGCTATCCTGCGCGAACCCTTGCTGCAGGCCCGTTTCATGGAATACACGCAATGGCTGCGCAACCGCGCTATTGTGGATATCAAGGGCCTGTAGGCCTGCAAGGATGCGGCAGCGAAATGAACTTTGAAGAACTGGGGCAAACGCTTCGCCAGGCGCGCGAAAGGCGCGGCCTGAGCGTCGAAGAGGTGGCGGACCGCCTGAAGCTTATGCCTCGCATCGTACGCGCCATGGAGCAGGCTGCCATAGGGGAGTTGCCCCAGGCCGCGTATGCGCGCGGTTTTGTGAAAGCCTACGGGAACCTGCTGGAGCTGGAATCCGACCTGGTCTATGCCGGCATGGAAGATGCGTGGCCGGACGATGGCAGCCACCCTACCGTTCCCTACGAACCGGTCGAGGAAAGGAAGGGCGGCGGCGGAGGCCGCGCGATGACACTCGTGAGCCTGCTGGTGATCCTGGCGGCTGCAGGCGGGTTCTGGTTGGCCCGCGATATGGATTTGCGCCTGCCTTCCGTCGTGCTGCCGAAGGCCGAACCGGCGATAGCCCCCAAAAATGAGGCGCCGCCTCCGCCTGCCCAGGTGAAGGACGCGCCGCCGTCAGGCGGAAGCCAGACAGCGCCCCGGCAGACAAGTCCGCCGCCCGCCGCCATGTCCGTCGCTCAAGGCCAGGCCGTTCCTCCGGCTATGCCGGCGGACAGCCGCCGGGTCGAAGAAGCTCCCGGCACGGCGCCGCAGTCTTTGCCTGCCGCGCCGGCCCTTGTTCCGCAGGACGGCCTGCACAAGCTCATCATCATTGCCCTTGCCGAATGCTGGGTGCATTCCAGCGCCGACGACACGGACACCCGCCAGTTTTCCCTGCGCAAGGGCGATACCTTTGCCTTGACCTTCAGCAAGAAGCTGGTGCTCAAGCTTGGAAACGCCGGAGGCGTGAAGCTCCGCCTGGATGGCCGGGACCTGGATCAGCCGGGAGAAGCGGGGCAGGTGAAGACCTTGACCTTCCCCCCCGCTCCCTGAGTCCCATGGAATGGACGGATAAAGCCTTGGTGCTCCACGTGGGGCGTTTCCGGGAAGCCGACATGTGGGTGCGTTTGCTGACGCGGCGGCAGGGCGTGCTGACGGCCGTCGCCTTCGGGGGCAGCCGGAGCCGGAAACGTTTCTGCGGCTGCCTGGATATCGGCAACAGCATCCTGTGCCGGGTGCGAAGCGCGCGGGCCGCAGGCTGTCTGTCCCTTCAGGAAGCGTCGCTGCTGCAGGGGCCGCGCCGTCTGCGCACGGACGGGCAACGCCTGGGGCTGGCCGTGAATTGTCTGCGCTTTCTGGAGGTTCTGGGCGTTCAGGGTGAAGAGGCGCACGCGGCGCTGGCGCTGACCGAAGATATTTTGCGCCTTCTTGAGGGGGATTTTCCGCCGCCTCCGCTCCTGGCGCTCTTGTTCCGCCTGCGCATCGCCTCTGACCAGGGTTTTGCCCCCTTTCTGCAGGGCTGCGCCCGCTGCGGACGCCAGGCGCGGACTGGCGCGGACTGGCAGTTTCTTCTGGACCGGGGCGGCCTGCTCTGCCCGGACTGCCGCGAGACCGGCGCCTACGCGCTGGAGCTGGCGCTTGCGAGCCTGGATTTTCTGCGCACAGTGCAAAACAGTGCGCCGCTTCTGTGGGACGCCTCGCGCCTGCATCCCGCGGAGCGCCGCCAGTGCGGCCGCGTTATTGACGCCTTCGTGCAATACCACCTGGGAATAGCCTGGGAGGAAGGGCGTTTCAGGCGCGTGTGATCGCGTAAGATGGTATCCATATGCATGTTGTTGTGCTTGGCAATGCTTCCCGCGGGGTGGTGAACTTTTGGAGCGTGCTCGTGGCGGGCCTGCGTGCGGCGGACTGCCGGGTGACGGTGTTCGCGCCCGTAGGCGATGCCGATGCCGATGCCGCCATACTGGCCATGGGCGCGGCATTGCGGCACTATCCGCTGGATCGCAAGGGTCTGAATCCCGTGCGCGACCTGGGCGCTTTGGCGGCCTTGTACCGGCTTTTCCGTTGCGAGAAGCCCGATATGCTCATCTGCTACACCATCAAGCCCGTGATTTACGGCTGCCTTGCCGCCAGGTTTGCCGGCGTGCGCCGCCGTTTCGCGGTCATCACCGGGCTCGGCTACATGTTCGAGGCCGACAGCGCCGCAAAAAAACTGCTGCACGCGCTTGCGGTGCTGTTGTACCGCCTGGCCCTGTGCGGGGCGTCGGCGGTTTTTTTTCAGAACCGCGAGGACAGGGAAGTTTTTGTCAAGGCCGGGATCGTGCGGCCCGCGCACCGGGTGGAACTGACCCGCGGCACCGGCGTGGATGTCGCGCATTTCGCTCCCGCGCCGCTGCCGTCCGGGCCGCCGGTGTTCCTGCTGGTGGGGCGGCTTTTGGAGGCCAAGGGTCTGTATGAGTATGCGCAAGCCGCGCGTATGCTGAAAAAACGCCATCCGGCCGTGCGTTTTCAACTGCTCGGCCCGCCCGAGCAGGGGCTGGGATCCGTGCCGCTGGAAAGCGTGCGGGCCTGGGAACGCGAGGGCATCATCGAGTACCTCGGGCAGACCGGGGATGTGCGTCCCTGTCTTGCCGCCGCCAGCGTCATCGTGCTGCCGTCCTGGCGGGAGGGCACGCCCTGTTCCGTCATGGAGGGCATGAGCATGGGCCGTCCCGCTGTCGTCACCGACGCGCCGGGCTGCCGCGAGGTGGTGGTCAACGGCATAAACGGGTACCTGGCGTCTCCGCGCGATGCCCTGGCCCTGGCTGAGGCCATGGAGCGCTTCATCCTGCACCCGGAGGACATCGCCCCCATGGGCGCGGCAAGCCGCAGGATCGCGGTGGAGGAATTTGACGCGCGCAAGGTGGCCGAGCAGATCATGGGCGTTATGGGGCTGGGCTCTTGACCCGTCGGGAGAGAGAGGACACAATGCCTAAAGCAAGGAACCCCATGTGATCACCCGATACCGCAAAGCCCTGTTGCAAGTGCTGGATGCCCTGTGCCTCCTCGGGGCGCTTCTGATGGCGGATTATTTCACCATCCTGCAGGACTTGTATATTCTCACGGATTACAAGGGCGCCTCGACCTTCACGCTCTTCTTCTACCTGCTCTTTTTCTACATCCTGGATGCATACAGGCTGGACGAGGAGGACATCCGCGACAGCGCCATCCGTCTCGGCATGGCCTGCGTGCTGGGCATCCTCTGCTCGGCGGTCGCGTCGTATTCGCTGGATCACTACCGTTTCGCCCGCGCCACCCTGCTGGTGATATGCGGTTTTTCCTTCGTGTTCTGCCTAGCCTGGCGTCTGTTTTACCACAGGAATGCGGAAAAGCTGACCCATCCCTTGCGTGTGCTGTTTGTGGGCACGGACAAGGCCGGAAAGGTGCGCTCTCTTCTGGCCGAGGCCATGCCGCGCGCCGCGATCCTGGGCTACGTGGGCGAAGCGGGTTTTGACGCCGACGCCGGGCCCTGCCTCGGACCTTCCTTCCTCACGGTGCAGGTGGCTGAAGAGAAGCAGGCCACCATGATTCTGCTCCTGCCGGACGCCCCGCTTGATGCCGATATAGCCCGCGAACTGCTGCTGGCCAAGCTGCGTGGGGCCATGGTCGTGGATATCCGCTCCTTTTACGAGCATGTGGTCAACCGCCTGCCCCTTTCGCAGATCACCGAGGAGTGGCTGTTGCAGGAGGACGGTTTTTCCCTGAATACGCATGGTTCGCTCCGGCGGCTCAAGCGGGCGATGGACGTGTTCATTTCGCTGGGCTTGCTCGTTCTGACCGCGCCGCTCATGTGCGTCACCGCCCTCGCCATCGCCCTCGAATCGCGCGGGCCGGTCATTTACCGGCAAAGGCGCGTGGGCCTGCACGATCAGGAATTTTATGTGCACAAGTTCCGCTCCATGCGCGTGGACGCGGAGCAGGGCGGGGCTGTCTGGGCGAAAAAGAATGATGATCGCGTCACGCGCGTCGGACGTTTCATTCGCAAGGTGCGTATTGATGAACTGCCGCAACTGTGGGACGTGTGCAGGGGCAATATGAGTCTCATCGGACCGCGCCCGGAACGCCCGGAGTTCGTGTCCCGGCTGAAGGAAGCGATTCCTTTTTACGGATTGCGCCATTCCGTCAAGCCGGGCGTGACCGGCTGGGCGCAGGTGTGCTATCCCTACGGGGCGTCCGAAGACGATGCGCGGCGCAAGCTGGAGTACGACTTGTATTACATCAAGAACATGTCGCTCATCCTGGATTTCAGGATTATCCTGAAAACCATCGGCGTGGTGCTCTTTCCCAGCGGCGCGCGGTGAGGTGGAGGAAAGCATGAAACGCCATACCGCCATATTTTGCTCTCAAAAAACTGAACTTGACGTGCAACTAAAAAATGGTATTATTTTTTTCCATGAACAGCAAAAACCGCAAGACGTTGGAAGCCGTGTTCGCCGACCCCGTTAGGGCGGGTATCAAATGGGCAGACATTGAAGCGTTGTTTTCCGCTTGCGGCGGAGTCTTGGAGGAAGCGCGAGGATCGCGTGTGGCCGTGGAGATCAACGGCGTGGTTGCCCATTTCCACCGCCCGCATCCGCAGCCGGATACCGACAAGGGCGCGGTAAAATCTGTCCGGCGTTTTCTTGAAAACGCGGGGGTAACACCATGAGCATACTTACCTACAAGGGCTATCAGGGCAGTTTTGCATACGACCCTGACGCCGATATTTTTCACGGCGACGTGCTACACCTTACCGATGTCATTACCTTTCAGGGCCGATCCATTGATGAACTCAAGACCGCGCTGGCGGAGTCTGTTGAGGTGTATCTTGAGTATTGCGCCGAAAAGGGCAAAGATCCGCAAAAGCCTTATTCCGGCACATTCAATGTTCGGCTGAATCCTGAAACCCATCAGCGCATCGCCGTGCGGGCAGCCCATGATGGCGTAAGCCTCAATAAATGGGTAGCTAAAACGCTTGAAAAGGCAGTTTCAGGGCAACACGCCTGATCTCCCTGCCCCAATCGAAAATTTTCCCAAAAAATATGAAATTACTTGACGCGGGCGTGTAAGAATTGTATATCCCGCTTCCGCGCCGAATTTCGGCGTCTCCCTGGACGGCAGGGAAGGACGGGTTGAGCCCGTCCTGCTGTGCCGGATCGTACGATCCGGCGTTGACACTCGCAGGCGTTCCACATGCCGAAAGATGTCAAGCCGTTCCAGCCCGTTGAGGATCCCCGCCTTGCCAGGCGGCCCTGGGCTGCAAGGTGAAAGCGCGCGCAGACCGCACGCTTTCCATTCGGGCGAAAAGCCCCCATTGGTAACCCTGCGGGACCACTCTCCGGTCAGGTTCCCCTGATCGGAAGGCCGGGCTGGCGCACGGGGAAGCATTGTTGCGGAAGCGCCACGCCTGTCCGGCGTATCTTGATCTTCCGAAAACGATGCGGCGTAAGCGCCCCCCCTTGAGTGCCGATCCCGAGCGTGTATGGCAAGACCCTATGCGCCCTTGGGCTTCCGCAGGCTTTTTGCGGGGAGCCCGCGCGCTATGCGGGAGTGTTTGTAAAACGGAGTAGGCAACCATGACGACAGTGAACAGCGATCGCATTCGGATCAAGCTCAAGGCCTATGATTACCGCATCCTGGACAAGGCGGTCGCGGAAATCGTAGACACGGCGCGCAATACAGGCGCGGGCGTGGCGGGCCCCATCCCCCTGCCCACCAATGTCCACAAGTACACCATCAACCGTTCGGTGCATGTGGACAAGAAGTCGCGTGAGCAGTTTGAAATGCGGATTCATAAGCGGCTTATGGATATTCTTGAACCCACTCAGCAGACCGTGGACGCGCTCGGCAAGCTTTCGCTGCCCGCGGGCGTGGACGTGGAAATCAAGCTTTAGTGAGGGGCATCATGGCGGATACTCTGGGAATTTTAGGCCGTAAACTGGGGATGACCCGCGTTTTCGGCAGCGATGGCGCGGCTGTTGCCGTTACGGTCATCCAGGCCGGTCCCTGCCCGGTCACTCAGGTGAAGACAGTGGAAAAGGACGGCTACAACGCCGTGCAACTGGCCTTTGACGCGGCCAAGGCGAAGAACGTCGGCAAGGCCATGAAGGGCCATCTTGCCAAGGCGGGCGACGGCCTGTTCCGCACCCTGCGCGAAGTCAGGCTGGCGGCGCCCGCCGTCCTGGCCGTCGGCGAGAAGGTGACGGTGGAAGGTTTCGCTGCGGGCGATGTCGTGCGCGTGACCGGAACCAGCATCGGCAAGGGCTACCAGGGCGTCATGCGCCGCTGGAACTTCGGCGGATCGAAAGACACGCACGGCTGCGAAAAGGTGCACCGCTCCGGGGGATCCATCGGACACAACACCGAACCCGGCAAGGTCATGAAAGGCAAGAAGATGGCGGGACACTGGGGCAACGAGCGCGTTACCCAGCCGAGCCTTCTGGTCGTGGCCGTGCGCCCGGAGGACAACGTCATCCTGGTAAGGGGCTGCGTGCCGGGGCCGAGAAACGGCCTGGTAATGGTGCGCAAGTAACGCGCGTGAAAGGAAACGACAATGGCTGTTGTAAAAGTGTATGACCAGGACAGGCAGGAAGCCGGGGAAGTGACCCTGGCCGCCGATGTCTTTGAAGTGGAAGTGCGCCCTGAAATTTTGAACCTGGTGGCGCGCGCCCAGCTTGCCGCGAAGCGCGCGGGCTCCCACTCCACCAAGACGCGCTCGCGGGTGCGGGGCGGCGGGGCGAAGCCCTGGCGTCAGAAAGGTTCCGGCCGCGCCCGCGCGGGATCCAACCGTTCGCCCATCTGGCGCGGCGGAGGGATTGCCTTCGGCCCTCAGCCGCGGGACTACGCCTTCAAGGTGAACGCCAAGGTGCGCGCCCTGGCCCTGAAGATGGCCCTGTCCAGCCGCCTTGAGGCCGACACGCTGATGGTGGTCAAAGACATTGCGCTGCCTGAAGCCAAGACCAGGCATTTCGCGAAGGTCGCCGGCACGCTCGGCCTTGAAAAGGCGCTCATCGTGGCGGGCGGCGTGCAGGAAACGCTTGCGCGCGCGGCGCGCAACATCCCCGGCATCACGCTGATCGCCGCCGAGGGGCTGAACGTGTACGACATTCTGAAACACCGGCAGCTTGTGCTGCTGCAAGATGCCGTGGAGCCTATCCAGGCCCGCTTTGCCGGAAAGTAGGGGGACGTCATGGACTATACCCAGGTTCTCATCAAGCCCCTGCTTACGGAAAAAACCAGCCTCCTGAAGGAGGGCGCGCAGCAGGTGACCTTTTTCGTGCATCCGACGGCCAACAAGATAGAGATCAAGCGCGCGGTGGAAAAAGCCTTTGATGTCACGGTGCAGGCCGTCAACGTGGTGAACAAGGGCACAGTGAGCCGCAAGCGCCAGGGGCGCGTCGTCGGGCGCGCGCCGGGCTACAAGAAGGCGTACGTGACCTTGGCCCAGGGCGATAAAATAGAGTTCTTCGAGGGAGTGTAGACCATGGCTGTGCGCAAGCTCAAACCCACCTCGGCCGGACGTCGTTTTCAGACAGTCGCCGACTTTGCGGAAATTACCCGTGACAGGCCGGAAAAGTCGCTGACCGAGGGCCTTGCCCGCAAAAGCGGCCGCAACCATCACGGGGGCATCACCAGCCGCCGTCGCGGGGGCGGGGCCAAACGGCTGTACCGGATCATTGATTTCAAGCGCGACAAGCTCGGCGTGCCCGCCGTTGTGGCGCATATTGAATACGACCCCAACCGCACCGCGCGTATCGCGCTTTTGCACTATGCGGACGGGGAAAAGCGCTACATCCTGGCGCCCGTGGGCATGCAGCAGGGCGACAGCCTGCTGGCCGGAGAAGGCGCGGACATCAAGCCCGGCAACGCCATGCAGATGCAGCGCATTCCCGTGGGCACGGTGATTCACAACGTGGAACTGGTTCCCGGCAAAGGCGGCCAGATGTGCCGCGCAGCGGGCGCCTATGCCCAGCTCGTGGCCAAGGAAGGCAAGTACGCCTTGTTGCGCCTGCCCTCGGGCGAAGTGCGCAAGGTGCTGTCCGCCTGTACGGCCACTGTCGGCCAGGTGGGCAACGTGACCCACGAAAATATTTCTCTCGGCAAAGCGGGCCGCAACCGCTGGCTGAACCGCCGCCCCAAGGTGCGCGGCGTTGCCATGAACCCCATCGATCATCCCCTGGGCGGCGGTGAAGGCAGAAGTTCCGGCGGACGTCATCCTGTGACCCCGTGGGGCAAGCCCACCAAGGGCTACAAGACCCGCGACAAGAAAAAGTTGTCCACCAAGCTCATTGTAAAGCGCCGTGGCGAGAAGTAGGAGCAGCACATGCCAAGATCGTTGAAAAAAGGCCCCTTTGTGGACGACCACTTGATGAAGAAGGTTGACACCGCTGTCGCCAACAGCGACCGCCGCGTGCTGAAAACCTGGTCGCGCCGTTCCACTATTGTCCCCGAGATGGTGGGGCTGACCTTTGCGGTGCATAACGGCAAGAAATTCATTCCCGTGTTTGTGACCGAAAACATGGTAGGGCATAAGCTGGGCGAATTTTCGCCCACCCGCACCTTCCACGGCCATTCCGGGGACAAAAAGTCCAAAGTCAAGAAGTAGGAAAGCGCTATGGAATCCAGAGCTTGTGCGAAATACCAGCGCGTCTCGCCCCGCAAGACCCGCCTGGTGGCAGAGAATATCCGGGGGATGCAGGTCGAGGCCGCGCTGAACGTGTTGCGCTTCACGCCCAACAAGCCGGCGGGCGTCCTGCTGAATGTCATGAAATCGGCGCTTTCCAACGCGTCGCAGTTGGCGGGCGTGGATGTGGACGCCATGGTGGTGAAGGAAGTTCTGGTGAACGAGGGTCCCAGGTGGAAGCGCTTTATGCCCCGCGCTCAGGGGCGCGCCAGCAAGATCACAAAGCGCACGAGCCACATTACCGTCATACTCGCGGAAGGGCAGGAATAGGCTATGGGTCAGAAAGTACATCCGTTCGGCTTCAGGCTTGGCTACAACAAGAACTGGCAGTCCCGCTGGTTTACCAAGAAGGAATACCCGGCCTTCGTGCGGGAAGACGCCAATATCCGCGCCTTCATCAAGAAGCTGCTGTACCATGCCGGCCTTTCCCGCATTGAGATTGAGCGCGCCGGCGGCAAGGTGCGTCTTATCCTTTCCACGGCCCGTCCCGGCATCGTCATCGGGCGCAAGGGCGTGGAAATTGAAAAGCTGAGAACGGATTTGCGGCACAAGTTCGGACGCGAGTTTTCCATTGAAGTGAATGAAATCCGCCGTCCCGAGGTGGAAGCGCAGCTTGTGGCCGAGAATATCGCCATGCAGCTTGAGCGT
>Ga0082212_10004266_pt1 | contig 19877 bp, 18 predicted proteins | sample TergutNt197P3_FD_71548 | JGI IMG/M metagenome (GOLD analysis project Ga0082212, IMG submission 71548) | Neocapritermes taracua P3 segment gut microbial communities from Petit-Saut dam, French Guiana - Nt197 P3 | ecosystem: Host-associated > Arthropoda: Insects > Digestive system > Gut ... | reverse complement strand
TCCCCCCATTAACAGCCCCCCCTTTCCCGGTGCCCCCGGCGCCCCCCAGGCCGCCTGTGCCGCCACGATCACCGTAAAGCGCCCCTTTACCCCCCTTACCGCCGGTACCGCCCTTGCCGCCGCTGCCGCCGCCGATACCGGCTCCATATTTACTTATCGCAGTAACCGTTCCCCCGTTAATAATCACATTTTCACTGCTACCTCCCAGACCTCCCCAACCGCCGGTACCACCGGTATTGCCAAAAGGGTTATAGCTGGCGTTATCACCCCTATAACCCAAACTACCCTTGCCGCCGCCAATTCCGGCGCCATATGTGCCGTTTGCAGTTACATCACCGCTATTTATGGTTACTGTTCCCCCGTTACCGCCCGATATTGCTCCTTCAGTTTCATCACTGTAGCCAACGCCACCTATAGCCGCGGCATAGTAACCGCTATCAACTTCCAATTTAGCCTCACCCTTGCCGGCTTCGATAGTCAGGTAAGCGCCTGTAGTTTGAATCCCGGGATAGTTGTCATGGTTTGATGTCACTGTTGAATCGTCATCCAATCTTAATACTACATGGGATCCGGAAGCCAAGACAATAGGCGCACCGGCAACCATATTCTTATTTGTCGCCATTCTCAGTTTTTGAAGGGTGATATGCAGAGGTTTTGCCGCCGAACCGCCGCTGATCAAAATGCGGTTGTTGTTTGAGGGAGATCCGGTAGTTCCTGTTATAGTAACATCACCCCCGATGTAAAACACGCCGCTTTGGTAATACCAGCCCGTACCGCTGCCGCTGTTTTTTCCCACGTCAATAGAGTTAACCCCGCTGATTTCAGCAGGGGCGGCACTTAGAGCTGCTTCGGTACTTTCTTCGATACTCATGTCAACCATAGTGTTAAAGATGTCTTCGCCGGACAACCAGTCCGGGGCGTTGCTACTGATATCTTTCGTGTCAGTAATGCTTCCCGTTGCCAAAGCATTGATAGGAAGCTGACAAAAAATCATCAATAGGGCAAGAATAATTGCCATCGGTTTTTTTACGGGTTTCATTTGTTAGTATACCTCCTTAAAAAATTATTTTGATTTCAATAATAATATACGTAGTATGATCGACATTTTATGGGGTATTTTGACAAACTACTTTAATTTATATTTATCTGTTAATTTTGAAATAACAGATAAATATTCTTTTTAATAAAAATAAAGAAGATTAAGTCATGCTATCGCCAAAAAAGACAAGGCAGTTATTTGCCTCGTCTTTTTTAGGTATATCCTGATAACTCTGTAAAGGGTAATTAATTATACGATGATAAACACCTGGCAGATCGCAATTTTTTATTTCTTATTCATGAACATCCAAAACTGCCATAAAAGCCTCTTGAGGTATCTCCACGCTTCCTACCTGTTTCATCCGCTTTTTACCCTCTTTTTGCTTTTCCAGCAGCTTGCGCTTGCGGGTAATGTCCCCGCCGTAGCATTTATCTATGACATTTTTCCGCATAGCCTTGACACTTTCCCGGGCAATTACTTTGCTGCCCAGGGCGGCCTGGATGGGTACTTCGAACATTTGCCGGGGAATCAGGCGGCGCAGTTTTTCCACGATGACCCGGCCCCGGTTATAGGCCTTGTCCTTGTGAACGATGCAGGAAAGAGCGTCCACTACTTGGTCATTGACCAGGATATCCAGCTTGACCAGGTTGGCCTCTTTATATCCGGCCAGCTCATAATCAAGGGAGGCATAGCCCTTGGTGCGGCTTTTTAAGTGATCAAAAAAGTCGTAAATAATTTCCCCCAAAGGCAAATCGTATAGCATCATCACCCGGGTGGGAGTGATATATTCCATATTGAGGAAAGTCCCCCGCCGCTCCTGAGTGATTTCCATAATAGCCCCCACAAAATCGCTGGGCACCATGATCGTGGCCTTGACATAGGGCTCTTCTATTCTTTGCAAATCATTAGCGGAAGGCAAATGGACCGGATTGTCGATGTGGAGGATATCCCCGTTGGTTTTGCTGACCCGATAGCTGACACTGGGGGCTGTTACCAGCAATTCCAGTTTATATTCCCGCTCCAGGCGCTCCTTGATGATTTCCATATGCAAAAGGCCCAAAAAACCGCAGCGGAAACCAAATCCCAAAGCTACCGATGTCTCCGGCTCATAAGCCAAAGAGGCATCGTTAAGATGAAGCTTTTCCAGAGCGTCTTTCAACTCGCTATAGGCGCTGTTTTCCACAGGATAAAGGCCGCAATAGACCATAGAGGTAGCCTTGCGGTAACCCGGCAAAGGAAAGGGCGCCGGGTTTATGGCATTGGTCACGGTGTCGCCGACCTGGCTGTCCTGGATGTTTTTGATACTGGCGGTAAGATAGCCCACCTGGCCGACAGAGAGTCTCTCTACCTGTTTGGGAGCAGGGGTAAAGACCCCCAGCTCTATTACTTCCAGGTTTTTGCCGCTATGCATCATCCGGATTTTGCTGCCTTTAGCTATTTCCCCTTCCACCACCCGGATATAGGGTACCACCCCCCGGTAGATATCGAAATGGGAATCAAAAATCAAAGCGGAAAGCGGGGCTTCTTTATCCCCGACCGGCGGCGGGATATATTTGACCACAGCCTCCAAAATTTCTTCTGTACCCAAGCCGGTTTTGGCCGAGGCGAAAACCGCGTTTTCCGTGGAAAGGCCGATGACTTCCTCTATTTGCCGTTTTACATCTTCCGGACTGGCGCCGGGCAAATCCACCTTATTGATAATGGGAATTATTTCCAAATCATGCTCCAAGGCCAGGTAAACATTGGCCAGGGTCTGAGCTTCAATGCCTTGGGCAGCGTCCACTACCAGCAAAGCCCCTTCACAAGCAGCCAGGCTGCGGGATACCTCATAAGTGAAATCCACATGGCCGGGGGTATCGATCAGGTTCAACTCATAGGTTTCCCCGTCTTTGGCCTGATAGGCCAGGCGCACAGCTTGCAATTTGATGGTAATGCCCCGTTCCCGCTCCAAATCCATTTGATCCAGGACTTGGTCGGCCATCTCCCGCCCGGAAAGAGCCCCGGTATACTCCAAAATGCGGTCGGCCAAAGTACTTTTACCGTGGTCGATATGGGCAATGATGCAAAAATTGCGGATTTTGTTTTGGATTGTCATTGAAAGAAACCCTCTTTAAAATTGTTTTATTATCAGAGAAATACTACCCCTCACCCAGGGCCGATGCCTTTTTCCGTCTTTTAAAAACCATAGCCAAGGCTTGATCCAGCTCTTCCATCTTCCAAAGCTTGGCTACTAAAACATAAACCCCCATCCCCAACAGGGTAGGGATGAATAACTCTATTGCTTGCATCAGCTTGCCGCTGGGTACAATAAATTGATTCACCAGGCGCAAAGCCAGCCACACAACAACCCCCATAATAGCTGAGGCCGCCAACATTTGTCCGCTGGAAATCAGTAAACGCCGTCCGTCTATCCGGCCTAATTTCCGCCTCATAAACACCAGCAAAAGCGCAATATTAATTATTCCTGCAAGAGAATACGCCAGGGCTAAGCCATTTTGGGCCATCAGCCTTATTAAAATCAGGCTAAATAAGATATTCACAGCAATGGAAACAACCCCCATAATCACTGGAGTTATGGTGTCCTGTACGGAGTAAAAAATGCGGCTGAGAACATGGACTAGCCCATAGGAAACCAGACCTATGCAAAAATAAACCAGGATTTGGGAGGTAAGAAGGGTATCTGCAGAGCCAAATTTATCAGTAAATTCATACATAAAACGAATAAGCGGCGTACCTAAAACTGCCATCCCCACGGCAACAGGCAAACAAAGAAAAAGTACCGAGCGAATACCCATGGAACTGTACTCCCGAAAATCATCAGTTTCTCTTTGGGCGAATTGGGCGCTTAGGGTGGGTAAAATAGCTATGGCAATAGGAAGACCAAAGATGCTGGTGGGGATTAACATCAGCCTCTGAGCTATGCGAAAAGCGGTATTAACTCCCCCGTCTAAGAAGGAACCCAAGTTGATATTAACAAAAATATTTAGTTCGCTAATGGAAAGGCTAATTATAATTGGCACCATCAGCGCAAACATTTTCTTGACCCCGGGTTGCCGAAAATCGAAGCTGCGGTGATATGCCAGATCCAGCCGGCCTAAAGCCGGAACTTGAACCAAGAACTGGGTAAGAGCACCAATAACAACTCCTACTGAAAAACCGGCAATGCCATAGCCCGGCCAAATTTTTTCAATCGGTGCGGCTAGAAAAAGGCCCCCCAATATTGTGCCCAAATTATAGGTTATGTTAGCAAAAGCCGAAGGAGCAAAAATTTTATGGGAGTGGAGAACAGCCATGGAAAACCCGGCAAAGGAAAGAAAAACCACTTGGAGGAACATAATCCTCGACAAATCAACCGTCATTTTAGCAGACTCGGCATCAAAACCCGGCACTATGACAGAAACCAGCTGAGGGGTAAATATTTCCCCTAAAATAACCCCCAGCAATAAAATGCTCATAATCCAATTAAACGCTATGCTGACAGTTTTCCAGCCTTCCTTTTTCTGCCCTTTGGCAATATATTGAGAAAAAACAGGGATAACCGCAGCACTCAAAGCCCCGCTAATTAAAATGGCAAAGAGAAGATCCGGGATAAGAAAAGCAGCATTATAAATATCGGTGATCCGGTTTTGGCCGATTTTATTCAAAATTACTGAATCCCGCACATATCCCAAAACACGGGATATGGCCATGGTCAGCATTAACAGCCCGGCGGTTTTAGCTACTGTGGCGGTTTGTTTTTCTTGCACTTACTTTCCTCTATTTCCTAATTAATAGCTATGCTGAAAACCCGTAACTTTTATTTTAACACATATTATCCGCCAAGGCAATACCTGACAATTTTGCAATTTTTCTAAATTATCTGCTAATAACAGCAGGGGGATTTTTGCATTGACAATCATAGTTTTGCCGAGTATAATAAGTATACTTAGAAATATACTTGCACCAAAAAGGAGGGGTTTTTAGATGGCACAAATATCCTTGTATATTGACGATGCTATGGTCCCCCGGCTAAATGCTGCCGCTAAAGCACGAAATTGGTCTATCTCAAAATATGTCGCCACTGTTATCTCTGAATTCTTGTCCAAAGAGGAGGCAGATGAAGCTAAGAAAAAAAAATTATTGATAGAACTTCAAGGGGCTATTGATGATCCAACTTTTGTCGAACCGCAGGATATACCTTGGGAAGCGGAAATGCCAAGGAGGTTTGACCTCATATGATCTATTTTTTGGACACAAATATTTGCATCTTCCATCTCAACAATTCCAGGCGGAATATGAGTGCGCGATTAAAGAGAATCCCTGTTGGTGATATAAGAATTTCTTCGATTGTCGCCGCCGAATTGCTTTATAGAGCAGAAAAAAGCAGTAAGCGTGAGCACAATTTGAGACAATGCAAATCATTTCTTTCTATTTATGAGATTGTGCCATTTGATGAAGACGCTGCGGAGCACTACGGGAGGATTCGTGCCAAGCTTGAGCATGAAGGAACCCCCATCGGTAGCAATGATATTATGATTGCCGCTACCGCACTCTCATATGGCAGCGTCATCGTTACTAATAATACCGGTGAATTTTCCAGAGTGCAAGATCTTGTTGTGGAAGATTGGACTTTGGAATAACAGGATAGGGGCAGATAATGATTGGGACTTTGGCAAATGTTGTTGCGGTAATTATTGGCGGGGGGCTGGGTTTGCTTTTTCGCAGGCGGCTTCCCGCCCGTCTGACAGACAGCCTGATCAAGGCTATGGGGCTTTGCGTCTTTGTTATCGGGATATCCGGGGCTATTAAGGGCGATATTATGTTGCTGGTTGTTTCCTTAGGTTTGGGTACCCTGATCGGGGAAATACTTGATATTGATAAGGCTTTGAACCGTCTGGGGGGCTGGCTGCAAAAGAAACTGGGCAGCGGGGAGAGCAAACTGGCTGAGGGTTTTGTCACTACGACACTGCTCTTTTGCGTGGGAGCTATGGCTATAGTCGGTTCCATTGAAAGCGGGCTGACCGGAGACCATACCATCATCTTTACCAAATCCGTTATTGATGCGGTTTCCTCTATTGTTTTCGCCTCGGCTTTAGGGGCGGGAGTTTTGCTTTCCGCCATCCCGGTTTTGCTCTATCAGGGCAGCATTGTTCTATTTGCCGGCGCTTTGCAGGGGGTTTTCTCCGAAGCCTTGATCAGCCAAATTTCCGCCACCGGCTGCGTGATGATTTTAGCAATAGGCCTGAACATGATCACCGGCGCCAAAATCAAGGTAGCCAATTTACTGCCGGCTTTATTAATAGCAGTTGCTTATTATTATCTGATTTTGGTTTGATTATGGGAATTGTCAATAAGTTTTTGAAAAGTAAAACTCTTGCTTTTAGGCGCGGTTCATGCTAGAATAGTTTTGCTATCATAAACAGAGTAGGAATATATGCGTTAGGACCTGCACCCATGCCAAAAGGTTCTTAAGTGTCTGCTGAACGGGGAGTTGTCAGCGGAACGAAAAGTTTATAACTTACGGTATATATTCCGCATCCCGCTGTTTCATAATGGGATCTTTATTGTTACACCACTTATGAACAGAGCATGATAGACAATATTATGTGGAATGAAGTGGTGTTTTCTTATGGACAAAAGACTTGATTCCCCAAGAACCTTGGGGAACTTTTTCAGGAAGCGCAATCTTTTTTCCTTGCGTCATCTTACCTTTATGGGCTTGATGATCGCCATCAGTGTGGTTCTGGGCCAGCTGGATATTTATGCCAATCCGGGCTTCCGCCTATTTAGCATTTCCTACCTGCCCGGGGTAATAGTGGCTATGCTCTGCGGACCCTGGGAAGCTTTAGCCTATGGCTTAATCAAGGATTTATTAGTCTTTATAACTAATCCTCATGGGCCCTATTTTCCGGGCTATGCTCTTAGCGAAATGCTCACCTATTTTATCTATGCTTATTTCCTTTATCAAAAACCCATCCTGCTTTTGCGCAATAAGCAAACGGTTCGCTATTACTCCGCTACTACAATGGTTTTGTATAAGTTAGGCTTTGCTTTAGGCACTATCGCAAAAAACCTAACATATAACTGGCGGGTTTTTGTATCATATCTGATCGTCACCATTAGCATTACCCTGGGCCTTGGTTATATTTGGCTGAGTATCTTATACGGGAAGCCGGCAGGTGAATTTTATACCGGAGTGCGCCTGATCAATCAATTATGGCAATTTCCTTTGCATGTATTTTTAATCATAATCACAGGGCATTTTTGTCAAAAGAATTTGCCTAACCTGTTAAGACATAATTAAGGGCGCCTTAATCCTGTTACATAAACTTACGAATTTGATTAATGGCATTTTTTTCCAGACGGCTGACTTGAGCTTGGGATATGCCCATTTCTCCCAGCGAAATGCAGCGCTTGTCCTTGACCTCTACCAGGAACTCTTTGCCCAGCGTCAAATAGATTTCCAGGCGTAAATGGGATTTATTTCCATTTACCTTGTGGACAATAATTTTATCAAGCAAAATACTGGAAACATCAGCGCTAAAATTCTCGCTGTCGAATTCTTTTTCCATGGCGGTTTTTAGCTGCGCCAAACTCCGCTTTCTATCAAAAATATTACTTGCCTGCTTTACGTATGCGGTAATTTCATTTTGCAGACTTTCGATAGTGGCAGCGATTGAATTATTACGTTGGGCAAATTCAGCCTTAGTTATAGTACCATCTGTAAGTAAGTCCAGGATGAGATTTTTCTTGGTTTGCTGGCGCTTAACATTTTGCTTTAACTTGGCAATCTCTTGAGCATAATCCAGATTATCAATCGAGCTGTAAATATCCATCAAACCCTTAATTACTTCATCCTTGGCGGCATAAATACGGCTAAAAATATCGTGCAAAATACTGTGCAACTCTTTAGAGTAAATAGTAGGGCTGTCGCAGCCGTCAACCTTGCCCTTTTGCCGGTACAGTTTGCAATTCCAGACTTCTTGCTCCCCGTACTTCTTGCTTTTGTAGATATGGCGGTGATAGCTTGTCCCATGTTCGGCGCAAATCAGCTTTCCGGAAAAAGGATAGCGCGATTGGCAGGCCGGTTCTTTTTCTTTATAGGCATCACTCCGCTTTCGATATAGGGCATTAGCGGCATCCCAAATTTCTTCACTGACGATAGCCGGGATATTCTCATCTTTATAAACATTCCAATCTTCTGCCGGCAGATAGATCCGTTTAGGATTACGATGGTCAATGGATATGGTTTTGCCGCTGCAGTAATACCCCTTGTATTTAGGATTGGTTATAGCCGCTTTAACCGTATCAGGCGCTATCATTTTTCCGGTATAGGGGCTAAGCATACCTTCACTCTCCAGCTGCCTTGCAATGCGCCGGATACCTATTTTACCTTCGTTATATATTTCAAAGATACGCCGTACTATCCTGGCCTGTTCTTCATTGATTGTGAGTACTCCGTCTTTTTTATTATAACCCAGAGTATTATTTTGCCCCATCACCAGACCCCGCTCAATAGCGCGCTTAAAACCAAACCGGCTCCGCTCCGACAGCTTACGGACTTCATCCTGGGCTATACTCGCCATAATAGTAAGGCGCAATTCCGCATCCGGCAATAGCGTATTTATGTTATCAGACTGAAAGAATACTCCCACGCCATGGGCCAAAAGCTCACGGGTATATTGGATACTGTCCAGTGTGTCACGGGCAAAGCGGGAGATTTCTTTCGTGACTAATAAATCAAACTTCCCCTGTTTCCCATCTTCTATCATTTGCAAAAATCCGGCGCGTTTTTTGACACTGATCCCGCTGATGCCTTCATCAACGTATCCGCCGGTATATGTCCAATTTTTATTATTTTTGATATAATCCTCATAATAAAAAACCTGATTATCCAGGCTATTTAACTGTTCAACTTTTTCCGAAGAAACCCGGGCATAATAAGCAACCCGAAGCGGCAGTTCAAAAATACTGCGGCCGCTTGATACATATTCACGCATCTTAAGTAATTCCACGGCAAAAACCTCCTTTTGCTATGGGATATTATATCAAACTGTGGGTAATTTTGCAATGAGAATTTGATTGGTTTTTGCATATAAATCATAAGATATGCTGCCAATATCATACATACGTTTATTAAGAGCTATCTGCAATTTTATGGTAATATTATCCATGCATGCCTCCTTATGAGTTACTTACATTTATACCCAAAAATCAGAAAAAAAATACGGGGGTAAACATACCTCTGTATTTCGATCGTCTTCATGGATAGTCTCATGGTTGGTGTCGTAGTCGATCTCATGGATGGTGGCACTTTTTGCGTTATAATTTATGTTCTTTGAAACTGCATGAACATGGTATAATCAATATGAACCTTATTGAATTCGCTTATCGGCAATAAAATTCTTTGGGATTGCCCGACATTTAGACCCCCTTAATCGTATTACTTATGAGAGGAGGTTACAAGATGATAAATCCTTTGCCAGCGCGCGGCAAAGCAGCGTCACTACCAAATATTGAAGAAATATATAAGCGGCATTTCGATATGGTGTATCGGGTTAGCTTCTCTTACCTGAAAAACCCATCCGATACAGAAGATGTAGCCGCAGATATATTTGCAAAGCTAATGCAAAAAAATGTTCCATTTCAAAATGCTGAGCATGAAAAAGCCTGGCTTATCCGAACCACAATAAACACCTGTAAAGATCACCTCAAGCATTGGTGGCGCAACCGCGCAGACATTGACGAATACAAAAACTTGCAAAGCACTGACCAATTCCATATTGACGAAACTTTAAAGGCCGTCATGGAACTACCCGTCCGTTATAAAGATGTTATTTATCTCTATTACTACGAAGGATACACATCAGATGAAATTGCGGAGATATTAAGGAAACCGCGCTCTACCATCCGTAACCACCTAAGCGAAGCAAGAAATTTATTAAAAGGAGTTTTGGAAAATGAAAAATGATAAAATCGTAAACGCCTTTAATTCCATTCAGCCGTCCGGCGAAGCTAAAAACCGGGTATTTAATATGATCAGCCAAAAACAGCAAAAGAAAGGCCCTCTATTCAAAGCGGCAATATCACTTGCGGTTGCAGCGGCTTTGGTATGCTTGGTGATCTTCGGCAGTATGCTATTAACCCCACAGCCAGACAACGAGTTTTCCCTAAAGGCTTATGCCATGGAACTACAGGCAGATGGCTCCATTGAATTGCATGAGGCCGATTTTCTTGACCGCTCGCAGTATTGGCATTTTTGTTCAGACAGAGAAGACGAAAATTTCTTTATTAGTATGCAGCTAAGATGCGAGGGCGAGAACATCAAAAGCGTTGAATTTACTACAGAAGATGGCTTTTTCGCAAAACAGTATGTAAAAATGGAGAACGGGAAAATTGTTTACGAGGATGTTTATATCCACTATATCGGTAAAAATGGTAATGTTATCGCCAGATATGGCGATGATTTTGAAAACGTTGGCAACAAGCTAGTGCTTGATAAGAATACCGTGACAGATGACTTGCTGTTATTTTGGGGACAGAAAATTACAGACCCGACGATACCACCCAAGCCGCTACAGGAAGCCATGACTATCCAGGTCCTTGCGACATTCAATAACGGCAAAACCCAAGAGGATGAACTTATTATTGATTTATCATATCCGAACTATCCCCGTGAGGAAATGGATCAAATATATCTGGAAACAATTGATACAACAAAATTAGTAAATGCTTTTATGAAAGAAGCTGAAAAGCAAGGCTTTGGGGAGGTTAGGGTTAATAACGTCGAACTCTCCGATTCCCTCGAAGGAACTTGGTATATCACATTTGATGTATTGCCTGAAAACGGAACAGAGTGGCTTGTAAATCAATCCTGCGATGTTAAACTATCACGCATAGAGCAATTGGGGGCACGATTCAGAGGTGATGGTGATGAGTACACAGTGAAAATTCTTAAGGATTGACTCCCATAAGAATAATCCTGTCCGGGCTTTTTTCTGCCCAAATATGAACCCCGATATATTCATATCGCATATAAATAAAGGGCCAAAGACGAGCTTAATGCAATATATTGTGTCGCCGACGGCGACACAATATATTGTATTTATTTAGTCAAGCTTTTATATAGCGCTGATTGCGACTACTTGGCTTGTCAGGGATAGTCATCTTTAGTTGTCCGAATTCCAGCAATGGAACTAGAAGTGATTTATTAAAATATTCCCTGCTTGAGATTCCAATAAACTCTTGCATTTCTTTCCTTGTCCTTGCTATCTCGCAGTAATTAAGCAATGCGTTCATTCTATAATCTTGCCCTGTATCTTGCCCTGTATCTTGCCCTGTGTTGCCATGCAAGTTATAATTCATGTTTTTAAAAATCACATGAAAAGCTGTGGATGTTGATTTAAATTCCGGCGCGTATGCCTCTGTATAGCCGTAAAGATCAGCTGTTGCAGAAAGGATTTTCTTGAAACCGCTGCCTCGGCGTTCGACATAGTCCAGGCGATGAAATATCTCCGCGATGATTGGGTTGCGCCGGGTTGAGGGGACATCCCTAATATCGCGTTCCTGGATCAGAGTTCCGTCCGGCATCCCGCCTGGTGAATAGATTTCCAAGCGGTCATCATACATATCCACATGAACTTCACTGCCAACCACATCATAATTTCTGTGCATTAGCGAATTGGCAAGCGCTTCAAAAACGGCTCGATAAGCATAGTCCGGCTTGTCTACCCGGTGATCTGACATCTTCTTCCAGCGCACCTTTGAATTCATCTTGATAAAGTCATGGCTTTTCAATAACTGTGAGATCAAATCACCGTCAAACTCTTTGTCATCAATGGCATCATCGCTGCCGCCGCTCTTATCAAGCCCATTCCAATGAGTGCAAAACACCCTTGACTGCAATAAAGGGCATTCATCGGAAAACATCAAGCCGGCATTAACTAATGTACCATCCGGCGTACATAAACCAAATGAAATATAATCATTCTTTGTCAGGATTTGCTTCTTCTCTTTTTTGAAGGTCGCATCGAACATGGTAAACGTCAAGTCATCCACCTTATATTCTGTAGAGAGCGCATCAAAGGAGAGGTTCTTGCCCTTCATTACCAGCTCACGCAGACGGTTTGGCGGGGCAGGCTGACTGTCGCTGCCTATACGCACAAAGGCGATAAGGTTACTGTCCGCCGAATAGAAATAAGGCGTTTCATTACCGGCTATAACTTCAACAACTAAAATATCCCTGCCATCTTCGGTCTGGAAAGCCTGAAAATCTACAGTTGGCAAAGGGGTTATTTTTTCTTTTATCTGCTTGCTAATAATGTCGATGTCGTGTTTTATGTCGGCAAGCCCAACAACAGTTTTATCATCAGCCATGCCAAAAATTAATCTGCCGCCTCGCTCATTGGCAAAAGCGCTTACAGATTTCAACCAGCTTTTAGGTTTATTAACTTCGAGCTTCTCTTTAAAATCGCAATCTGTCAGTTCAACTAAAAGTTTCTCTATAGTCGTCATTGGAATTCACCTTCCATACATTCTTTAAACACTCTCATCATAGCGCTGTCGTAATTATCCCAAATTCAGTATTGTCGTAGCCAGCACTGAATTTCTACTCCTCCGTCGGAGAAATTCATCTTTTAGGGGTTCCCCTAATACCCCAGCTATGAAAAATCATACGAAAAGAAAGTGGTTTTATTCAGCTAAATTATTGATAACTTTCGCATTATATTTTTTCCTTTTCAACCTCACGAATAGCTTGCTCCATACGAGCAAATGCTTCTTTTGGCGAAACTCCCTTTATACCGTTTGCCCGATCCTGCTCCGCTTTATACAAAACAGAAGCAATATGGGCGGAACTGAGCCTCTCATTACTTTTGGGCTTGCGGGCAAAAGAAAGGATTTCTTCCATTGTCAGCTTGCTATAGTCTTTGCCGCAAGCTTTTCTAAGTGCAAGCATGTCAATATCACCCAATTCGGACGGAGTAACAAGTACACCTTTTGTTTCAGCAGCAATTTGATCAAGCTCAAAATATTTCTCTTCCGTTTTTTTCGCCTCCATAATATGCATTTAACAGATTGATAAACGCTTCACTTTCAATAATCATACGTTGTGATGATCCAATACTGCTTACCTTTATATCCTGACTATATCGCCGTCATCAAATAAATCGCCGCAATCAGGGCAGAACTTTGGAGGGTTCACTATATTGTCTGGTTCCCAACCGCATTTATCACATTTATATTGCGGTTTTCCGACGGCTTTCATCAAGCCGCACTCATGACAAAATTTCCCTTTGTTCTCCGTGCCGCAAGAGCATACCCAGTTATTTGTTGCTTCTTCAGACATCGTTTGCTCAAATTCCTCGTCAATGTCCAGATCTGCTTCATCAACAATGATTGCGGCTTCATATTCAGCAAATTCCTCCGGCGTCATATGAGCCATCGTTGAGAGATGCTTCTTTAGCCTGTGCGCCATTGGTTTGAAAGTTGCCAATGTGAGTCCGCCTGAAATAGCTCCACCGAGTATTGGTACAGCTTTTGATACACCTCTGGCAAATGTCGCCTTAACCATTCTTTGCCCCAACATTGCCGCAACTTTCTTGACAATTGGAAAATACCACGTTTTGGTAAGCGCTTTTGCAGCAACCCTCTTAGCGACAGCCTTCATCGCCGTTTCACCAAACAATTTGGCTACGGCTTTATTCGCCGCCCCCACACCAGACATAACGCCGATAAATAATATCAATTGCGACTCTGTAGCTGTATCCAGTCCGGTTTCCTCGGTGAACAGTTCGTCCCAACCATATAAGTAAGCCAGCTCTTGTGTTGCTCGGATTATAAACCCATAGAACTGTGCCAAGTCAGCTGGAATAGTGGCTGCCATAGCAAGCCCACCCGGAATACCCGCCGCTGTTGATATAGCGGTTACCTTAACAGTCTCTGTGTTAATCACAGTATTCGCTAGACTATCCAGTGTGGCAATCGGAATACCTGCGTGAAGTGTTCCCTCTTTGATAGCCTTTTGCAGCTGCAACGGTGTACATAACTTGCCGAGATTCTTCGTTAGAAACTCGGTGCGGTCAATGCGAACAAGCGGTAGTTTTGTCGCACTCTCAATGATGCTAGTAATCGATAATTGTTGCGTCATATCCGATGTTCCTCAAAAATATTTTTTTCCATCTCTTTTTTGAGAGGTATGATTCATCATATCCTGTTTATATTCTGCGAACTTATAAGACTTTCAAAGTTTTGCTTCATATGTTTTCAGTTGAAGAATTTTGGCAAGGGATTTTGAAACGTAACTTTCCTAAGCTACTTCTTTCATAGCTTCATACTCAGCAACTTGATCAAGCTCTAAATATTTCTCATCCATACACTTATAATATCATGATATGTATACCAGGTCAATAATGGGAAAATATGGTTTTTCATACACCTGTTATTGACAACTAGCTAAACATTATTTACAATATTATTGTCGGGTTGTTTTTCCGACGTTATCAGAGGAGGCTTTCAAGTGAACAATGATTTAGACATTATCCTCAGCGAGGGGGAAAGCTATACGGTTGAGTTTAAGGAAAGCCCGGATAGGGAGCTTCCCTCGGAGGTTTGCGCCTTTGCGAACGCTTCCGGAGGCAAGGTGTATATCGGCGTCCATGATGAAGGTTATGTTGTCGGGACGGATACAAGCAATGCCGCCCGTTCCCGCATCCAGGACACCATCAACAAAATCGAGCCACGCTTGAGCGTAAGCATGGATGTTCTTGATAATATTATCGTGCTGACAGTACCGGAGGGAACACATAAGCCGTATTCCTGCCCGGCGGGCTTTTATCTGCGCTCAGGCCCAAATTCCCAAAAGCTGGACCGTGACAATATTATTGAGTTTTTTCAAAATGAAGGCCGGGTGCGGTATGATGAAATTATCCGTGACGATTTGCCGATTGATGAGAGATTTAACGAAGCAGCATATAAGCGCTATCTCAAAACTGCAAAAATCAGCGATGTACTGGAACGGGAAGCAATTTTGAAGAACCTGCACTGCGCCGGATCATCCGGCGGCAAACTGTGCTTCACAAACGCAGGAGCCTTATTTTTTCGAGTGAATGATGAGGATATTGTCTTCCGTCATGCAGGTATCGTCTGTGCTCTTTACAAGGGAACAGACAAGGCATATATTTTAGACGCCAAGGAACTGAACGGCGATATAATCAGCAATGTGGAAGATGCGATTATCTTCTTGAAAAAGCATTTGCGCATCAGCTACAAAATCGAGAAGTTACGACGCGAGAATATTCTCGAACTCCCGGAGGATGCCCTGCGTGAGGCCGTTGTGAATGCCGTTTGTCACCGTAACTACTTTGAGAAGGGCGCCCGCATAATGGTGGAAATCTTTGATGACCGCGTGGATATTGTCAGCCCGGGCGGTCTTTGCAAAGGCATCACCCCCGAAAACTTCGGGACAGTAACCATCACGCGCAATTCCACTATCGCCAGTATGTTTTTCCGGATCGACTATATTGAACAGATGGGTACCGGAATCAAGCGGATGAGAAATGCAACAAAAGAAGCGGACGTGGCTGAGCCTGAATTTGAATTCACCGGCTTTTTCAAAGTCACCTTCAAAAGAAATGAGCTTGATACTCCAATCGGCCATCAATCGGCTGCCAAACGGCCACAGCCGGTAACAACCGGTAACAACCAGCCAAATCCGGCCAAATCCGGCCAAATCCGGCTACATCCGGCCACGCCGGCCGATAGAAAGCGTGTCGTCATCTCGTTTCTTGAAGAAAACGGACAAGCGAAAGTCGATGATTATATTAATATCATTGGACTCAGTGCTGGCCGTATACGGGATTTATTGCGCGAGATGGTGAGCGATGGAATAATCGAAAAAACTGGGAAAGGTCGACTCACCCATTATGTTTTGAAATAATCATGATTGTAAGTGAATGCGATTTCCAGCGTTCCACTTCGAGTTCCGCTCACTCCTGCCGGATTGAATCCACAATTTTCCCCATACTAATTTGGCATTTACGCCTGCGCCAGAAAGATACTTTTTGCATACGTGATAGCGTATAACAAAAAGGACGCTTGCCACAACGAAGTTGTGAATCAGTTACCACCGTTATTATCTTGAATCACTCTTTAGCAGTGCCTTAAATTGATTTCGAAAACGCGTATTTTTATGAATTAGCTAATGAAAAAAGGGGAGGAAATCTTAATGAGAGTTTCAGTTTTTTTAGACGGAGCAAATTTTTTCTATATGCAAAAAGATGGGTTGCGACAATTCATTGACCCCAAAAAGCTTTATGACTATATTTCAACTGAAATTGGCCAAATAGAAGATGCATATTATTATATCGGACAAGATGCTCCACCGGATGCTCAACAGCAATCATACTTAGATGCCTTACCAAATATGGGTTTTGCTGTAGTAACCAAGCAGATTAAGAGTATTTATGATCAGTCATCAGGGCAAACGAAACAAAAAGCAAATCTGGATATTGAAATTGTCCTTGATATGTTTAACACAATCGACAACTATGATCTGGCTGTTCTTATTAGTGGGGATGGAGATTTTGATCGCGCTCTACAGTTGCTTAAAGCAAGAGGAAAGAAGTTTAAAGTGCTTTCAACAGGAAGGTTCATTGCACGTGAATTACGACAAACAGCTGGTATGCATTATATAGATTTATCAACAATTCTTGATAAGGTGAAGAAATTATAGCCTAGTAATACCAGCTTTTATGTCTATATCATACTATACTGCAATCATAACCTCAACCTCAGCTATAAACTCATAAAGCCCCTTGTAGGCATCCTTATGCCTGATAAATATGTATGACTTCCTTTCGCTATGGGATATGCCTACTTCTGCCGCTACCTCCATTTGGGTTTTGCCGGAGAAAAAGCGGAGGTCGATGATTTTCTTTTCTCTGTCGCCCAGACGGGAGAGGGCCTCGTTGATGCTGATCGATTCCAGCCATTGCTGATCGGTATTTTTCTCATCGCCGATTTGATCCATCACATAAATAGGATCGCCGCCGTCATGATATACCGGCTCAAAAAGTGATAATGGCTCCTGAATAGCATCCAAAGCAAAAACCACATCTTCCAAGGACAGATCCAGCTCCTTGGCAATATCCAGCAGCAGGGGATCCTTGCCGTTTTTGTTGATCAGAGCGTCGCGGACCTGGAGAGCTTTATAAGCCGTATCCCGTAGGGAGCGGCTGACCCGGATGGAATTATTATCGCGCAAGTAACGGCGGATCTCCCCAATGATCATGGGCACCGCATAAGTGGAAAATTTGACATTTTGCCCCAAATCAAAATTATCAGCAGCTTTGATCAGACCAATACAACCAACCTGGAACAAATCATCCAGGTTTTCCCCCCGATTATTAAAACGCTGGATTACGCTGAGTACCAGGCGCAAATTACCGCCGATCAGCCTTTCCCGGGCGCTTCTATCCCCTTTACGCATCTCTACAAACAGCTGGCGCATGACTTCATTGGTAAGAACTGGCAATTTAGAGGTATTTACCCCGCAAATATCCACTTTATTAATCAATCCTAACCCCTCCCTCGCTAGCTATGTTAAGCTTTATATAGCTATGTATAGGGTTAAAGCGGCTTCGTTTCAAGGGATTAGGGGCTAGGGAGTAGAAAATTATTTTGTTATTCTTTGATATAATATGTCCCTATCGGTGCTAATAAGGGCTTTTGGGGGAAATTTTTGGCGTTAAGAAGAGTTCCCCGCCTGCGGCAAAGAAACTCTTTGGTCATTGCTCAGATATATTAATTATTGCCGGAAGGAAGCTCAATTATACTGATGAAAATTAAGGCAACCTCTAAAAACACAGCGCTGCCAGATTCGCTAGCAATTTTTTCGACTGACCTACCTTGACTTTACCTTCGGCAAAGCCTAAGGTATGCACGTTGGTAAAACTCGAAATCAAAGATTTCGGCTTTACCTCTGGCAAGGCGAAGGAGCCGAAGCGTAGCCGGGCTACGTGAGGTGACGACAACGCAGTCCAGGCGGAAAAAGGGCAGCGAAGATGGCGGCGAGGGGTTTTTAGAGGTTGCCTTAAACTAAAATGAGATAAGCAAGCCAGCTAACAAAAAATACAATGGCATAAACCGGCAGGGAACGTAAGAGTACTGTGGCAATATTGGCCTTGTAATAATTCGCGGTAATGGTGATACAAAGGTGCATCGGCGTGACCATGCTGCCAAAATAGGCGGACATAAAAATCAGCATCACCAAAGGTAATCCCCAGCCGGGTATTGCCGCCATAGCCAGAGGCAAACCAATAGCTACCGCCGGCATCATCATCCCTGTCAGGATCCCGATCAAAAAGCAAAGAAAGACAAAAATCAGATAAGTTGGGATAGGCAAGGCAGCAAGCACTTGAGGCAAGCTTTCTATCGCCCCGCTGGCATTGAGTACATCTTTGAATATCATCACGGAAAACACCATCAGCACTATTTTCCAGTCAAAGGCCTTTTTTAGTGTGGGGATTATTTCCTCTTTGCGAAGGCGGGCGGCCAGGAAAACCGCCAGCATCACCCCTCCGGCGGCAATATGTACCGGCATCTTAAACCCCAGAATCAGGAGCAACATAGCCAAAAAAGGCCATAAACTGGCTAGCAGCATCACTAGCATTGCCTTGCGCCGGCCGGAAGTTTTGACTTTTTGCTCCTTGTCCGGCTTTTTATTCACCTTGCGGAGAAAAACCAGGCCTAATCCCGTAGCAATAAGAGAAAAAGGCAGCATGAAGAGGACAAAGGTGCTGATAGGAATTCCGGAGATTTGAATGGAGAGCAGCACCGTCGGATAGGTGGGGAAGAATATTTCCACGACATGGCGATAATAATTATTGATGATGGCCTTATCCTCGGCGCTGAGGCCGGCGCCATGGGAGGCCTTTTCTACCAGCGGAGCAGAGAAAAGAGCCCCCCCGGCTGAAGGCAGAAGGCCGATTATGGCGGGGATAGAGGCCAGGATGACCCGGCGGCTGCCGAAAAGCCCGCTCATCCCGGTCAGCATCCGCTCCATATAACCTTTCTTGCTCATGATATTTTCCATCATCATAATAAAAACCAGGGTCAATATCAGTTCTATGGTGGTACGGTTGATCAAAGAAAGACCTACAGCCCGGAAAAAATCCAAAGGAGGCAGCCAAAAAAGAACAGCCAAAAGCACACTTGCTCCTATCATTACCGGGCCTAAAGGCTTACGCCAGATCAATAGGGCCATAATGAAGACCAGTATCAGGAGAATTTTAACAAGCTCCAAGGAGATCCGCCTTCTTTCATTATGTATGGAATGCTCCCTTATGATACTCTTTTTGGTGAGAAAAAGCAAGAGGATGTACCATAGTTGCCGGTTGCCAGAGATCGGAATAGTTGGGTTTTTACTTTAATGCTTTTAACCCGTTCTGTCTTCTGGCTTCTGTTTAGGCAGGATTTGGAGACTTGGGGAACGAAAACCAAAAGCATGATAAATTTTTGAAAGGCTGTGAGTTCATGCAGATCAAGCTTGATGATTATGCCGGTCATGGCACAGGATATGTCATAAAAATCGTCTATCCTAAAAATCAAGAGCTATTAACCGAAACAATGGTGTGGGGTAATGCTCAGGTTTTGCCGGATTTTAAAGAAATGCGGGAGGATTGTCTGTTTGATATTGCTTCTTTGACAAAGTTTTTTACCTCAATAATAATCCACCGTTGGGTGCATCACAAAACTTGGGGTAGACAAAGCTCAGAAAGAAGTTCATACTAAAATGGAATCATGTGGATTAATTATTTGGTAGAATCACTCCTAAAATAGTTGTAAAATCTAAAATAAAGCA
>Ga0082212_10004265_pt1 | contig 19884 bp, 17 predicted proteins | sample TergutNt197P3_FD_71548 | JGI IMG/M metagenome (GOLD analysis project Ga0082212, IMG submission 71548) | Neocapritermes taracua P3 segment gut microbial communities from Petit-Saut dam, French Guiana - Nt197 P3 | ecosystem: Host-associated > Arthropoda: Insects > Digestive system > Gut ... | reverse complement strand
TTCAACATATCGGCGATTGGGACGCGCTTGGGGCCATCATGGCGCGTGAGGCAAAATATATAGAGAAAGCCGGTGCGGACTTTCTTGTCATTGCGACGAATACCATGCATAAATTGGCCCCGAATGTCACGGCGGCGATTGGCATACCATTGCTTCATATCGCGGAACCAACCATTGATGAAATTAAGCGGGACGGAATTAAAAACATCGGACTGTTAGGCACGAAATTCACAATGGAGCATGATTTTTACAAAGGCAAGCTGACCGCCGCGGGATTGAATGTAATCATTCCGGACGACGCCGACCGAAATGAAATACACAGAATAATATATGATGAATTATGTCATGGAAAAGTATTTGCAAAATAACCCAAAGGCGACGGATGTATTAACTGCGGCGTCTGGAAAAACATTGGCGCAAATAAACAAAATAAAGGTCGCGGGATTCGGGCCGTTTGATAATGAAATCGCCAAGACCGGCAAAGTGCAAGGACTGCACGACAGTTTTCTTGGCGCCGTTCGCGCGGGCCTGGAATTCAATCTTGATGTTCTGAAAGGTTACGATGTTTTGAACGCCGCGCAATCTGCCGGCATAAATGAATTGTTCGGCCCGGATAATAAATTATTGCGCGCGGACGCGGCGGTTCTTGTGCATAACGATATGCCCGCGTGGAACGCGCTGACCATTGACGGCATTCATGTTTCCGCGGCGCTTGATTGGGATGAATGCGTTGGCGGAATTCCGGTTTCCGAAATCGCGTGTTACAGCACTTTCTATGAACCGGAAAGAATGGAAAAGTTTCTTGAGGGGTATTTTTCGGTATCCGGCGAAATCCCGAATTTCAAAGAACAATTCGAATTGATGAGATTACGCTATATAGTGTCGAAAATGACATTGCGGCTTCGGCGTTATTTCGCATGGCAAAAAGACGATTTTATGAAACAGAAAATCGAAACCGGGAAAATTCATTTAAAAGAATCTCTGAAACATTTCGGTCTTTCGAAATAGTTATTTCCGCAAATAATCGATGCCGCAGAGTTTGTTTAGGCGTTGGCCGTCTTCGCGCTGGTCTACTTTTTTATTTCTTATTTCTTGCTCGGCATTTATCTGTTGTTTCATCAGTATTATATCCGGATGCGTTTGAAGCTCTTGCTCCATAGAGTCCAGCGCAGAATCGACTTCGTGCGCCCCTCGCACGAATATCGGCATAATGCTGTTCGCGGCACGGCGCACCGCGGTTTGAATGGCATTGGATGAGTCATTTATCGTCGACAGATGCGCGGTGATATGCTCGCGCTCGTGCTCTAATGTTACATTATATTCACAGCTGTTCGGAATGTGGCGCGCATCGATTTGAACCAAGAATTCCGTATATCCGATTTCTGCCGAAAGGGCGTGCAGCACCACGCAATACCCGTCAGCCACTGGCACCGTCATTGCTTGGATGCTGTATGATTCTATCAGGCTGGCCTCTATATTCCCATGAAGCAAATCCATGGGCGCGTCTGGTTGCACCACCGACATCCGCCATTCCGGCACAGTGATTGATACAGCGGGCGCCATTTTATGCATAACGCAATCGTCGGCAAATGCAGAAATAACAATTAACAAATAACAATTAACAATTGATAACTGTAATATATTTTTCTTGAACTTGTTGGCGATAAAAAAAGCATTCATTGTTAATTGTTATTTGTTAATTAATTAAACATTTTGCCGTTTCAGGTATTCCTCGACGAATTCCGTGCCGAATGTTTTATATAATTCTTCGGCCAATAATACCGATGCGCGGCCGGATTCAAACAAACGAAGCAGCGGCCCAAGCCCCCCCAATTCCGTATTCAAAACAACCGATTCGCCCGTGACCGGACGAGACAGCAATACGGCGCGCTTTAAATGCGGGTATGCTTTGCCTTGGATAAACGCCATTTCAAGCGGGTTTAGCTTCCAGTGCTCGTAATCGCTTGTATCGGCGGCCGGATTTCGAAAGAACATCACCGTCTGCGCTTGGCCCCGCACTACGTCGCCGATGCCAAGCTTATCAATCACGTTCGCGCGTTGGAATGCGGCCATGTATGCTTGGCGGTTTTTGCGCCCTTCTTGAAGACCCGTAATAAAGTTCTCGCGGAACATCGGGTTGGCCAGCATGGGCGCGGTTTCGTCAATCATAATCAGCGACGGATTTCCGCCGGCCACCGTAATCTGATTAATGCGATGAATAATGTATGAAATCACCGCAGGCGCAAGCGTTTCGTCCGCCAATATATCCGTAAAGTCAAACGTGGTAAGGCGCGAGTACAGGTCAAGCGTATCCTTGTTCTCGTTAAACACGTCCCCGTATTGCAACGGGTCGACCCATTTTTTAAGCGCAGGCCTCATAACGCCGTCGCTTGAAAAACAAGACTCCCAAAGATTGGTTAATTTCCGGTCGTTATCGCCCAAATAATCAAAGTTAACGGACACCGCGCGGGCAACCTCGTCAAGGCTTCTCGGATCGGAATGCCCGGATATCATGGCAAGCCAGCGTCGCAAAAACGCGCGATTTTGTTCCGTGTCTTCCATTTTCAGCGGATTTAATTTTGTCTCGAACCCCGCCGCAACCTTGTCCGATTCTTTGGATTTATTATAGAACGTAAGGTACTTGCCCCCGGTCGAAAGCGTGAATATTTCGGCGCCCCTGTTCCGGTCAAAAAAGAACGCCTTTAATTTCGGATGACGAAGCGATTGCGCGATAAGGAACGAGAACAACGTCGTCTTACCCCCGCCGGTCGGCCCGATTGTAAGAGTATGCGCGACCGCGCCTTGGCCTTCCGATACATGAAACTGAAATTGGTACGGCGTTCCTTGGGCCGTTGGAAATACCACAATGGGTCCGGGGCCCCAATCGGAATTCGGCACGCCCGCGGGCACGCTTGACATCGGGGTCGCAATCGCCGTCGTCCGGGACAGCATTTTAAACGACCGCGGAAAAACGTCGAATCCCGGAATCATCGAAAAGAACGATACGCGGGATGCAAAGTTTTCGACCACCGGCGAAATCCCGAATCCGGCGCAAATCTTTTTAAATTCCGCGACCGCGTTTTCCAACTCTTTTTCGGTATCGCCGAAAAGCGCGAAAAGCGGATAATAATTAACCAAACTCTGCGTGCCGGACACATTCTCATCCATTGCGATTTGGGCGGCATACAACTGCTCGGCCACTATTTCTTCATCCGCATTATTGGAATCCGTGGTTGCAAGTTGTTGCCTTATTGCGGTTTCAATATTCCCAGGGCCCATTATCCTGTTCGCATTCATTACAACCATTTCGGATTGGATTGTGCCGATTTCATCAAAAAAATCTTCGTCCATAAAATCGGGCGAGGTTTTAAACGAACAAAATGCCGCGAATTTTTTATCTTTGCCGGACGAATACCGAGCATGGCCGTCATTCAAAAACTCAACCGAATCAACGGTCATAAGCGTCGCCATGTTTGCGTCGCATTTTTTAATTTGCGGCTTTGTCACCGGGGATAAAATCCGCCCGAAAAGCGCGGCGAAATTATCTGCAGAATTATGCCGCATCAAGGTTACTTTGTAAGCGGCCAAAATCGATTCGACATAGTTAGTATATTGCGCCATTCGGTCGGCGCCGTTACCGCCGGAAACGCTTAACACAAGATAGTAAGAATTCTTGAATATCTTTAATCCTTGCCCATTCCATTGGTTATAGATTCTTTGAAGCGTGGGCTGGTCGAATTCGTAATCCGTCTTGTCCGATACGTGGTCGCGTATGGTAAAGAACCGCAAAATCACGCTTGTATCTTTAATCTGGTTGAATAATTGCGCGCGAAGCTCTAACAATTTTTGCTTTTCCGCATCGTCTTTCAGCGATGTTTGAACGCCTTCGATTTTAAACGCGCGGACAAGGGTGCCGTCGTTCAGCCTTATCGTCGCATTGTCGGCCAATACGGATTGAAAGGGAAGATATTCGTAATACTTTTTATATCCGAAATTCGGGAATATTATTTTGGAAAGCATGCCCGAATAGATAAGCAATACGATAAACGCCAAAAGTACAGCAGCGCCGAATACCACAAGCGTGATTTGAAACGTATCCGTCACAAAAAAGTTCAACATCTGTTCCATTATACTTCAATTCTGTTTGGCGCGCGTACTTTGAATAATCTTATCTTTGCGGCGATTATGTTTGCCAATTGCGGTTCTTTTTTCGATACGCCCGCAAGTATTATGTGCGCCAATCCGACCGATATTATGAAATACATCGGGCTGAATTTGGCGTCTGTCCCATTAATAAGCAAATCTGTGAAAAATATTGTCACAAATACTATAAACTGCGCGGCGAAATTCATAACCGCAATAGAATAAGGCACATAAAATATGCGCGCCGGATTTGCCAAAGCTTTCAGTACTTGCTGACGCATTCTTCTCTCGGATAGAATTTAACAATATTTGGCCATTTTTAACAAGTATAAAATTAAAGACAGAATTTATGTTAAAAACGACAAAAAGGCCGGTATTTTTAACATGTTTATTATTATAAAGGATTTTTAACAATTATTTAAAAATCCTATAAATTCAAATATTTTATGTTGGAAACTATATTGATAATTTTTAAAAACAATTTTTAACATTACTAACCGGTATAACAAAAACAACAATAAATATATAATTGATTTATGTTTATTATTTTTTGTTAATAATAATTTCATAATTATTTGGATTTGAAAATAATTTCTTTAATACAAGATTATTCAAAGCATGGCTTCCTTTGAAACTTTCCACACCGCCAATAATCTGACCGCCGGAAGTATACATATCGCCGATTAAATCGGTAATCTTGTGACGCACAAATTCATCCGGCCAATAAAGGCCATAAGGAGCCGGATTCGCCGCCGCCGTACAATCCATATTTAATGCAATAACATTCGTTTCATTGCATCCGCGCGCCATGCCGCGTTTTTTCAACCACTCCCATTCGCTTATTTTTCCAAAGGTGCGCGCCGCCGCGATATCGCGCATAAAAGCTTTCCTCGCCGCATCCGTATAATCAAATAAAAATTCATAGCTTTGCGTTCCAATGATTGGTTCTTTATATACAAGGGTCGCCTTGATATCAAGCCCGCGCGAATCGGGATAAAGACGCACAAACCCGTCGTTTTTCCGCCCAGTCAGAAGATTGTAAAACCACAACTTTATACGCGAAATCACCGGCAATTTTCGTATTAATTCACTTTGTTTTGCAATTATTTCTTTTTTAATTATGATTTTTTTTGCGACCTTGGAAATTTTATCAACAGACATATAAATACGCTCAAGAAATTTCTTTGCGCTTCCGTCCAGTATAGGCGTTTCTGGGCCGTTTATTTCTATAATCGCGCTGTCTATGCCGGCAATAAATAATGCGGCCATAATGTGCTCTATGGTTTGAACATGCGCGCCGCGCACGTCGCCGATCGTGGTATTGCGCAAGTTGGTCGCGCCGACATTATCATAAGTCGCCGGAATCAAATCGGCGCCCGGCAAGTCGGTTCTTTTAAAGAAAATACCGGCTTTTTTGGACGGTTTTATAGTCATCGTGACCGGCGCGCCGGAATGAATACCAACGCCTTTGATAATTATATTTTTTGATACGGTCTTCATTTTTTCAAATTCTCTAGTTTTTCATTCAACCATTCCCAAAAACCCGGTTCTATCGTTGTAACCAACGGCACATATTTTATTTTCTTTCGAATATTTTCGGGCAATTTTACCCAATCTTTTTCCGTGCAGGTCAATTCCGCATCATGCTTTTTTGCCAATTTGAAAAGGTTTAAGATATCTTGTTTGGTATATTCGTGATGATCGGGGAAAGAGACCGATTCTATGACGCGAACGCGCGGCATGGCGGACACGGCGTCAAAGAATTTTTGCGGGTATCCGATTCCGGCAAATGCGATGACTTTGCCAAAAAGCCCCGGGTTTAAAGATTCATTTTTTGCCAAAAAAGCCGGCTTTTTAATTGAAAATTGAAAATTGAAAGTTGAAAATTGATTGTGATTATCATTTTTTATAATAATAACTGCGTTGGCCCGACCCAAACCAAACCAAAGCGGTTCTCGCAATGGCCCGGCGGGCAAACAAAATCCGTTTCCAATGCCGATTTTTTCATCGAAAACAAGAATTGAAATGTCTTTTTTTACGGTCGGGTTTTGAAACCCGTCATCCATAACAATCGGGCGATGTTCGGCCGGAGAGCCCGTATAATTAAGGTATTCTATGTTTTTCGCCCGGTCTCCGATATATACTTCCAATCCGTGGTCGGAAAGCATTTTGGCTTCGTCCCCCACTTCTGAAACAGCCGAGTTTTTATTAACCTTTACACTTCTTCCTTCTTCCTTTTTGCTTTTTCCTTTATATCCGCGCATCACAATCGTTGCATCTAATCGCCCGGCGACTTCTTTTACAATCGGAGTTTTTCCGACCCCGCCGGCCAAAATTCCGCCGATGCAAATTACCGGCCTTTTTGACGCTTTTTGCCAAAAAAGCCGGGAAAAATAAATAACCATATGGCCGGCGATATATACCAAAGACAAAGGCCATAACATGTATGAAATGATATTTCTTTTCAAGAACCAAGACGGCGTTTTCATTGCTCTTTTGGTTTCTCCTCTGCCGGTTGAATTATTCCGTGGCCGAATTCGATGTCCAGCATATGCAATTGTGTTATCATTATTTGCTCAAGATTTTTGCGCGCGACCTCCATATCATCATCGGGCCGGACATAGAAAGGCTCTCCCGCTTCAAGTATTATTTTCGAAAACGGCGTAGCGACAAGGTATTTGTCCCAACGGCTTTGAAACCAAGGGCTAGAGCATGAAAAGCATACCGGAATAATCGGCGCGCCGGTTTTCCGCGCGAAATATAAAACTCCGTCGTGAACGCGCATGCGCGGCCCCTTTGGGCCGTCCGGCGATATGGCAAGAAGATTTCCTTCGCTCAACACCTTTACGCCCTCGCGCAATACCTGTACCGCGCCGCGGCGTCCCGTAGAGCCGTAAATGCCGCGAAGCCCGAACATGCGCTGTAACTTTGCCATAAGGCGCCCGTCGCGGTGGCGCGAGAATATTGCATATCCGCCGCGCCCCCACCGTTTGATACCGGATGTCAGCATCATGGAACGCCCATGCCAGAACGCGAATATCACGGGCTTGCCCCGGTGTTGTTTGAACACTTGTTTATTTCTGTATTCGATGCGGCAAGACCAATGGATAAGCCGGATGACAAGGTACATGAATGCCGCGGCAACCCATTGGATAAGGGGCAGGGTAAAGACCCACTTCCAAAACTTTCGCCATGTTTCGTATAATTTTCGAACCAGTTTTTTCATAATATTTCCTGTATCTAAGCGAAATATACCAATTATTCCGAAAAAATTCAAGAAAAGTAAAAGCCGGCGTGGTCTGTTGCGATATTTCCGTGCACGCGCCCAGTTTTTGTTTGACATTGAAGAATTAATATGTAAAATAGCGGAATTATCGCGGGATAGAGCAGCCCGGTAGCTCGTCAGGCTCATAACCTGAAGGTCGGTGGTTCAAATCCATCTCCCGCAACCACTTTAGATGTAAGTCATTTTCTATGAAAATATTTACTGGGAAACCTGCGGAAATCCGCAGGTTTTTGTTTTCTAGAAACGGTTCAAAGGTATGGACTTTATATTGTTAAACCATATATGTCTCGTAATATATAAAATAATTCTTGACATTCCCCTGCTACAATATCAAATTCTCTCGCTCTCGGGATAATTTGAAATCGTCCAAAACGACTTAAGTCATAAGCACTTCTATCTATGCCATTCGGTAACGGATTCATATCATAGGCTAAGAAAAAATGATTTTTATTAAATTTAGGTACATATTCATCTATGGCATTTTTCAATTGCCGTTCTACACCTTTAATAACTTCTGCCGGATCGAATTTGATGAATTTATCTATATTTTTGAACTCTATAAAATATCCTATATTTTTATCTAAATCATATATAGCGTCACAACAACCCAAACTGTTATCCAGTTTTATAAAACTTCGTACCTGTGGTTCGGATCGTTTTAACCAAAACTTACAATTACCCTTTTCTCCTGTATCACAACAATCGCAGTAAGTTCTTTTCATATCGCAGCCTGTGAATTTGGGCCGTTTTGCATGATATATTTATATATATCATCCATAGGTTTTGATAAATTTTCCAGAATATCTGCCTCTTTTCCAGTTTTATCAACAATATCATATTTTATTACTTCTGTATTCACATCTACTTTTTCAGATAAATAAAATCTTGCTTTGTCAGAATCCAACTTTTCTTTATCGGCCTCGATGCGTAATGTTTGTATAAAGTCCGGACTGTGCGAAGTAATTAGAATAGAAATACCATTTTTTACAAGCTTTATTATAATCTCGGCCAACTTAACTTGCCATGCCGTATGCAAATGATTCTCTGGTTCATCCAATATAATCAAATTGGCACCACTAAATAACTCCAGCCTTGCCATTCTTTGTAGTATTCCGAATTCTTTTGTTCCAGATGCAGCATTATTCACAGCCAATTTAGGCTTAGCATTTGGTTTCGTAATTACAAAATCTTTCTCGTTTGCATTATAATCCAATTCTCCCTTTATCTCATTTGTAAATAGTTTATGTATCTCATTATTTAATAAGCTAGAAATCTTATCACTTTCAGGTTTGTTTCTAAGTTTTTTAATTAAATCTTTCCAATAATGTGGGGAATAGTTTGATGCTATACCATATTGTATAATTAAAGGAGATTCTATAAACGTAGCGTCAGTGAAGAAAATTGCCTGTTTTGCCATTTGTTCGTCGATATCTTCCATTTCAAAAACCCCTAGACCTGCGGGTATTTTATACTTTAATCCTTCATTGATAGATACTTCGGAGGTTTCATTGGTGTATATATTTGTTATTTGGCCAGAAAATATATCACGATACATTTTTAACAATCCGGCTTTAAATGATTCCGCAAATGTAGGCTCGGCTTTTATTAAAGAAACAATCCCATCAATATATCTTAATGCAAGCTCTTTGTTGTTTTCGCTAAGATTGTTTGATAAAATATCTCTATATATATCAACAATCTCCATTGCTTTATTTAATTTTTCATCTTGCAAAACAGATTCCAATTCGTCAGGAACAGTATCACGGGCCATTGTTATTTTATACAAAAATTCGCTTAAATCGGTTTTCTCCCTTGAATTGATGGAATTTTTAGAACCAAATAACTCAAGACCATCAAATGGGGATATGCCAGTCTTACTAACTATAGATGAGATTTCAACAAAGCTTTGTCGAATGCTACGAATTTTGTCTTGAGAACTAATGCCCCTATGTTCTTTCAAAGCCTTTATAACGGTATAAAGGGTTTTTCCAACAGTAGTTTTTCCACTTTCATTAGGCCCGGCAATGACCGCTAAGCCATTCAGACTAACAGCTGCGGATTGTATTGCTCCGACATTTTTTAATGTTATTTGCATGTAAAAAACCTATTGTTTGTGAGAAATATAATATAAAAATATTATTTCTCAAGTTTATTCTAAAATATTTGTACGAAAAAAACCATCAAAAAGATGGCCGAAAGTAGCTAGCATTTCAACTAGCTGTTTGCTAGCTACTATATCATATGTTTAGAAAAAAATCAAGTAATATAAAAATGGCCACGACCATTACTTAATATTGTCTACGGATTTAAAAACACATCTTGCATCGGGGGTTTGGGTTTTAGTAGGATGTATCTATATAAATAAGGAGAATGTCATGAAAATATTGCAATCGTTAAAGAAAACTGAAGTGGAAAATCCTTGGACTGGGGTGGCCGTGATTCTTGCAATCGGTATCGCCGTTGGTGGGTACTTTATCGGGAATGGGGTGTACGATGCCTTTATGCGGCGTACCGTTACCGTCAAGGGTTTGGCCGAACAAAACGTTGTCGCCGATATGGCTGTGTGGAATATCAATATTTCCAAAGTCGGGGGCGATTTGGCCAAGCTTCAAGCGGGGGTCGATGCCGATATCGCCAAGGTTAAAGAATTCCTGCGCGAGTCCGGATTCTCTGATGCGGAAATTCAAAATACCCGCGTCCAAGTGCGCGATACTTTCGCCGGGTGGTCGCCGGTAGAAATTGCGGAGAACACCGCAAGCGGTAAAAACGTCAGCCGATATGTTATCGAGACCGGCGTTATGGTGCGTTCCCCGGATGTTAATCTTATTGACGCGGCGTCGCGCCGCATGGGAGAGTTGGTGCGCCAAGGAATCACAATCAAAGAAGACTATGCCGGCCCGATGTATATATTCAACGGCCTTAACGATATTAAAATCGGAATGATAGAAGCCGCGACGAAAAACGCAAATGATTCCGCACAGCAATTTGCCAAAGACGCAGGAGCCAGGTTGGGCAAGATTCAAAGCGCGAACCAAGGCGTGTTCAGCATCGAATCGCGCGACCCGACCGACCGGTGGGGCAACGACGAAAAGCAATCCATACACAAAAAAGTGCGTGTTGTGTCGACGATTGTGTTCTATTTGAGGTAGAACAGAAATGCCGAACCCCGGACAACTTTTAACATTCGCAGGCTATCTTACCCGGAAATATCCGAACAGAAACGGCACGCAGACCGTAAGCGCGCTGATGTCACATCGGTATTATGAAATCCGCAATCCAAGAAAAGCGGCTTATCAGCTGCCGCGGAATGATTTCGGCGATTATGACGCATATGCGACGGCCGAACGGAATGGGGTAAAATCCAAAGATGAGAACGGCTGGTATTACCGGTATGCATTGCCGCCGCAGAAATCCAAAGAACGATTATCGCTGAATGTGAATGTAACAAAAGGCCTTGTCGATGTTTTGGATAAGATAATGCTGGAAGATGCGAAAGATAAAAATATTCAGGCGTATAAAATGCCGAACTCTTTTGATTTGCAGGAAATCAGGCACGACCCGGTGACGATTTATTTTTATAAAATAACACCGGATATAAAACAGAAAATCGTCGATGCTGTAAAACCGTTCGTCCGCGACGACAGCAAAATGCCACAGGTCGGAACAAAAATAGCGGCTGGGATATACCAGGATAGCGAACCGACGCAGGAAGCCATAAGCCAATTGTATGAAGAATACAAATCCGCCGGATTTGTCGGAATCGGCGCCGAGATGCTGTCCAACGCCCTGACGATTGCTAATGACAAGCGTCCGGTGGTAATGTCAGCAGGACAGTTCTTTGTATGGAAACAATTTCTGGAAGAGTTGAAATCGGATAAAAATGCCATCGACCCGAGTTCTCTGGCGCAATATCAGGAATGGCAGGTGGAGAAATATAAAAGCGCCTATTATGGCAGAATATATCAGAAGAATTTTTCCAACAACACTCCGGACAAGGAAGTATCAATCAAGCAATCCAACGCCAAAATCAAAGCGGATTTGTTGGAATACAATTATCTGAAATCGGTATTGGAAAAGAATTACGACAATATCATGAAATTCGGACAAATTAGGAAATCGAAAGACAAACCGAATCATTTCATTTTTGTTCCGAATTTTCAGGCAGATGCGGTCATCAGATACCTGTCGCATTTTGGATTGCGGTTCAGGATAAATAATGAGCAAAACGTTTTGGAAGCCGAAGACGTCAAGGATGATATTGCATTGAAACTTATTAACGACTTGTTCAATTATCAGCGTAACAAAATCGTTCAAAACACGATTGATAATAATCAACAGAATCCATAGTCTGCATCAATTATTAAACAAGAAATGGCATATGTCGCCGGGGGACATAATATAATCGCGGCCGACGGTGCGGCAACGTCCCGCTTCTTTTACCGCGGCTTCAGAGCCGAGCGTTAGGTAATCTTCGGGCGTTATGATTTCTGCGCGAATAAATCCTTTTTCGAAATCGGTATGGATTTTACCGGCCGCCTGTGGCGCCGTCATTCCGGTCGTAATTGTCCATGCGTGTGCTTCCTTTGGCCCGACAGTATAAAATGTTTGAAGCCCCAACATTTTGTATCCCGCGCGAATTACTTTGTCCAATCCGGATTCGGAAAGTCCCAAATCGGTTAAAAACATCGCGCGTTCGGACGCGTCGGTCAATAAAGATATTTCTTGCTCTATCTTGCTTGAGATTATTAACACCGGCGCCGTTTCAGAATATTTCTCAACGACGCGCGCGGAGAATTCGTTGCCGGTTGCGGCGGATGCTTCGTCCACGTTGCATACATATATTACGGGTTTATGGGTAAGCAGGCTGAATTGTTTTACAATCGCCGCTTCGTCTTTGGCCGCCGCGTATTCGCGCACGGGCGTGCCGTTTTCAAGTCCGGATTTTATCTTCTCGGCCACTTCCAAAGCTTTGATTGCGTCTTTATCCAATCCGCGCGCTTTCTTTATCAAATTCGCAATTTGTTTTTCCAATGACTCAAGGTCGGCAAGCATAAGCTCTGTATCAATCGTCGCAATATCGTCCAACGGGTCTATGCGCCCCGACACATGCGTTATATCGTCGTTCTCAAAGCATCGCACAAGATGAATGATTGCGTCCGTAGCCTGAATATGGCCCAAGAATTTATTGCCAAGACCCTCGCCCGCCGACGCGCCTTTGACCAATCCGGCGATATCCACGATTTCCAATTGGGTCGGAATAATTTTCGCGGATTTTGCAACGGCGGCAAGTTTTAACAAAGTATCATCCGGCACGACCACGCGGCCGGTATTCGGCTCTATGGTGCAAAACGGATAGTTTTGCGCATCCGCCGCCGCAGATGTCGTAAGCGCGTTAAAAAGCGTCGATTTCCCGACGTTTGGCAATCCCACGATGCCGCAATTGAATCCCATGAACAAACTCCGTTTTCAGATAATAGATATTAGATACTAGATAATAGATAAATGTTCAATAAAAATTTGACTATCTAGTATCTATTATCTATTATCTATTATCTAATGTCATATCTATGGGAAAAATTTAATGTAAAGACCTTTCCTGCGCGGACAATCGTATTTGCCGACGGCGAATTTCGCGCGGATTTGTCAGAACAAAGTTCAAAGTGCAAAGTTCAAAGTTCAAATAATAATGCTCAAATAAATATTCATGAAAAAACCGATTTGCCGGTGCATATCATATATATCGGGGAAATTGCCGGCGAACAAGAAATTAAAATTATAAATTCTGCGGAAGATTCACAGATTTTTATAACTGCAAAATTAAATGTAAAAAAGCCGGCTTTTTTGAATGTTTTTATCGAAAACGCCGGGGAAAATTCCGAAATAAATGGCAATTTTGTGTTTTTGAATGAATCGACGCTGAAATTCAATGTTTTTGCAGACCATTTGGCGCAAAATACCGGTGTTTTTGTTCAAAATCGTGTTTTGGCCCAAAGTAAAACATCCACCGATTTATCGGGAAGCGCAAAAATTATGGGAAATTGCCCCGGATGCAAATCCGACATATCTTTTGCCGCGATGTGCGCGCCAGATATAAAACACATAAAAATGTCGCCGAATCAAAGAATCGCAAACGTGCCGATAGAGGCCCGCCATTCTGCGGGCATTTATAGGGGCACAGAGGGGCAGATTCAGTTCTTGACCCAAGCTGGGCTGAACAGGACGGAAGTCGATAGAATCCTGGCGGAAGCGTTTTTAGAATAAAAACTTGCTTTTTTATTAAAAGTCGTTAAAATGCCGTGGCATTAAAAACAAAGGTTAAAGTTATGAAATTCTTATCATCTATCAAGGCATGGAAAAAACGCGGAAATATCAAACAAATCCGCCGGGGCAAGCAAATCGTCCTTGTCGACCCTGATAAGCCAAAGTTCAAGGCGAAACAGGGGTTCAAGAAAAAATAAAAACCGCGGGCGAGCCCCGCGGTTTTTATTTTTTAGAGTAAGAGAGTAACGCGCTTTGCGCGCAGAGTAGAAGAGTAAGAGATTATGTTGCGCTCCTAATCTTTAACTCTCTTACTCTGCGAGCGCAGCGAGCATTACTCTGTCGGCGAAGCCGACATTTATCACTAGCCACGATTCGTTTTATTGTGCTATAATTTATTCATTGGGATTAAGGAACGAGAATTTTAGTGCAACAAGTAATCACTATTGAGCGGAAAAAGTACGCGACCGGCCTTTTCTGGCAGCCGGTTGGATTGGGCGTAAACGCCCGGGTTTTTGCGAATAAACTTTCTAAAAACGTTCCCGGCCGAATCAAATATTTTACAGATTTTCGCGGCATGATAGGTATCGGAAGCATGAGCATGGGTCACAATCGCCGCATGCCTTCCGCCGCCGCCGAAGTTGTCGAAGCGTTTTCCGAATACAACAGTTTTCTTGCCGCTTTTTCGGTTAAACAAGGAATTTACCTTGTCGCCGTGCGAAATAATATCATAATCGCCGATAAACTTTACGGGGGCGAGGATGAGGCCAAACAGGCATACGAAGAATTCGCCGCATTGCCGGATTGGGGACTTTTGGTTTCTCCGGCGGCATGGCTTGCGCCGCGCGCGGAAGAAAAGCTGATTAACGAGACGGTCACCGGAGAAGCCAAGCAAAGCATGCATCCGGTCAGCAATTTGGGCGGGTGGATATTATCGATTCTTCTTATCATCATATTTCTTGTCGGCGCGATTTATATGTTTCGCGCGCCAATGCTGAGAATGATAAAGATAAACGGCAAGTCCGAAAAATTTGATGTCGAGGCGATTGAAAATTACAAACGCCGTCTGGCCGAGCAAGACAGAATGCTTGTCGACACCACTGGTCGCGCGGCAAAGCCAATTGAAATGCCGTTCGATGCTTTGCCCGATATGCATGACCGCGCGAATCTTTGCTATGCCGCGATTATCCATTTGATGCAGGTTGTGCCCGGCTGGAACCAGTCTTATGCGGAATGCGGCGAGGGTGTCGCCACCGCGCAATTGCACCGGACGTTCGGCACCATTATCGACGTGTATGACTTTGTTGCGACGCGCATGCCCGGCGTCGAAGTCATCGAGAATTCGGATTCCGACATCGTGCTGAGCATGCAATTGCAAAGCATTCCGACAGAATCGCGCCTTTCCGATTTTCCGATTGACGCCGCCGTGCGGAATATAAATTCGACGTTTCAGCTTATGGGGGCCGCGGTCGACGTACGTCCCGCGATTGAAACCGTTGCCGGGCCGAACGGTTCGACGGAAAGCGTCAATGTCGTGCTTGTGTCCGCCGTGTCGAAATTAACCCCGGACGAATTTGTTAAAATATTCGAAGACTATTACGCCGTCGCGCTTACATCCATTCGGTGGACTGCGCGGGACAGAACCTGGAACTATGAGGTGAAGATATATGTTAAATAATCGTTATTCGTTATTCGTTATTCGTTGCTCGTTATTTGCGGCGCTTGCGTTCGCAATGCCGGCCATGGCAGAAATGGAAGTTGATATAGTCGCGGAAGAAACGCGTCCTGTATTTATGCAAATCGCGGATTTAGAGCAAGAGAAAGTACTTCTTCAATTGGAAAAGGAAAAAGCTCAGATAATGTTAGAGCTTGACCGCATGGCGATAGAACAGCAAAGAATCCGCGCGGACAGCGTCGAAAATAAAAGCGCCGCCGAAATCGAAAGGCTCGAGACATTAAACACGCGGTTAGAGCGTGAAAAAGAAACGCTTCAAGAACAAATCGATAAATTAAAAGCCGAAGCACGCGCGGCACCGCGCGAAGCGGCAACAGCCACAGCGGCCGCGGCCCAGGCCGAAGAAGAAGCCGCGCCTACGCTTCATATATCGCAACGTTATCGCCTTATCGACATTGTTGGCGCGGGAAGGCAGTTGCAAGCGACGGTCGAGGATTTAAAAACAGGTCAGCGCAAGCGCGTAGTAGTCGGCCGTCAAATCGACGGATACGACGTCAAATCCATATCTCTTGACGACGGCATAGTATTCATGCGCGACGGCGTTGCGGAAAGTTTGAATGTGGGAAATATAGATACTAGATAATAGATACTAGATATTAGATATGCTGGTTTGATGTTGCTATCTAGTATCTATTATCTAAAAACCGAAGGTTTTTAGTGTGGCAGAGTTAGAACGCATTTATTCAGAAGATACGGGGGCCGCGACTGCGCGCGGGTCTTTGCCGCCCGGTTTGGAAAACGCGGAAAGCAAGGACATAATCGAATACTTGTTTTCCAATAACAACAAGCTGCTCACCGCCACATTGGGCGAGCTAGAGGTATCGAAAGAAACGCAAAACTTGTTAGCGTATTTTTCAAGCGGAGAGACTATAATATCGCGCACTCATCGTTACGACGGGCGCGTTTTGGCGTTCTTGGAGCTTATACGCAAGGAAAATCGCCCGAGATTAGAGCCTTTTTATTCCGACCTTGGCCTTCTTTCCAACATATACAAAACCCAAGAATTAAAGATTTCCGGCGGAATCACGCGCTCGCGTCTTGATTACGACAATCAGATGCAAAAGGACTTTGTCGACATAATCGCCAAAGCGGCCGCGATGAAAGTGTCCGACGTGCATATAGAGGTAGCAGACCAAACGACCGTGTATTTCAGAATCGACGGAAGCATGCAGACGGTTTTGGAATATAATTCCGGGTGGGGCGAATCATTCGTTCGCGCCGCATTCGCATCCGCCGACCAATCCAATTCCAACTATGCCCAGAATGAATATCAATCCGCCCAGAAAGACGGGCGGACGCCGCTGCGCGGGACGCGCGACCTTTATCTTCCGTCCGGCGTCATGGGCATACGCATGCAGTTTAATCCGATAGCGTTCGGGTCGCGCTATGTCGTTATGCGGTTGCTTTACGATAATCCGTCTGAAGGGATAAAGACCGAGCAAGAATTTTCGGAATACGAGCAAAAGCTTCTTATGCGCATGCGGATGTTCCCGACCGGGCTTGTCGTCGTTGCGGGGCCAACGGGAAGCGGTAAATCAACAACGCTTTTCCACAATATGTCTTTGATGCTGAAAGAGCATGATTACGAACGGAATTTAATAACCGTGGAAGACCCGGCGGAAAGAAAAATTTTCGGCGCGCGCCAAATTCCGGTAACGAACGCGACAAGCGAAGAACAGCGCGAAGAAAAATTTACCGAAGCGCTTGCATCCGCGCTTCGTTCCGACCCCGACGCGCTTATGGTTGGTGAAATACGCACGCTTTCGGCCGCGCAATTGACGGTCAAAGGCGCGCTGTCGGGCAACGCGATATGGACGACGCTTCACGCGAATTCCGCAATGGCGGCATTGACGCGTCTTCTTGACATGGGCGTCGAATCGTTCAAGTTAAAAGACGAAACGATGATGCGCGGATTGGTATCCATGCGTTTGTTCCGCACGCTTTGCCCCAAATGCAAAGAGCCTTTGTTATCTCATCCCGATCATCCGGCGCGCGCGCGCGTAATCGAAGCATTCGGCGAAATCGGAGCAAGGCAATGCTTTGTCCGAAGCCATGTCGGATGCGAATTTTGCGATAAGAAAGGATTCTTAGGAAGAATTAAAGCCGGAGAGATTATAATAACCGATAATGAATTCTTGAACCGCGCGCTTTCCGGCGATACCCAATCGGCGGTAAAATATTGGATGGAAGAGCTTGACGGGCGGACATTGAAAGAATCCGCGGTGGAATTAATGTTGCGCGGCCTTATCGACCCGTCGGAGTTGGAAAGGTGGGTAGGGCTTCTCGACCAAATTGGGATATATTAATTTATGAATTATGAAGTATGAATTATGAAAGACTCCCCCAATTTCATACTTCATACTTCATACTTCATAATTCATAAATCATGGCGACAAAACTTGACCTTTTTTATGCAAAGCTGATGTTCCGTTTGCAGAATGCAAAGCGGATGGAGGTTTATCGCAAACTTGCATCGCTTTTACGCAATGATTTTACATTAATGGATGCGCTGGACAGAATCTGGGCGGTGGAATCAAAATCCGGCAAAAAACCGGACGAGCCGTTTGCAATAGTATTAAAATCATGGCAGGCGAATTTAGAGCGCGGAATGTCTTTCCCGGACGCCGTTCGCGCTTGGGTTCCGGTGGACGAGGCTTTGATGTTATCCGTCGGCGACGTGTCGAAGTTATCCGTCGCACTTCTTAACGTCGTGCGCGTAGGCGAAGGCATTCAAAAAATCAAATCCGCGATGAGGGACGCGGTTATGTATCCGATGTTTCTTTTCGCGCTGACCTTTGTAATTATAATCGCGGTCGGATTATATCTTGTGCCGCCGTTGGCCGAAGCCGCAGGCGGCAACGTGCAATGGCGCGGCGTTGCGGCGTCGTTAATCGCGGTGTCGGAATTTTCTAATCTTTATTGGCCGCTTGTATTAATCGGGTTTGTTGGCATAGTTATACTTGTTTGGTATTCTTTTGCGAATTGGTCGGGACGAATTCGCGTATGGTTCGATGCGCTGCCGCCTTGGTCTATGTATAAGATTTCCGTGTCGGTCAGTTGGATGATGTCTTTGGCCGCAATGGTGTCCGCGGGCGGAAGCCTTCCGGTCGCAATCAAAACCTTGAGTGACAATTCCGGAAAATATCTGAAAAATATTTTGGAAAAGACGAATAAATTCATTACGAACGGCGAAAACCTTGGCACTGCTTTAGCCAGCACCGGCGCGAATTTTCCCAATTCGGATATTATCGGCGATTTGGTCATCTATGCGGACATGACCGGATTCGACCAGAATCTTAATAAAATCGCGGGTGATTATCTTGATAACTCTATCCGCCGCATGGAACAGCTTTCAAGCTTTATGAACAGTTTCGGAATTATTTTAGTGTCCGTTGTTATTGCATGGGTGGTATTTGGCACCTTTGAAATGCAGGATCAGATTACGTCTGCTCTATCGTAACCATTTCCCGGCTTTTTAATTTCCCTTTCCGAACCGCATTGCGGGTGATTTTGGGTGCTCATGTATGTTCAATACACTACGCACCCAAAATCACCCGCAAGCCGGCCAAAAATAGAAAAATCATTTGATTTTTCAGGTCGATTTTTCATTGGTTTTTTCGGTATTATTTTCTTGCTAAAAAGCCCGAAAATTGCTATATTTTCAGGGCAAATTAATGGCAAATTTAAAAGGATAATTTTATGTCAGTTAACAATGAATATTCAGCAGATTCGATTAAAGTTTTAAAGGGTCTTGACGCCGTGAAAAAACGCCCCGGAATGTATATCGGCGACGTGGGCGACGGGTCTGGTCTTCATCACATGATTTACGAAGTCGTGAACAACAGTATCGACGAGGCTATGGCGGGCTATGCGGACGAAGTTTATGTGTCTTTGAACGCGGACGGGTCGGCCACTATCCGCGATAACGGCCGCGGAATTCCGTTTGCAATCAATAAAGAAACCGGGCGAAGCGCCGCCGAATTAATTATGTGCGAGCTTCACGCGGGCGGCAAATTCGACAACGAAGGTTCCGGCGCGTACAAGGTTTCAGGCGGTCTTCACGGCGTCGGCGTGTCGGTTGTGAACGCGTTGTCCACTTGGTTGGAATTGCGCATTTGGCGCGACGGCAAAGAAGTCATGATGAAGTTTGTTGGGGGATGCCCCGCGACAGAACTTACCGTTTTGAATGAAAATGCCGGGGATAGGCACGGGACCGAGGTTACTTTCTTGCCGTCGCCGGATACGTTTACATTCACGGAATTTAATGCCGATACGGTTGAAACCTGGCTGCGCGAGCAATCTTATTTAAACGCGAACGTAAAAATTATTTTCGAAGATCTTCGCGGCGCAGAAAAGAAAACGAAAGAATTTCATTCTGTCGACGGGCTGAAAGGATTTGCGATATATCTGGACAAGGCGAAAGAAAAGCTGACCCCCGCACCCATTCACATCGTCCGACAGA
>Ga0082212_10004264_pt1 | contig 19885 bp, 15 predicted proteins | sample TergutNt197P3_FD_71548 | JGI IMG/M metagenome (GOLD analysis project Ga0082212, IMG submission 71548) | Neocapritermes taracua P3 segment gut microbial communities from Petit-Saut dam, French Guiana - Nt197 P3 | ecosystem: Host-associated > Arthropoda: Insects > Digestive system > Gut ... | reverse complement strand
CATGGCCCTCATAGAAATCGTGTCCGATCCGGACATGCGCAGCGCCGAAGAAGCCGTTGCCTACCTGAAGGGCTTGCATGCGCTCGTCACCTGGCTTGGCGTGTGCGACGGGAATATGGAAGAGGGGAGTTTTCGCTGCGACGCGAACATCTCCTTGCGCAAAGAGGGAACGGAAGCCTTCGGCGTGCGCACGGAGCTGAAAAACTTGAACTCCTTCCGCAATGTCCAGCGCGCCATTGCGTATGAAATTTCCCGCCAGCGGGACATATTGGAGGATGGCGGCACGGTGCTGCGCGAAACGCGCCTCTACGACGCGGTGAAAAACTCCACCCAGTCCATGCGCGAAAAAGAAGAAGCCCACGATTACCGGTATTTTCCCGACCCGGATTTGTTGCCTGTGATCATCAGCGTTGACCAGCTTGAAGCGTGGCGGGCCGGGTTGCCGGAACTGCCCGTTGCCCGGCGCGCCCGTTTTATCGAAAACTATGCGCTCAAGGCGGAAGAAGCCGACATTGTATGCGGAAACCGCGCCCTGTCGGAATTTTTCGAGCAGGCGCTGACTGCCTGTGATGCGCCCCGCAGCGTGGCGAAGCTTGTGCTCGGGCCGCTTCTGCGCGAACTCAACCAGGGCAAAAGCCTTGCCACAGCCGCCATGCGCCCCGAGTCCCTGGGGGAACTCGCGCGGATGGTGGACGCGGGGGAAATCAGCGCAAAAATGGCCAATGACAGTTTTGCCGGACTGTTCGACAGCGGCAAGTCTCCGGAAGCGTTTATGCGGGAACAGGGCCTGGCCCAGATTTCCGACAGCGCGCTTATTGAACGGACGGTGAGCGCGGTGCTGGCCGCGAATCCCGCTGAAGTGGCGGCGTATCGCGGTGGAAAAACCAAGCTGATGAGCTTTTTTGTCGGGCAGATCATGCGCGAGATGCGCGGCAAGGCGAACCCCGCGCTGGTCAATGAACTGCTCCTGGAGAAACTGGGGGCTTAATCCTTACCCTATACCGTGGCGTCAATGCCGGAAAACCAGCTTGTCCCCGCCGGAGAAGCATTCATGATGGCGTTGCCGCCGCCTTCGGCGTTCCACCACGCGCTCATGTTTTCGATCTGCAGGCGTTTTTTGAGTTCCGCGGGATTGATGTCCATCCGCGTCCTTGCGGCCTCAAGATTGGCGAGCACCTGGATTTCTTTATATTGTTTGACAAGTTCCGGGTGATCGTCAAAGTATTTTTGCACCTTGTCCTTATCTGGATGCGCGGAACCGACCGTCAGGCCGCCCTTGTCATTTTCCTTGAGTTGAAAGACTATTTGCGGGTCCACGCCCAACAGCTCGAAATCCTTCCGCAGTTGCTCGGCAAATTCCTGTTCCATCTGTTCGCGATATACGTTGATTTGCCGAAAGCTTACCCTATCGTCTTTTCCGACGCCCATTTTTTCCATCAAGGCCCGCGTCAATTCTACGACAGCGCTCACGGTTTGCATGGCGGAGTAGGTTGAGGCGCTTGTTCTGGAAGCGTCCGCTACGGCGTTTTTGTTCTCTTGCGCGAAGAGCTGCTGCATCTGATAGGAGTCCAGGCCATAGTTCTGTATGCCGGAAACAGCCATAATATACCTCCGGGAAAAGGGAAAGTTGACGTTTACCCCCTAAATATGCATTTTTTATGCCGTTATGGTGTTTTGCGCAGGGTGCGGATGTCGTTCAGCGAAACGGCAGCCGAAACTCCGCCGAACACGCGCATGGACAGCACGGGCAAAATCGGCTACAGGGCAGGAAAACTCTGTGTTGAGGTTCCATGGCAATACAGGCCGATACTTCGGAAACGCTTGACTTTGACGACCCGGCGCTGGCCGGCCTGCTCTTTGGCCCGCGCAATGTCCATTTGACAACATTGGGCAAACAGAGCGGGGCGCGCCTGGATTCCCGGGGCTCCAGCCTGGTTGTCCATTGCGGCGATCCCGACACGCGCAGCAGACTCTGTAACCTGTTCACCCAGTTTTATGCCCTGCTGCGCCAGGGCTATGCCCTAAGCCAGCCGGATTTGCTGCAAGGCTATGCCATGCTGGGGGAAGATCCCACCCTGGAACTCGGCGCCGTCTATCGAGACGCGGTTTTCCTGCAATCGCCCCGCAAAAGCGTGACAGCCAGAAATCTTGCGCAAAAACGCTACCTGTACGCCTTGCGAAGCGCCGAGATGGTCTTTGCCGTCGGTCCCGCAGGCACCGGAAAAACCTACCTGGCCGTGGCCATGGCGATTTCCATGTTCTTGCAGCACCGGGTCAAGCGCATCGTGCTGACGCGGCCGGCTGTGGAAGCAGGGGAGCGTCTCGGCTTTCTGCCCGGCGATCTGGCGGAAAAGGTCAATCCCTATCTCAGGCCGCTGTACGACGCGCTGCATGACATGCTGCCCCAGCCCAAGGTGGCCTCCATGCTGGAAACCGGCCTGATCGAGGTCGCCCCCCTGGCCTTTATGCGCGGACGGACCTTAAACGACGCCTTCATCATCCTCGACGAAGCGCAAAACACCACCCAGGAACAGATGAAGATGTTTCTGACGCGCCTTGGCATGCATTCCAGGGCAGTCATCACCGGCGATATCACCCAGATTGACCTGCCCGTGCATGCGGGACAGGATGCCCAGGCTCGATCCGGCCTTGTCCGGGCGCTGCATATCCTTGCCGGGGTGCAGGGCGTATCCTTCATCCATTTCTCCGAGCGGGACGTGGTGCGCCATCCGCTGGTCAGCGCCATTGTCGGCGCCTATGATGCCTATGAAAATGCCCAAAACGCAAGCTAGTTCCGGCGTCTTCGCGGGCATACGGGAAATCCTGTCCCCGCATCGCTACGATCGCGGCGTCTGGATTCTGCTTGCGGTGCTGTGTGTCCTTTCCGTGTTGGCCACGTATACCGACGCAAAAGAACTTGTGGACTACAGGCCGGCCGGAGGGCTCTTTGCGCTTTCCCTGCTGCTTTCCGTGGGCCTTTTTGTCGCGCCCAGCGGGAACTTGGAAACGCCGCTGGCAAGGAAAGATATCCTGCTGCTTTCCCTGCTCCTGTTGATCTTTTGCTCCGGGGCCAAAGGCTTGCATTTGCTGGGCATGCATTTTCAGGATCCCGACCTTGTGACGGCTTTCAGCTACGCCTACCCCCTGGGGGCTGTCTCGGGACTTGTGGTCATGGTGTTTGCCGCCAGGCGCTATTACACCTTCGGCTTGCTTTCCGCCATGTTTTGCGGGGTCATGTTTCAGGGCGGCCTTGCCTTGTTTTTCTTCCATTTTTTGAGCGGCATGTTTACGACATGGCTGGTGAAGCGCGCGCAAAACCGCCGGGATGTCATCTGGGGCATGGCGCCGCACTTCCTGTTCCACCTGGCTGTCTGGTTTGGCGCAACCCTGCTTGCCCAAAACGACTTCTCGGCCTACCCTGGACAGATCGTCGCCATTGCCGTCAACAGCTTCCTTACCCTCCTGCTGCTTTTTGCCGTCAGCCCCATTCTGGAAATAGCGTTCGGCTACACCACGCGCTTTCGGCTCATGGAACTCATGAACCTTGAGCAACCCTTATTGCAGGAACTGATGCTCAACATGCCGGGCACCTACCACCATTCCCTCCTGGTGGCCAACCTTGTGGAAGCCGGGGCCAAGGCTGTGGGGGCAAACAGCCTCTTGTGCAAAGTGGCCGCGCTTTTTCATGACATCGGCAAAATTTCCCATCCCGAGTATTACATAGAAAACCAGTTCGGCGGTGAAAACAAGCATGACAAGCTTGCCCCTTCCATGAGCGCCCTGATCCTGATTTCGCATGTGAAAAAAGGCGTGGAACTGGCGGAAAGCAACCGGCTGGGCCCGGAGCTGTGTTCCATTATCCGTGAGCATCACGGCACACGGCTTATGCCCTATTTCTTTCACAAAGCCGCCGAGCTGGGCGAAAATCCGCGGCCGGAAGACTACAGCTATCCCGGACCGCGGCCGCGAAGCAAGGAAGCGGCAATTGTCATGCTTGCCGATGTGGTGGAAGCCTCAAGCCGCGTCCTGACCGATCCCACTCCAGCGCGCATTGCGGGACATATTGACAAAATCCTGCACGACATCTTTGTGGAAGGGCAGTTGGACGAGGTGGACCTGACCTTCAAGGATGTGCACAAACTGAGCGTGAGCTTCTGGCGCATCCTGACCGGTCTTTTTCACCAGCGCATCGCCTATCCCGAGCCCAAGGGGCACAGTGAAAAAAACGGCACGGGTTCAAGCTGATGCGTCATTCCTTGCGCCTCGTATGCCCCGCCGGCGCGCGGCTGCCGCATCATCCCCGCGAGATCCGCCGCCTGGTTGAGCGCATGCTGCAAACGCTTGCGCCAAAAAGCGCTGAGGTGGAACTGGTCTTTGGCCGCGACGCTGACATCGCGGACTTGAACCGGCGATATCTGCACCGCCGGGGACCAACGAACTGCCTCGCATTCCCTGTCGCGCGACGCGCGGACGCGTTTCTTGGGGGCAGTCTTTTTGTGTCGCTGGATGCCTTGCATCGCGAGTGCCTGCTGTACGGCCAGTCCCCCGGCGCGCACCTGCGCCGCCTTTTGGCGCACGGTCTTGCGCACCTGGCCGGCCTTGATCACGGTGAAGCGATGGAAAGCCTGTGCGCGGCGCTGGAAAAAGCCTGAACTCATGGCTCATCCCCTGTACCTCTGCGGCGCTGTTGATTCCGTTCTGGATTGCGCCCATGCCTTTATTGCCGAATCGTGCCTGCCTGTCTGGGGCAGCGTCCTGGCAGGCAGTCAACGCAGCGGCAGGGGACAGATGCGACGATCATGGTCGTCGCCGCCGGGGAATATTTATGCGGCCCTGCGCCTGCCCCTTACGCCGCCCTTCGCGTCCGGCGCGGCTTCTCCGGCTGTGGGGGCGCTGCTTGTCGAGGCCTTTGCGCGGCACGGCATCCGCCTTGCGCTCAAATGGCCGAACGACATCCTGCTGGACGCATCCGGCAGCGGAGCGCGAGCATTGCCTGCCGGCAAGGCAGGCGGCGTTTTGCTTGAAGAACGCGCCGGCGCCCTGGTTGCCGGCATAGGCATCAACGTGGCGAAAACCCCGTCCCGCGAACAGCTACGGGAGGGGGGCCTGCCCGCCGCCTGCCTGAACGATCTGCCGCAGGTCACTCTCCATGATCACGGCGCGTTGTTGGGGCTTTGGTCCTGCCTTGTGGATTCTCTCCTATTTTGCTACCGTCAGTGGGGAGTATCCGGCCATAGCGCTTGGCTGGCAAGCGCGGAACGGCATCTTGCCTGGAAAGGAGAGTCGGTGCTCCTGGATGACGGCGAATGCCGCCAGGGGATGCTTGTGGGGCTCGCCGCTTCCGGCGGTGTGCGGCTTGTCTGTGATGGCGTTGAAAACATCTTTTTGAACGGAAACCTGTCCCCTGTCCGGGGGTATGCGCCAAAGGCTGACCCGCTGTATGAAAACATTTGATCAGGTTTTACAGGAGCTGAAGGGCAAACCGATCCTGGTTGCCAACCGGGGTATTCCGGCCCGCCGTATTTGCCGTTCCATACGGGAACGCTTCGACGCCGTTGCCGTCATGGCCGCCACGGATGTGGACAAAACAGCTCCCGCCGCCTCGGCGGCCCAGGAGCTTCTGTTGCTCGGCGCCGATCCCCGCGGCTACCTGGATATCGATCGTATCATCAGCCTCGCCAAGCGCCGGGGCGTTATCGCCATCCATCCCGGTTGGGGTTTTGCCTCGGAGGACGAAAACTTTCCGCGCAAGTGCGAGGATGCCGGCCTGATTTTTATCGGTTCCAGCGCCAAGGCCATGAATTTGCTCGGCAACAAGGTGCAGATGCGCAAGCTGGCGCGCACAATGGGCCTTCCTGTCGTGCCCGGTTCGGAAGGCGCGGTGGATGTTGCCGAAGCGCGCGCGCTGATTGAGGAAATCGGCCTGCCCATCATGCTCAAGGCCGAAGGCGGAGGAGGCGGACGCGGCATATTTTTGATCCGCAACAAGGCCGACCTGGAAGACGCATTCCTGAAAGCTTCGGCCATGGCCCAGGCCTCGTTCGGCAATCCCCGGCTTTTTGTGGAAAAATACCTGGAATCCGTCCGGCATATCGAAATCCAGGTGATTGCAGACAGCTACGGCAAGGTCTTCGCGTTCGATGAACGTGACTGCACAATCCAGCGCAATCATCAAAAACTTATCGAGATCACGCCTTCTCCCTGGCCGGGCATCACGCCGCTTTTGCGTGAGGAACTCAAGGAGTACGCGCGCCGCCTTGTACTGGAAGTCGGCTATCATTCCCTGGCGACGGTCGAATTCCTGATCACCGCGGAAGGTACGCCCTACCTGATCGAGGTCAACACCCGCCTGCAGGTGGAGCATGGCATCACGGAATGCCGTTATGGCGTCGACCTGGTGGAAGAGCAGATCTCCATAGCCTTCGGGGCGCGCTTGCGGCTGGACGAACGGGAGAACCTGCCCATGCACTGGGCCATGCAGGTGCGCATCAACTGCGAGGATCCCCGCAACAATTTCGCGCCCAACTCCGGCCTGGTCACGCGCTATGTTTCACCCGGCGGCCCCGGCGTGCGCCTGGACTCCAACATGTCGGCGGGCTACGAATTTCCCCCGAACTACGATTCGGCCGGCGCCCTCCTGATCGCGTACGCCACGGACTGGAAAAAAAGCCTGGGCATCATGGAGCGCGCCCTAAGTGAATACACGGTGGCCGGGCTGAAAACCACCATCCCGTTTTACCGGCAGATATGCAAACATCCGCGTTTCCGTGAAGGCAGCTTTGACACCAACTTTATTGCCTCCACGCCGGAGTTGATGAACTACAGCGACCTCGCGCCGGAAGGGGAACGCCTGGCGCGGCTGGTGGCCGAAATTTCCGCCAAGGGCCATAATCCTCACGTGCAGCTTGGCGAATACCGGACGGCGGAAACGCCGCGCATGGGGGTGTTCGAGCCGGTGCTCCCGCCCATCGAACGCGATGTGCGGCGTACGCCTTCCCCCTACCCCAGGGGCGACAGGAAGGCCCTGCTGGACTCCGTGCGCGACTCCGGCAGCGTGCATTTTACCGACACCACCTCCCGCGATTTCACCCAGTCCAACAGCGGCAACCGCCTCCGCCTGGCGGAGGACGCCCTCATCGGTCCCTACCTTGACAACGCCGGCTATTTTTCCCTTGAAAACGGCGGCGGAGCGCACTTCCATGTGGCCATGCTGGCCAACATGACCTATCCCTTCAACGAGGCGGCGGAATGGAACCGCTTTGCGCCGAAAACCCTGAAACAGATCCTCGTGCGATCCACCAATGTGCTCGGCTATTCGCCGCAGCCGCGCAACCTGATGCGCCTTACCTGCGAGATGATTTGCGAGCACTACCACATTATCCGCTGCTTCGACTTTTTGAACCATGCGGAGAATATGCTGCCCCTGGCGGAAGTCGTCCTGTCGCGCAAGGATGTGGTCTTTGAACCCGCGATATCTTTGAGCTGGGCCAAGGGCTTTGACGTGGCCCATTACCTGGAGGTGACCGAAGCCATCCTGAATATGTGCGCCAGGGCATCGGGCATGGGCAGCGACGCAGTGGCAAGCCATATTATTCTCGGCTTGAAGGACATGGCCGGGGTATGCCCGCCGCGCTTTATGACCGAGCTTGTCACAGCCCTGCGCGGACGTTGGCCGCAACTTGTGCTGCACTATCACCGGCACTATACGGACGGACTCTTTGTGCCCGCTGTCGGCGCGGCGGCCAAGGCCGGCGCGCATATTGTCGATGTGGGCCTGGGGGCCGGGGTGCGTTCCTACGGGCAGGGCGACGTGCTTGCCACAGCGGCGTACATGGAAGACGAACTCGGTTTGCGCGTCAATCTGCATACAGCCTCGATCCGTGACGCGAATTTCGTGCTCAAGCAGCTCATGCCCTATTATGACCGCTATTGCGCGCCGTATTTCCTGGGAACGGACTATGACGTCGTGGAGCACGCCATGCCGGGGGGCGCTACCTCCTCGTCGCAGGAAGGCGCGCTCAAGCAAGGCCATATTCATCTCGTGCCGTACATGCTGAAGTTTCTGGCCGGGACGCGCAAACTGGTGCGCTACCATGATGTGACCCCCGGATCGCAAATCACCTGGAACACTGCTTTTTTGGCCGTCACAGGCGCCTGGAAGCGCGGCGGGGAAGAGGAAGTGCGTTTTCTTCTTCAAGTATTGGATGAAGTTTTTGACTGTTCGGAGCAGGAACTGTCAAAAGACATGCTTGACGCCCGCCTGAACATATACCGGGATTGCAATGACGCCTTCAGGAACCTGCTGCTCGGCAGGTTCGGCAAATTGCCCCTGGGTTTTCCGCCGGACTGGGTATACCAGAGCGCCTTCGGCAGCCAGTGGAAGCAGGCGCTTGCCGATCGCACGGAGTGCTCGCCCCTGGAGAAGCTGAAAGATGTCAACCTGGATGCCGAAGAACACGCGTTCCGTGAAATCATGCAACGCAACCCTACGTCCGAAGAATTCGTGCTCTATCTCAACCATCCCGGCGATGCGCTGAACACGGCACGTTTTCGGGCGGAGTACGGCGATCCGAACAATCTGCCGCTCCATGTCTGGTTTGAAGGCATGCTGCCGGGCGAAGAACTGAATTATACCGATTCCAGGGGCAAACCCCATCATCTCACCCTGCTGACCATTTCCCGCCCGAACGCCGCGGGTATGAGAACCTGCCGTTATGTTCTGGATTCCGAGCTTATGAGCTGCGACGTCCAGGTCAGCGCGCCCCTGCACGCGGAAAGCAGGGGCATGGAACAGGCGGATCCTGCCAATCCCTTCCATGTGCCGGCGCCCAGCAACGGCGACTTGTGGATTATGTACGTGCATCCCGGCGACATCGTGAAAAAGGGCGAAGAAGTCTGCAATATTTCCATCATGAAACAGGAAAAAGCCGTCCTTGCCCAGGTGGACGGCATGGTGCTGCGTGTATTGAAAACCGCGGACTACAAGGAAACCCGGCAGATGATTTCCGTGCGGGAAAATGAATTGCTCGTCGAGCTTGGCCCCATTCCGCGCCTGTGTGCAAATGAGGCGTGCGCGCGGGCCATTACGCTTGAAGGAAGCGCATTTTGTCCGTATTGTGGAGTGGCGTTGCGCGACTAACGCAGGTCTGCCAGACAAAGGAGGATCAGATGGCCAAAAAAACACCCCTTACAAAGCCCGCAGACAAGGCGCAAGCGGCTTCCCGGGCAGGCGAGGCTCAAGCCGCCGGCCCGGCCAAACACAGCAGCGACAAATTCGTGCTTACCGGCGCGGATATCATTGCCATCGGCGAAGAGGCCGAACTGCTCGTTGGCGGCAAAAACTACAACACGGCCCTGATCAGCCAGATACAAGGCATCCAGAGCCCGCAGTTCCGTGCCGTCTCCGCCCTTGCTTTCAAACAGCTTCTGGACGAAACCAAGGTTGTCGCTTCGCTCGTGCGCGCCGCCGTGGAAAACGAGTACGCGCGTATTGACTGGAATGACCCGGAAATAAATAAAGATTCAGAATTTCTGCAAAAATTTGTCCGTAACCTGGGCAAGGAGATCCGCGCCGGCGCGCAAACGGCAACGGGGCAAACGCCCATCCGCCTGCGCACTTTCATCAACAATGTTGTGGAAGGCTTCGCCACCTCGCCGGAAGGCATCGACCAGTTGCGCAAACGTTCCGTGCTCGTGCAGGCCGCCATTTTGTCCGTGGAACTCCCGGCCGAGGTGGAAAGCGCCGTACGTTCCGCCTACGAGCAAATTTGCGCGGACGCCGGAGACGACATGACGCCTGTTGCCGTGCGTTCCTCCGCAGCGGGCGAAGACTCCCGAAAAAAAGCCTTTGCCGGGCTTCAGGACACCTATCTGAACATGGTCGGCGCGGACAGGGTCGTCACGGCCTATCATTGGGACTGCGCCTCGGCCTATAACCTGCGTTCCATGACCTACCGGCGCGAGGCCATCCTGGATGCCCTGGCCCTGGCCGAAGCCACGGGCGATGAAAACATTGCCATCCAGGCCAAGCAGGAATGGGCGATCGAAAACACCTCCCTCTCCGTGTGCATCATGCGCATGATCAATCCCGTCATCTCCGGCACCGCCTTTGCGGCGGATACCGCGACGGGCTGCCGGGGAACGGCGCGCAACGACCTGGTCAGCATTGACGCCAGCTATGGCCTTGGCGAGGCGGTGGTTGGCGGCATGGTGACGCCGGACAAGCTGTACGTGTTTCAGCGCGATGACGGCGGTGAGGTTGTCATCCGCCAGATGGGCTGCAAGGACAAAAAAATCGTCTACGACGAAAGGGGCGGCACCAAGCATGTGGCCGTACCTGAACTCGAAGCCTACCGCTGGTCGTTGTCCCTGGGACAGGCGGAGCGAATCGCCAGGGGCGTGCGCGCCGTAAGCACGGCGTACGGCGGCTGCATCATGGATACGGAATTCTGCATTGACGAGAAGGACGAACTCTGGTTCGTCCAGGCGCGGCCGGAAACCCGCTGGAATGAAGAATTCGAGAAGCATCCCGATGTGATTTTCATGCGCCGCAAGGAAGTGGATGAAAAGGCCGCTGCTGTGGCGGAAGTGCTCATGGAAGGCAACGGCGCTTCACGCGGAGCGGGGCAGGGCAAGGTGAAATTCCTGCGATCCGCGCTTGAACTCAATAAAATCAATAAAGGGGATATCCTGGCTGCGGAACGCACCGACCCTGACATGGTGCCGGGCATGCGCCTGGCCTCGGCCATCCTTGCGGATGTGGGCGGCGACACCAGCCATGCCGCCATTACCTCGCGCGAACTCGGCATAGCGGCGATCATCGGCATTCAGCATCTGGACAAGCTGCGCGCCCTGGACGGCCAGGAAGTAACGGTGGACGGCACCACGGGCCGCGTATACCGGGGCCTTCTGCCGCTCCTCGACGTGGGCGGCGAGATGGATCTTTCCAAGCTACCGGCGACCAAGACCAAGGTCGGCCTTGTGCTGGCCGACGTGGGGCAGGCGCTCTTCCTGTCCCGTTTGCGCAATATCCCCGACTTTGAAGTGGGCCTTTTGCGCGCGGAATTCATGCTCGGCAATATCAGCGTCCATCCGCGGGCGCTTGAGGCCTTCGACAACGGCACGCTGGAGCAGACCGTGCAGGTCAAGTTGCAGGAGATGAACCAGCGCCTGTCCAAGGTGATGCGTGAACAGATGGCCGCCGGACTCATCGTGTTTGACATCCGGCTTCGGGAGTACGTGGGCAAGGTTACCGGCCTGCAGGATGAGATTGACGAATTGACGAACCATGCGGCGGGTTCCTCGGAAGACGTGCTGTTGCTGCACCGCAAAATCCGCGAGTTGGAGCACAAGCTGGACGCTTTTGTGGAACTGGCTTCCCGCCGGATTGAAATCCTGAAAACCTCCGTGAACCTCGGCAACCATGTGCGCGTCATCATGGGATACGAGGATCAACTGGCCCTCCTGCCGCCGGCGGACCCGGAATCCGCCAAGCGCAAGGTGGAAATTGAGGCGAACATTGAAGCCCATGTGGCCCGTATCCGGGAGCTTCCCCTTGTTCAGGAACTCATGGCGAGCATCGGCCGCCTGCGGGACGAAGTGGGCCTGCGCACCGGCCTGAAAAAAGAAATGGACGACTTGCGTGAGCTGCCGGACAAAATCCGCCAGATCATCAAGTCGCGCGGGTTCCGTACCGGCAAGGAGCACTACGTGCAAACCCTGGCCCAGAACCTGGCGCTTTTCGCCATGGCCTTTTACGGCAAACCCATCATCTACCGCACGACCGACTTTAAAAGCAATGAATACCGCAACCTGCTCGGCGGCATTCTCTTTGAGCATTTTGAAGACAATCCCATGCTCGGATACCGGGGCGTTTCGCGCAACATCCATGACTGGGAAATTGAGGCCTTCAAGCTGGCGCGCGGCGTATACGGCGGATCCAACCTTCAGATGATGCTGCCCTTTGTGCGCACGTTGGAAGAGGCCCGGTCCATGCGCCGCTATCTTGAGCAGGTGCATCGTCTCAAGAGCGGGCAGGATGGCCTGAAGATCATCCAGATGGCGGAAGTTCCTTCCAATGCCATTTTGGCAAAGGATTTCATTACGGAATTTGACGGTTTTTCCATCGGTTCCAACGACTTAACCCAGATGGTGCTCGGCACGGACCGCGACAACGCCAGCCTTGCGCATATCTATGACGAGGAAGACCCGGCCGTGGTGTGGGCCATCCTCACCACCATTTTCAGCGGGCAAAAATACGGCAAAAAGGTCGGTTTTTGCGGGCAGGGCGTTTCAAACAGCCTTATCCTGCGCGGCCTGGTCGCCATTGCGGGCATTGCCTCCGCCTCCGTGGTTCCCGACACGTATTATCAGACCAAGTTCGACATTGCCGCTGTGGAAGCGGAAAAAATTCCCACCACCGGCCTGGGCGAGTGGCTGAGCGAGCAACACCACGAACGGCTGGAAAAACTCCTCGAAGCCAAAGGCTATGGGCATATTCTCAAAAAGTACGTGAAGCCCGAAGACCTGAACGACTGGTACGAAGGCGAGCTGAACCGCTTTCAGGAACAGTTGCGCGAACATCTGGACACGCCGAAGGAAGGTTTTTACCGCTCCGAACTGTACGCATTCAGGAACACCTTCCACAAACCCATTTTGTACGCCAACTGGGATTGGACGCAGACCGTCTCCGACGCGCTACGCCAGGCGGGCTTCGCCTCGTACGATGAGCAGAAAAAGGCCCTGGAGGCGCAACGGAAAAAGCAGTGGTGACAGATTATTGATGCAATCAAGCGGTTTGCAACAGCCGGTTCAGCAGGGCCAGGGCGTCATCTTGCAGTTTTTTCAGGTGCTCCGGCCCGCTAAAGCCTTCTGTGTAGACCTTGCAGATATTCTCCGTTCCCGAGGGCCGCATGGCCGCCCAGCCCTGTTCGGTCACCAGCTTGATGCCGCCGATGGAGGCATTGTCCGCCTTGTTGATCATCTGGGTGATGGGCAGGCCGCCCAGGCTGTCGGTATCAATCCGGTCCGGGCTGAGATTCAGGAGAATCTGGCGGGTACGGTCATCCGCCGCCGCGTCCAGGCGTTCGTAGAGGGGCGCGCCGAAATTTTGCGTCAATTCCCGGTAGAGCAGAGCGGGGTTCTTGCCGCATTTCGCGGTGATTTCCGCGGCAAGCAGGCACAGGATCAGCCCGTCCTTGTCGGTTGACCAGGGCGTGCCGTCAAAGCGCAAAAAGGACGCCCCCGCGCTTTCTTCGCAGCCCATGCCGCATGTGCCGTGCAACAGGCCGTCCACAAACCACTTGAAGCCTACCGGCACTTCCAGCACCTCGCGCCCGAGCGACTTGGCGACGCGGTCGATCATGGAGCTTGTGACAACGGTTTTGCCGACCTTCGCGTGCCGGGGCCATTGTGTCCGGCTGCGAAAAAGATAGTCGGCGGCCACGGCAAGATAATGGTTGGGATTCATGAGTCCCTGGGGCGTGACGATACCGTGGCGGTCGGCATCCGGATCGCAGCCGAAGGCCAGGTCGAAGTCGTCCTTGAGCTTCAGCAGATTCGCCATGGCAAAGGGGGAGGAGCAGTCCATGCGGATCGTTCCGTCCCTGTCCAGGGGAATGAAGCGAAAACTCGGATCCGCCTCGGTATTGACGATGGTCAACTGTATCCCGTAGCGCCTGGCAATGGGTTCCCAATACGGCAGGCTTGCCCCGCCGAGCGGGTCCACGCCCACGCGCAGACCGGAAGCCGCAATGGCCTTCATATCCACGACGTTTTCCAAATCCGCCACATAGTGCTCAATATAGTCGTGCGCAACAAGGCGCTCCGAATTCAGGGCGTCCATCAGGGTAAGCAGGCGGACATCCTTGTTCTCCTGGGCCAGCAGTTCGTTGGCGCGTTGTTCGATGCGCGCGGTGACAGCGCTTTCCGCCGGGCCGCCGTGCGGGGGATTGTACTTGAAACCGCCGTCAGTCGGGGGATTGTGGGACGGCGTGATCACGATCCCGTCCGCAAGCGTGTCGGGGTGTTCGCGGTTCCAGCACAATACGGCATGGGAGACGGCAGGCGTTGGCGTGTAGCCGCCGCCTTTCTGCACGCGCACGGTCACGCCGTTGGCGATCAACACTTCGAGCGCGGAACGGAACGCGGGTTCGGAAAGGGCGTGCGTGTCCCGGCCCAGAAAAAGCGGGCCGGTGACGCCATTTTCCCGCCGCAGGTCGCATACAGCCTGGGTAACGGCGTAGATATGCTCTTCGTTAAAGCTGCGGGAGAGCGAACTGCCCCTATGCCCGGAAGTGCCGAAGGCAACGCGTTGCGACGCATGGTTCGGATCGGGAAATTCCGTGTAATATGCGGCAACAAGCGCCGGAATGTCGGGCAAAACCGAAGGGTGGGGCAGCTTGCCTGCGCCGGGATGTGCGGACATGGGAGCCTCCTGGGGCTTGTGGAGAGTGATCAGGAGCACGATGCCCACTCCTCATACGCCGTCGCAGGCGCAAGCGCAAGTTCGCCGGCGGGGGCATTCCGCGTGCGCGCCGGCCAAAAAAACCTTGCCTTTTCCCGGCGACTGTGCTCATGTTTGTATAAAGAGCACAGGCATGCTTTCCGAAGGAGGGCGCCATGTACAATCCCGCAATAGCCGACATGGTTTCCATGGCTGGTCGTGTGCATCGTGACGCCATGGGCGGCGAAATTATCAGCAGAACCTTTGACGCCGTGAATAACGTGGGTTTCGGCGGCCTGAGCAAGTTGTCCCTGGGCCTTTCCAACAACGCTGACTATCATTTCCAGACAAGTGTTCTGAATGCGGCCTATTCGGGCAGAGGCACCTTTGTGGATGTGCTGCTGTAACGATGCATGACCTGCAAACCAGGCGGTCAGCCCTGCTGACCGCTTTTTTTATGGCAATATGAGCGCAAAAAATCCCCTGGCCGAAACGGACCCCTCGCTTTTTATCAACGCCATGCGCGATGTGCGGCCTTTACGAAACACGGGGCGGGACGTGCCCCGCAGCGTCGAAGCTCCCACTGCCCCGGATCCGCGCCCGCCGTCTTTTCAGGCCTTGTTGGAAAATACGCTGGAATTTGCGTTGCACTTTTCGGAAGAATATGTGGAAGGACATGTGGTGGGGCTGGAAAGCCTCGTCCTGCAAAAACTCAGGGCAGGGCAGTACAGTCCCGAGGCCCACCTTGACCTGCATGGACTCAACGCCCGCCAGGCCTTTGACGCGTTGGTCGGCTTTGTCCGGCGCAGTTGGCACAGGGAAATGCGCACCCTGTTGCTTATCTCCGGCCGGGGGAAAAATTCTCCGGACGGCGTGGCGGTTTTGCGTGAGCGGGTACAATCCTGGCTTACCCAGGATCCGCTCAAACGGGTCGTATTGGCCTTTTGTACGGCCAGGCCCGTGGATGGCGGTCCCGGCAGCCTGTATGTGCTCTTGCGAAAATACAAAAAAAAGGGGAAGATTTACTGGGAGCGAGATCCGGTTGACCGGGATCTGTGAGATCTCGCAGCCGCTGCGCTTCGCTATTGACGGATGTCCCATTTGGAGCGATACCACCCTTGCGGGATGCCGCTGCATCCTGAAAGGCTGTTTGCCTAACGTCATGTTTATGGAGGACACATGAGTACGCAGAAATACCGCCTCGTGACCCGAAGTGACCTGGATGGCCTGGTGAGCGCCGTACTGTTGGATCACCTCGGCCTGATTGATGAGATGAAGTTCGTCCATCCGAAGGATATGCAGGATGGCACGGTGGAAATCACCCAGCGCGACATTACGACGAATCTTCCTTACGTGCCTGGGGCTCATTTGGCTTTTGACCATCATGAATCGGAAATACAGCGCGCAGGCGAGGAACATGCCAACTTTATCCTCGACCCCGAGGCCCCCTCCGCATCCCGCGTCCTGTATAACCATTACGGCGAAGATGCCTTTAAGGGCATCGTGAATCGCGATATGATGGCGGGAGTGGACAAGGCGGATTCCGCGCAATTCTCGCCTGACGAAGTGCGCAACCCCACCGGCTGGACGCTGCTGCATTTTCTGACCGATGCCCGTACGGGTTTGGGGCGCTTTCATAATTTTCGCATCAGCAATTATGCCCTGATGACGGAGCTGGCGAAATGCCTCGGCTCGCAGAGCATTGAGGCCACCCTGGCCTTGCCCGACGTCAAGGAACGCGTGGATTTGTACTTTGAGAGCGCGCCCAAGGCGGAAGATCAGATCAAGCGCTGCTCCACGGTCATCGGCAATGTCGTTGTGCTGGATTTGCGCAGCGAAGAGGAAATCTGGCCTACAAACCGCTTCATGGTATACGCTCTTTTCCCGTCAACTTCGGTATCCCTGCATGTCATGTGGGGCAGGCAGAAGCAAAATGTGGTCATCGCGGCGGGGAAATCCATTTTCAACCGTTCAAGCAAGGCCAATCTGGGCCAACTCCTGCTGGAGTTTGGCGGAGGAGGGCATCCCGCCGCCGCAACCTGCCAGTTGGAAAATGAACGGCTTGATGCCGCGCTGAAAGAGCTTGTCGAGCGCATCAATGACGCAGGTTGACGTATTTTTGTGTGCGGGGCCCGCGTGTGCGGGCCCCGCGCGCATCCCGCCCCCGGCCGCCCGGATAGCCGAAAATTTCCATGAAACCACGTTCGTCCAGGATACCTAAAAAAAAGCTTTGCGATTTTTTGGGTCTTCTCTATATAACAACGCTCATTTTTACGACAGTGTATGCGCCGCAGCCCCTGTTTGCGGCCATCCATGCCGACTTCCCGGTCAGCGAAGCCACGGTGAGCCTGCTGGTCAGCGTGGTCATGCTTCCCCTTGGCGTGGCGCCGCTTTTTTACGGCGCGCTGCTCAGCCTTGTCTCCACCCGGCGGCTCCTGCAAATAGCCCTGTTTTTCCTCGCGTTCACGGGCTTGCCGGTCTTTTTCACGCATTCCTTTCCCGTCCTGCTTGTTGCGCGCCTGGTGCAGGGCCTGCTTGTGCCTGCCGTGCTGACCTCGCTCATGGCGCATATTTCTTCCCAGTTTCAAGGCACGGAACTGCAACGCGCCATGGCAGCCTACGTCGGGACTACGATACTCGGAGGGCTTTGCGGACGCATCATCAGCGCCGCCCTGGCCACCTGGTTCGGCTGGCGCTGGGCCATGCTGCTGATTGCCCTGGCCATGTTGCCGGGGATCCTGGTCGTCACGGGTTTTTCCGGGGAAACGCGCGCCCGTTTTACCCGGACGCGCTGGGCCAGCTTCGCGCAGGTGCTCAAAAATTCCGTACTGGTGCGTCTGCTGTGCTTTGAGGCAGGGGGACTCTTTATCTTTACGGCCATCGGCAACTGCCTGCCGTTTTACCTGAACAGCCTGAACGCTGAAATTTCGGAATTGCGCGTCGCCTTGATGTACAGCGGCTATGGGCTGGGGGCTCTGATAGCGTTTTCGTCAGGCAGGCTGACAGCGCTGTTCGGCGGGGAGGCGCGCGCGCTGCTGCTGACGTTTTGCGCGTATTTTGCGCTGATGCCCGGCTTTGCCGGCACGGATATGCGCGTCATTTTTCTCACCATGACGCTTTTTTGCGGCACGCAGTTCATGCAGCACAGCATCTGCCCCGGACTCATCAACCGCCTGAGCGAAGCGGAACGCGGCGTCACAAACGGCATCTGCCTCGCGTGTTATTATACCGGCGGCGCCTTGGGATCCTATCTCTCCGTGCTCGTGTACGTCCATTTTTCCTGGACAGCCTGCGTGGTCATGCTCATGACGCTCCTCTTCACCCTGATCTGCGTGGCCTTCTCCCTGCGCGCGCAACTCCCACGGAGCTGAAGGAAACATATTCCCGCTTTTCCAACAAAAAAAAATTTGTTAGGGACGGTACATGTTCAACCTTCCAAACTGCCTGACGCTCACGCGTATTTTTGCAGCGCCGATCGTCGTGCTTCTTCTCTACCACGAAGGGCCGCTCATGTGTTTTGCCGCCGCGCTGCTTTTTACCCTGGCTTCCATAACGGACTTGCTGGACGGCCACATTGCCCGCAGAGACAATCTCGTCACCAGTTTCGGCAAATTTTTGGACCCGCTGGCGGATAAAATTCTCACCTGTTCCGTGTTGATCATGCTGACCTCCCTGAATTGGATTCCCGCATGGGTCACTATCGTCATCGTCTGCCGGGAACTTGTCGTGACAGGCCTGCGAGCCATGGCTGCCGATCAGGGGACGGTGATAGCTGCCGACGCGTTCGGGAAATGGAAGACAATTCTGCAAGCCATTGCCGTAGTCCCGCTGACTGTCCACTATCCCCTCATGGGCATCAACATGCATGCCCTCGGCGAATTCCTGTTGTATATAGCACTTGCGCTTACAGTGGTTTCCGGGGTAAACTATATATATTCGTATTACAAAAAAATGATAATGAGCTAACATGATTATATATTTTTATCAAAACACGCCCGTAGCGTGAGTGGAGCCGGGATCCATGCAGGAACAACGTTATAGCCGTTTGAAAAACTGCCTGCTGACGATATTGGAACTGGAACCCGAACTGGAGCGCCTGCACTTGCCCGACGCATTTCGTAACGAACTCACCATGCTTAAACAACATCTTGAAAAAATTGAACATATTGAATTTTATGAAGAAGATTTACAGCGTCTTGAAACGGCGACCGCAAAGTTCCTGAATGAATTACGTTTGCCTTTTTCCCATATCGGGCCTGTCGCCGCAAAGCGCAGGCTGTTACAATAACGGCAGACATTATGCAGTAATTGGGACGCGACATGTTCTGGAAAGTCTTCATTATCACCGCTCTCGGTGTACTGAACGTGGTGCTGTTTTACAGGATGGTCTGGAGTCCTTACGGACTCCTGGTCTACCACAAACTTCGGCAGGAGCATGCCCAGCTTGAAGCGCAGGTTCAGGAACTCGACAAGCATAACCTTGCGCTTTCCCATGAGATTCGTCTACTACGGAGCGACGACACCTATGTGGAAAAAATGATCCGTCGGCGCCTGCACTACGTAAAAGACAACGAAGTGCTCTACTTGTTTCACGACGCCCAATCTCCAAACAAGGCAGGAGCCACCGCTGATGAAGGCAAAAATTGACTGGTACAAGGAAGTTCTTGAACTGGAACCCGGGTCGAAGGTATTTTTCCCCCTTGCCCGGCTTCTTGCTGAAAACGGGCAATTGCAAGACGCCTTGTCCACCTTACGCCTCGGTCTTGATCGCCACGCGGAATTCATGGAGGCGCGCCTCTATCTTATTGAATTATTATATAAAAATGAACAGGTTGGACAGTGCGAGCCACAAATTGACCAACTCACCCGCCTGTTCTCCAAATATCCCGGTTTTTGGGAGGCTTGGGGCGCCTGTACCGCGGATAAGGAGAAAAAGCGGGATCTTTCTCTGGCCTTGCGTTTCCTGGCGGCGGTTTTCCAGCATCCTGACGTTGACCTCGGGGAAGTGGTGGAAAAAGGCTTATCTTCTCTCGCTGCCAAGCCTGCAAAAATGCCGCCGGCGCCCAAACCCGCAATGGAGACGGGCAAAAGAATTCCTCCGGCCGATGCCGTCACGCGTCCGGCCGTCCAGCCCGCTGTCGCGCCAAAGCCTGCCGTCGTGACTGCCGCGCCTGCTGCCGCTGCGCCTTTAGTCCATACGCCCGCTGTCACGCCAAAGCCTGCCGTCGCGACTGCCGCGCCTGCTGCCGCTGTGCCTTTAGTCCATAAGCCCGTTGTCACCCCAAAGCCTGCCGTCACAAGCGACGCGGCGGCCAAAAGTCCCGCCCCGGCGGCACAACTTGACGCGGACGATACGGAAGAGCATTTTACCCTGCGTACAAAGTCCATGGCCGATGTCCTGGCGGGACAGGGCGACATTGACGGAGCGTTGGAAATATACCG
>Ga0082212_10004263_pt1 | contig 19887 bp, 9 predicted proteins | sample TergutNt197P3_FD_71548 | JGI IMG/M metagenome (GOLD analysis project Ga0082212, IMG submission 71548) | Neocapritermes taracua P3 segment gut microbial communities from Petit-Saut dam, French Guiana - Nt197 P3 | ecosystem: Host-associated > Arthropoda: Insects > Digestive system > Gut ... | reverse complement strand
CGGCACCGTGGACATGGGCGCCTACGAGTGGGTCGCCCCCGCGCCCCCCGGCACCCTCTACGCCGACATCCGCCGCCCCGACGACAGCGGCGACGGGCTCAGTTGGCTCACCGCCAAGAAGACAATCCAAGCCGCCCTCGCCCTCGCCTCCGAAGGCGGCGCCGTCCTCGTCGCCCCCGGTGCCTACGAGCCCATCTCCCGCATCGACAACGCCGCCATCACCGTCCGCGCCGTCTCCGGCGCCGCGCGCACCCTCATCGACGGCGGCTACGACAACCGCTGCGCCACCCTCGGGGGGGAGTTGTACCACGGCACCAACACCGTGCTGGAAGGCTTCACCCTGATGAACGGCAACACCTTCTTCGCCGCCGGCAGCGACGGCGGCGGCGCGTATGGCGGCACGCTCAACCACTGCGTGCTGACGGGCAACGCGGCGGACAACGGCGGCGGCGCGTGTTACAGCACGCTCAACGATTGCCGCCTGTCAGACAACGACGCGTTCAGCGACGGCGGCGGCGCGTATGGCAGCACGCTCAACCGCTGCACGCTCACGGACAACAAGGCGGACTGGGGGTTTGGGGGCGGCGGCGGCGGGGCATGTTACTGCACGCTGACCGACTGCACGCTCACGGGCAACGAGGCGGGCTGGGGGTTTGGGGACGGCGGCGGCGGGGCATATTACTGCACGCTGACCGACTGCACGCTGACGGGCAACGAGGCGTGGGGGGACGGCGGCGGGGCGTATGGTTGCGACCTGACCGGCTGCTTCCTCACGGGCAACGAGGCGATCTGGAGGGACGGTGGCGGGGCGTATGACTGCACGCTGACCGGCTGCTTCCTGACAGGCAACGAGGCGTACTACGGCGGCGGCGCGTATGGTTGCACCCTGACCGACTGCTTCCTGACAGGCAACGAGGCGATGTTCGGCGGCGGGACGTATGACAGCGGACTGGACAACTGCACGCTCGTGTACAACCGGGCGGTGGTCTCCTACGAAGGCGGCGACGGCGGCGGGGCGTATGGCAGCGACCTCGCCAACTGCCATGTCGAGGGTAACACGGCGGAAGGCGACGGCGGCGGCGCGTACAACTGCACCCTCGGCAACTGCGAGCTCAGGGGCAACACGGCGATTTTCGACGGCGGCGGGTCGTCGATCGGCACGCAGGCGAACTGCCTCTTCGTGGACAACACGGCGCGTAACGGCGGCGGCTTGTATTACGGCGTGACCGTCAACTGCACCGTCACGCGCAACACGGCGGACTACGGCGGCGGCACCTACATGGGCGCCATCGCCAACTCCATCGTCTGGGACAACACCGCGCACTATGTCCTCTTCATGAATTACTGGAACGGCACGTTCACCTACTCCTGCGCCCCCGATCTGCCGCCGTCAAACGGCAACATCGACGAAAACCCCCGCTTCGCCAGCCCCGGCGCGGGCAACTTCCACCTCCAGCCCGCGCCCAGACAATCCCCCTGCATCAACGCCGGGAACAACGCCCTCGTCATCGGATTCCGCGACCTCGACGGCAACCGCCGCATCTGGGACGGCACCGTGGACATGGGCTGCTACGAGTCTGGCTCACAGCCTGACGGCATCGTCTTCCACGTGGACGAGAACCAGTCCGACGACTCCGGCGACGGGTTCACATGGGCGACCGCCAAAAAGACCCTCCAAGGCGCGGCGGATGTCGCCACCCTCCTCGGCGACATCGTGCTGGTCACAAACGGAACCTACGCCGCCTTCGCCGTCGTCGGCGAACCCATCACCATCCGCTCCATCGAGGGCGCGGCCAAGACCTTCATCGACGGCGCCAACGCCAACCGTTGCGCCACGCTCAGCCCAAGCGACCGCACGAGCAGCGCCCTCGTCGGGTTCACCCTCCAAAACGGGGTTGCCGACCTCGGCGGCGGCGCGGTGGGCGGCTTCTTGGTGGACTGCGTCTTCACCGGCAACCACGCGACCCTCTACGGCGGCGGTGCGGCGGGCGGCATCCTGATGGACTGCACCCTCGACGGCAACGACTCCGATCACATGGGCGGCGGCGCGTACGACTGCACCCTCGTCAACTGCACCCTCACAGGCAACACCGCCGACTACGGCGGCGGCGCGGCGCAATGCGCGTTGCTCGACTGCACCCTCACCGCCAACGAGGCGCAGTCCTACGGCGGCGGCGTGTTCGGCGCCGCCGACGGCTCCCGCCTCCTCCACTGCACCCTCTCCGGCAACAAGGTGCTCTACGGCGACGGCGGCGGCGCCTACGGCAAATGCGAGATGCTCGACTGCCTCATCGAGAACAACATCGCCAACGGCCACGGCGGCGGCGTCCACGGCGCCGACACCGCCGTGATCGCCAACTCCCGCATCATCGGCAACACCGCCGCCAACAACGGCGGCGGCACCTTCAGGTGCCGCCTCCAAGACAGCCTCGTCGCCGGCAACGAGGCGCTGTATAACGGCGGGGTGAGCTACGGCGAGGCGTACAACTGCACCGTCGCCGGCAACACCGCCACCGTTGCGGGCGGCGCCTACGGCACCATCTTCGTCAACAGCATCCTCTGGGGCAACACCGCCCCCACCGACCCCGACTACCCCGCGTCATCCTGCGAGTTCTATAACTCCTGCGCCCCCGGTCTGTGGCCGAGCGACGGCAACATCGCGTCCGACCCCAGCTTCGTCAACCCAGCCAACGGCGACTACCGCCTCCAGCCCGGCTCCGGCTGCATCAACAAAGGAAGCGACCTCTTGGTGGGCGAGACCAGCCGGCACGTCACCCAATTCCTCAACTACACCGCAGAACTCCTCGCCGAAACCGAGGATGGATACAACGCGATGCTGGCGCTCTATCCCTCCCTCGCCCTCCCCCCCGTCACCCTCCTTGACCGCATCGCCCACTACCGACCCGGCTGCGACCTCGACGGCAACCTCCGCATCTGGGACGGGCGCGTGGACATGGGCTGCTACGAATTCGGCTCCGTCCCCCCCGACGACGACGGCAACGGCGACCTCACCCTCCTCATCACGGACATCACCGTCGGCGACCCGGTGGGCGACCTGACCATGCGTGAGATTACCCTCGACTTCGCTTATGACCGCGCCGACGGCGCCACCCTCGCGGGCGTGACGATCCTCGTCCGCACGTGGCACGACCTCGGCGAACCCCCCGTCTCCCTCGCCCCTCCCGCCACCCTCGATGACCACGGCGGCGGCACCGCCACCCTCACCGTCATCATCCCCGCCGACCTCCCCCGCGCCTTCTTCCGCATTGAAGCGCCCTAGCCGCCGGGAGCGCAAGCCGCCGGGAGCGCAAGCCGCCGGGAGCGCAGGGCTTCCGCCCTGCAACGCCGGGAGCGCAGGGCTTCCGCCCTGCAACGCCGGGAGCGCAGGGCTTCCGCCCTGCAACGCCGGGAGCGCAGGGCTTCCGCCCTGCTGAATTGGAGACTACGGGACTACGGACGCCGGGACTACGAAAAGGACCTAAGTAGTCCCGTACTCCCGGTGTCCCGTAGTCGGTGAATTGGCGCTTTGCAAGCCTTTTCCCGCCCCTTTCCCGGGGTGGCTCATTTAATATTGCAATTTGCATAAATAAAATCATTCCCACAATCGTATAGAACATGATACGATGGTTTGCAAATTGTGAAAGGATTTCGTTATGATTCGGAAAATGGCGGTGTTTGTGGCGGGCCTGCTGTTGGCGGGCAGGGTGGCGGTGTTGACGGCGCGTGCGGATGAGGTGGAGGTGCCGCAGCCTCCGCCGCCACCCGAGGAGGTTTCGGCGTACGCGCCGATGCCGAGGCTGGATTCGCTGACTGTGGCGATGGACGTGCCGGAGCAGCAGCCGCAGGTGCCGGCGCACGTCCAGCGCATCCGCTGGACGCTGTGCTTCCGCACGGAGGCGCGGAAGGCGAAGCTCGTGCTGTTCGAGCGTTTCGACGGCTCGTTCGTGACGCTCCCGGCGGACACGGAACGTTACCGCATCGAATCGGGGGACGACGGCAAGGCGGTTCTGCTCAACGTGCGCGACAAGGGCGAGCACTGCGTGACGTTCGAGACGCAGGCGCGGGTCGAGCGCAAGGATGCGGTGTCGTCCGTGCGCCTCCCGTATTTCGAGGCGTTGTCCGCCACCGCGACCATCACCATGCCGATGGTGGACCTGGAGGTCGAGAGCGCGGAGGCGTTGTGGAAGAAGGTCACGGCGGAGAACGGGCGCACCACGGCCGAGCTGGTCCTCGGTCCGGAGACGATGGTCGGCGACGGGAAGACGTGGGGCATCTCGTGGCGGCCGCGTGCGCGTGACACGAAGGCCGAGACGCCCGTCATCTACGCGACCTTCACGTCCATCGCGCAGCTCAAGCCGGGGGTGGTCGAGACCGCCGTGCAGGCGGCGTTCAACGTGGTGCAGGGCGAGTCGCGCGTGTTCACGGTGAGCCTGCCGGAGAACATGACCGTCATCGACGTGAAGCACCCGAAGCTGGCGACGTGGCGTTTCGACCCCGCAACGCGCCGCGTGGAGGCGGTGATGAGCCAGCCGCTGACGGGGACGGTCGCGCTGAACCTCACGCTGCAGACGGCCTACCCGCCCGCACCGGCGGAGGTGACGCTGGCGGTGCCGTCGGCGGAGAATGTGGACAGGCAGGGCGGCCGCATCGCCGTGGCCGCGCCGGAGTCGCTGCTCGTGCGCGTGACGGATCCGGCGGGCGTGATCGCGGTGGACGCGGCGGACTTCCGGCCGTTCACGCGTATCGCGCTGGACGCGCTGCGCCGCACGTTCCGCTACGACGACCCCAAGGCCGTGCGCATCCCGTTGGGCGTCGAGGAGGTCCAGCCCGAGCTGTATTTGCAGGAGGTCTCCTCGTTCAGCCTCGGCGACGAGCGCAACATCCTGAGTTCCACGTTGCAGGTCACGGTCACCCGCGCCGGGGTGTTCGGCGTGAGGCTCATGCTGCCGGAAGGCTATGAGATCGAGTCGCTCTCCGGTCCGGCCGTGAGCCACTGGGACGACTCGCGCGCCGCCGGGCGCGGCATCGAGGTGTGGTTCAGCGGGCGCGTGCTGGAGACGACGCCGCTCCACCTCGTGCTGTCCTGCGCGTTGCGCGGCGTGCCGCCGTCGCTCACCGTGCCGCACGTCACGCTCTTCGGCGCGCGCCGCCACACCGGCCGCATGGCGGTCGCGGTCGAGCGCGGCGTGAAGCTGACGGTCGATCAGCAGGACGGCGTGTCGCTCAACCGCGACGAGCCTCAGCGCGGCGCGGCCATGGTCTTCAACCTCCTGCGCCCCGACTGGCAGGTCACGCTCAACGCCGAGGTGCTGCCCCCCGTGCTCAAGCCCGACATGCTCCACCGCGTGGACCTCGCCGAAGGGATGCTCCAGCACCGCATCTATGCCCACTATCGCATCGCCAACGCCGGTGTGCGTTTCTTCCGCATCCGCATCCCCGACCCCGCCGCCACCCTCACCGTCAGCGGCCCGAACATCGCCCGCGTCCGGGCGGTCGATGACGAGTCCACGCTGCCCGCTCCGTCCGCCGGCCGCCTCTGGGAAATAGAGCTCCACGGCAAGGTCGAAGGCACCTACAACCTCATCGCGCAATATCAGGAGCCCTACGACGCCGCCGCAGGGTCCGTCACCATCAAGCCCGTCGCCCTCCTCGACACCGCGCGGCAGGCGAGCTGGCTCGCCATCACCTGCTCCGGCCGCATCGAGGTCGCGCCCAAAGGCGAGATCGCCGGCCTCAAGACCGAAGACGCGCGCGCCCTGCCCGCCGACTTCAACGCCGGAGACGTCTCCTCCGCCATCCTCTGCTACCGCGCCCTGCGCGAGGAATACGCCCTCAACCTCTCCGTCACCCGCCACGCCGCCGCCGACGTCCTGCCCGCCATGGTCGAGCAAGCCCGCCTCGTCTCCGTCATCAGCAGCGGCGGCCGCCTCCTCACCCAGACCGCCCTCACGCTTGACCCCGGCCACATGCGCTTCCTGCGCGTCACCCTCCCCGACGAAAAGACCGCGCTCTGGTCCGCCATCGTCAACGGCACCGAAGTCCCCGTCTCCTTCGCCGACGGCACCCTCAACATCCCCCTCGAGGCCGCCACCGTCGGCCGCAAGGCCGAGGTCGTGCTGATCTACGCCGACACGCTCGGCAGCTCTTCGCTCGTCGGCGACCACGCCCTGCGCGCCCCGCGCTTCCCCGACCTGCCCCTGCGCAACATCCAGTGGCGCGTCTTCGTCCCGCCGGACTTCCGCTACGCGTTCCCCCCCTCCGCCTTCCAGCGCGAAGAGGCCGCCCCCCGCCACCGCGCCTTCGCCAAGCACGCCTACGACGACTACAACCGCGAGAACACCAAGCTCAGCCTCACCAAGGCCAAGGTCAACCTCGCCAACATCGACAAGCTCCTCGAGACCGGCCAGCAAGACGAGGCCCGCCAGATGCTCCAGCAGGCCGTCACCCTCTCCCAGGCAGACGAGACCCTGAACGAGGACGCGCGCGTCCAGTTCCGCAACGTCGTCCAGCAGCAGGTCAAGATGGGCCTCGTCAACCGCCGCGCCGACATCCGCGCCCTCAACGGCATCTACGTCGAGAACGACATCCCGCAGGCCGGTTTCAACCGTGGCAACTACGACGCCAGCTACGCCCGCCAGGTCGAAGACCAGCTCGACGCCACCGACCGCGCCGGCCTCGACCTCGTCGCCCGCAAGCTTGTGGACGTTCAGGCCGGTGCCGCCACGCAAGGCACCAGCATACAAGTCGTCATGCCCGAGCACGGAGAGGAGTTCACCTTCACCCGTCCCCTGCAGAACGAGCTCGGCGGCGAAGTCACCCTCCCCTTCCGCGTCATCCCCCCCCGCGCCACCGCCGGATTCCTCGCCCTCTGGCCCATCCTCCCCGCCATCCCCCTCATCTGGCTCACCTTCGGCTTCACCCTCGGCTTCCGCCGACGTGTGACGAATGAGGGCTGAGGAATCAGGAATACGGGGAAACCCTATCCATAATAATCGTCCTTTTTCTTTGTCTCGCGCAGAGGCGCGAGGGCGCAGAGATTTTGACAGGATCGCCCCAACCAACACGGTATATCCAACGTCCAAGTGAAAATGCGCTACGCGACAATGACCCGTGCGGCGGGGGCGCCGCGTGCCACCTTAAAGATGTTTTCGCTTTCGCGTGAGAGCGTGTGTGTGCTATTATTATCCCGTTTCCACGCATACGGCAGGGGGGATTATGGAAGACGATGTTTTGGAGGAGAGCGGTGCGCAGGAGCCGCAGAAGGGCTGTCTCATGAAATTGCTGGTGCCCGCCTTTGGCGCCATCATGGCGCTCGTGTGCATCTATTGCGTCATGACGCCGGGCGCGGGGCTGCTGAACGGTCATCGGCCTGTTCAGGTTGGCAGGTATGAGCAGCCGTCCCCGCAAAAGAAAATCGCCGGCAGGTCGGCATACCGGCCTTCTGTCGAAATCAGCGCCAGGTATAATAACTATGGCTTTTCAACCGTGAAACACAAGCACGACGGCAACTGCTCGCAAGACTCCTATTTCAGCGTTGACGGTGCGCCGTGCCTAGGCGAAGGCGGCTATGCGACGCTAAAGAGGCAATACGACGGCAATGGCCTCCTGACGCAAGAGTCTTGTTTCGGCGTTGATGGCGAACCGTGCCTAGATAGCGATGGTGTCTCAACCGTGAAGTACCAATACAACTCCAAACGCAACTGTGTGAGAGCATCCAATTTCGGTGTTGACGGCACACCGTGCCCAGATAAACACGGTGTGGCAGTCGTGACGTTTGACTATGACGCTAACGGCTATTGGATACAAACATCCTGTTTCGGCGTTGACGGCGAACCGTGCCTAGGCGAAGACGGTTATGCGACACTCAAGTATCAATACGATGCCAAAGGCAATTGGACGGGGTGTTCCTTGTTCGGCGCAGACGGGAAACCATGTGTTACAGACGGCTATGCGGCATGGAAGGCTCAATACGACGCCAAAGGTAACGTGGTGCAAACATCCTATTTCGATGCCGACGGCAAACCGTGCGTGTCGAGACAGCCAAAACGAGAAACGGAAAAACCATGAACGACTCTCCCAAGCTCTTCCTCATCGATGTGATGCCGCTGTTGTACAGGGGGCATTTCGCGTTCCTGAAATCGCCGCGCATGACGAGCGCGGGCGTGAACACGTCGGCGCTGACGGGGTTCGCGTCGAGCCTGTTCCAGATTCTCGGGGAACACGCGCCGACGCACGTCGCGTTGGCGCTCGACCCCGAGGGGCCGACGTTCCGTCACGAGGCATACCCTGACTACAAGGCGCAGCGGCAGAAGGCGCCGGAGGACATCGTGGCTGCCATCCCGATGGCGGTGGAGATTGCGGATGCGCTGGGCATCCGCGTCCTGCGCGTGGAGGGCTTCGAGGCGGATGATGTGATGGGGACGCTCGCGGCGCGCACGGCGGCGGAGGGCTGGACGACGTATCTCGTGACGCCGGACAAGGACGCGGCGCAGCTGGTCGGGCCCTCGACGCTCCTGTTCCGTCCCGGCAAGGCGGGCGGCGCGGCGGAGGTCTATGACGAGGCGGGTGTGCGCAAGCATTGGCAGTTGTCGTCGCCGTCGCAGATGATTGATTTCCTCGGGCTGGCGGGGGACGCTTCGGACAACATCCCCGGTATCCGTGGCGTGGGCGAAAAGACCGCCACCGCGCTCCTCGCGGAGTACGGCGACATCGAGAACATCATCGCCCATGCGGCGGAGTTGAAGGGCAAGCTGGCGGAGAAGGTCGCGGCGGGCGCGGAGGAGGCGCGTCAGAGTCGGTGGCTCGCGACCATCCGCACGGATGTGCCGCTGGACATCGGCTTGGAGTCGCTTGCCCGCCGCGAGGGCGACACTGCCGCCCTGCGGGACGTGCTGAAAAAGTATGAGCTGTTCGCGATCGGTAAGCGCGTGCTGGGCGAGGCGTTCGACGCGGACAGCGCAGCGACGGAGGGGGAGGCGTTGCGACGGCTGGCGGACGTGCCGCACACCTACGTCTGCGCGAGGGGCGAGGCGGAAATCGCCGCGCTGTTGAAGGCACTGGACGCGGCGGGCGAATGGTCGTTCGACACGGAGACGACGGGGCTGGACCCGCGCCACGACCGCCTCGTCGGGCTGTCGTTCGCGGTTGCGGCGGGCAAGGCGTGGTATGTGCCTGTGCCAGAAAATCGCGATGCGGCGCGGGTGCTGTTGGCGCGGTTCGCGCCGCTCTTCGCCGACCCCTTCAAAATCAAGATTGGCCACAACACGAAGTTCGACCTTACCATCCTGCGTCAGTACGGCGTGGAGGTGCGCGGCGAGATTCACGACAGTATGCTGGCGCATTACGTCATCGACGCGGCCGACCGCCACGGCATGGATTACCTCTCGCGACACTACCTGCGTTACGACCCCATTCCCATCACCGACCTCATCGGCGAGCGCAAGAAGGGCGCACCCCAGACCAGCATGGGCGACCTGCCTCCCGAGGAGGTGTGCGACTACGCGGCCGAGGATGCGGACGTGACGTTCCAGCTTGACCGCCTCTTGCGCAAGGAGGCGCAGGACGTGCGCTGCCTGAATGCGCTGGAGACCTGCGAGGAGCCGCTTATGCCCGTGCTGCTCGACATGGAGACAGAGGGTGTGCGTATCAACGCCGACGCGCTCCGCGCCTACGGGCAGGAGCTCGACCGTGAACTGCTCGACCTCGAGATTAAAATCCGCGACCTCGGCGGCGGCAACTTCAGTCCCTCCTCGCCCAAGCAGTTGGGCGAAGTCCTGTTCGGCCGCCTCGCGCTCGACCCCGATGCCGCCCGCACCGCCACCGGCCAGTACGCCACCAGCGAGGACGTGTTGCTGCGCATCCAAGACCGCCACCCCATCGTGCCGCTGATCCTCGACCACCGCGCCTGCGCCAAGCTCAAATCCACCTACATCGACAAGCTCCCCGAGTGCATCGACCCCGCCACTGGCCGCGTTCACACCACCTTCGCGCAAGCCCTCACGGAGACGGGGCGGCTGTCATCCTCCGACCCCAACCTCCAGAACATCCCCATCCGCACGGAGCGCGGCCAGCGCATCCGCGAAGCCTTCGTCGCCCGCGACGCCGGCCACGTCCTGCTCTCCGCCGACTACTCGCAGATCGAGCTGCGCGTGATGGCCGCGCTCAGCCGCGACCCCGGCATGACCGAGGCCTTCCAACGCGGCGCCGACATCCACACCGAGACCGCCATGCGCGTGTACGGCGTCATGCGCGAGCTCGTCACCCCCGAGATGCGCTCCGCCTGCAAGATGGTCAACTTCGGCATCATCTACGGCATCTCCGCCTTCGGCCTCGGGCAACGCCTCGGCGTGCCGCGCAAGCAGGCCGCCGAGCTCATCGAGACGTATTTCATGCAGTATCCCGGCGTGAAGGCCTACATGGAGAAGGCGATACAGGACGCCCGCGATAACGGCTACGCCGAGACCCTCCTCGGCCGCCGCCGCTTCCTGCGCGACATCCACTCCCGCAATGCCACCTCGCGCCAAGCCGCCGAGCGCAACGCCATCAACACCCCCGTGCAAGGCACCGCCGCCGACCTCATCAAGCTTGCCATGATCCGCGTCCACCGTGAGCTCAACGCCCGCCGCCTCAAGACGCGCATGGTCTTACAGATACACGACGAGCTTCTGTTCGACGTCCCCCGCGACGAGACGGACACCATCCGCGCCCTCGTGCAAAAGGCGATGACCTCCGCCCTCGATATCGGCATCCCCCTCGACGTCAGCGTTGGGGTAGGCGACAACTGGCTCGAGGCGCATTAGTGTCCTGTAAAATACAGATTTCACGATGGAGGGCGAGCGTCCTCCATCGTGAAACAGGGATCCCGTGGTTTTTCCTCCTGCGGGCAAGAATTCCCCAAGGGGCGCATACGGCCCGCGCCACCTTGCATTAGACCGCTTGCGCCCATGCGTCCTGCAAGCGCCGTATCGCGTCGAACGGCGCGGGCGAGAGGCAGACGGGGCGCACGACCGCGAAATTGATTGCCCCGGCCTGCCGCACGTCGCGCAGGTTGGTCTCGTTGATGCCGCCGATGGCGACGGTCGTGAACGGCGCGGCGCGGATAATCTCCCCCGCCTGCCGAGGCCCTAGCGAGGGGTCTGGGATTTCCTTGGTGGGCGTCGCGAACACAGGCCCGACGCCGCAGTAATCCGGGGTCACCGCCGCCGCCGCTTGCGCCTGCGCGGGGTTGTGTGTGGAGAGACCGAATATCCGGAGCGACGGGTACAGGCGGCGGGCTTCGGGGAGCGTCATGTCATCCTGCCCGAGATGCACGCCGTCGGCCTCGCACGCGGCGGCGATGGAGGGGTCGTCGTTGACGATCAGGCGTGTCCCCGTGCCCCGTGTGATTGTGCGCATATTTTGCGCGACGGCCAGGATCGCCTCGCGCGGCGCCTTCTTCATCCGCAGCTGGACATAGCGCAGCCCCGCACGCACGGCGGCCTCTGTGCAGGTCTCGTAGGACGTGGCGGGGTTGGTCAGCACCAAATACAAACCGAATGTTTCAATGGCCATGGCGATTCCAAAAACATGAGGCGTTTCTTCTCGCGGCGCGGGCTGTTTAACCCTCGTAGCGGAAGAGGCGGAAGCGGAAGATGCGGGGGCGGGCGGGTCCGAGGAAGTGGTTGCTGGAGAACGCGGGGTGGCGGACTTGCCAGTTGGCGCCGCTCTCGTCGCCGTTGAGGCGGAGCTCGGGCTTGAACGCGCCGTTCTCGATGCGCCCCATCTCGACGGAGAGGAAGCGCGTGTTGCCTTCGGCGTTGAGCGTGAAGTCGTGTCCCGCCGCGATGAATTCGTCGTCGCCCGTCTGGATGATGATCGCGCCGCCGCGGCCGTTGTGTTCTTTCTTCCCGGCCTCGGCCCGCGCGAGGAGCGTCCAGCCGCCGATGCTGATGCGCTCTTGCGTGGGCTGTTCGTTGTTCTGGCAGAACACGGCGGTGAGGCGGCCGGTGCCTTGCGCCGCGCCGATGAGGGGCATCAGTTGATTGAGAATCCCATACGCGGCGACGATGGGGTGGTTCGTCGTGAAGCTCTCGAACCCGAACGGCGCGAAGCACAGGCCTTGGTGCCGGCCGAACGCCCAGTAGGCCTTGGCGGCGACGTCGTCGTCGCGCGCGTGCTCGGGGATCATCAGGGGGTTGCCGTCGCGGGTGTATTCGGCGCAGATTTCCTTGAACGTGCCGAGGTAGATGTCAGGCGCGAAGAGGTCGATGCTCGGCGCGGCGGCACGCCACACGTCGAGCATGTGCGCGACGGGGCCGCCGCAGGGGTAGTTGCCCATGGGGGCGTCGGGCGCGGGCAGCCATGCGTTGACGTACATGGGCAGGGGGTACTCCTTCTTGCCCGCCACCGTGACGGCCTCGACGTAACGCGCGTAGTGCCACACGGAGAAGGCCTCTTCCGCGCCGGGGGTGCCGCCGAACACCTCGTCCCATGTGCCCTCAGCCTTGAAGCCGCTTGCGCCCCAGCGTTTGAGCAGCTCGGGGTGGAGGCCGTCCTTGTGCGCGGAGAGGTAATCCATGAGCGGCTTGGGGACGGCGGAGGCGAAGGCGGCGTCCGCGTCCTTCGCGTGGTCGCGCAGCTCGGGGCGGATGCCGATCTCGTTCTGCACCTGCACCATGATGACGGTGTTCTTGCCCGCGTCGATTTTTTTGATGCGGCGCATCAGCGCGGCGAAGGCACGCGCGTCCACGTCGCGGTTCGTTTCCGAGAGGGTGGAAAGGAGGGTCTTGAAACTCCCCGCCTTGTTGCGAGCCTCGGGGAAACGCTGCCCGTCGCGCTTGACCCACTCGGGCGCGTAGCTGGACACGCCGTTCTTCCATGACCCGAACCACAGCACGACGACCTTCTGGTTGTGCTTCCGCGCGAGCCTGACCATGCCGTCGATGAGCGTGTAGTCGTACTTGCCCTCGGCCGGCTCGAACTGCTCCCACGCGATGGGCGCGAGGAAGGTGTTGGCGTTCAGCTGCGCGAACTTCGCGAGGACGCGATCCATGTAATCGATGGCCGACGCGCTGGAGTTGTGCGCCTCGCCCGCGATCATGATGAACGGCTTGCCGTCCACGATCAGCTGCGTGGCGTTCCCCGTTTTTTTGAGGTGCGGGACTTCGGCGACCGCCGCAGCCGCGAGCAGCGCCAAGGACAGGGCGAGTGCGTTACGCATCGGGGCCTCCTCAGGCTTTTTTCTTGGGTATCTTTTTCTTCACGGGCTTGACGGGCTTCGGGGGCAGGGTGGCGCGGTAAGCGGCCTCGCGGTCGAAGCAGCCCTGGACGGCCTCGCGCACGGCATCGACGGTGCGCAGCTCGCTGAGGCACTTGCGCACATAGCACGCGCCCTTGAGGCTGTGCAGGTAGCGGAAATGGCGGCAGCGGAAGGCGTTGACGACGGTCTCCTCGATGTCCTCGGCCGTGGGCGGGATGCCGTACTTCGCGCTCAGCACCTTCAGGTGCTCGCGCTCGAGGTCCAGATGGTCGAACAGCACCTTGCCGAGGGTCTCGAGGTTCATCTTGGGGCGGCTGTGGGTCGGCGGGTGATACTTCGGCTTGATGCGCGTCTTGAACGAGTCGCGGATGTTCGTGAATATCCACGGGTTGCCGACGGCCGCGCGCCCGAGCATGATGGCGTCCACGCGCGTCTTCTCAAACATGTGCCACGCGGCATACGGCGTGTGCACGTTGCCGTTGCCGATGATGGGGATATTGGCACGCTGCTTGACCTGCGCCAAGAGGTTGTAATGCACGTCGCCCCGGTGCCCCTGCGAGGTGTAGCGCGCGTGCAGGGCGAGCGCGGCGCCCCCGGCGGCCTCGACCGCCGCGAGCACGTCGTAGATGGCGAGCTTGTCGGGCGACGGGCCCAGGCGCGTCTTCAGCGTGATGGGCAGGCTGACGACCCTGCGCGCCGCCACGATCATGTCGTGGATGCGCTGGGGGTCCTTGATGAGCTCCGCGCCCGCGCCCTCCGCGAGGACCTTCTTTGCCGGGCACCCGGCGTTCAGGTCGATCGCGACGAAACGCTTCGTCTGCTCGACCTTGACGGCCGCCTCCGCGAACACGTCCGGCTCCGTCCCGTACAGGTGCGCGACGACGGGCCCCTCCAGCTTCGTCGTCTCCATCAAGGCCCACGTCCGCTCCGAGGGGTTGAGCAGGGCCCGCGCGTTCGCCATCTCCGTGTAAGACATGGCCGCGCCATGCCGGTGGCTGATGCGGCGCATCGGCGCGTTGGAATAACCCGCCATAGGCGCGAGGAACACAAGCGGAAGCCCGTTGTCCCGCAACCCGAATATCGTATGAAGTGGATTTGACATAATGAGAATATAACATTTCCCGCCGCGTTTTTGCAAGCACAGTTTACACGGATTTTTTTTGCCGTGCCGGAACATGGTTTTTTAGCGTCGTTCAACCTGATGCTGCCACACATCGGTTGTTCCTGAGGCATCGGGTATGAGAACACCCAAAGAGCAAGGGGGTAGGGGCTATACGTGCCACAATGCGGGAAGCATGTTTCGTTCCGGCCCGCCCTGCGGTTGCCCGGTCTATCGGGGTTGTGTCACCGTTGCGATGAACTGCCGCACGAAAGGCGCGGCGGCGGGGGCGACGGTGGAGTGGTCTTTGCCGGGGAGCTCGTGGAACTCGGTGCGTGGGTGCTTGAGGGTGCGCAGGCTGATGGCCATCAGCTCGTTTTCCTCGACGCGGCAGGGGAACTCGATTTTGCGGTCGCCCGTGATGAGGCAGACGGGGGGGAGTTTCGCCGCGCAGTGATAGAGCGGCGCCTCGGGGGTGATGAGGGGGCGGTATTGCTCGCCCGTGTCGCCGAGCGTTTTCTTGACCGCGAAGTGCGTCGTGACCTGCGCGCTGACGGGGATGATGCCGGCAAGGTCGAGGTTGGATTTCCCGTGCGGCTTGAGCCAGCGCGCGTCCATGCCGACGATGGCGCACAGGTAGCCGCCGGCGGAATGCCCGCTGACGAAAATCCGCTTGGGGTCGCCGCCGAAGCCCTGGATGTTTTTGAAGACCCACGCCACTGCGGCGGCGGCGTCCTCGGCAGGCGCAGGCCATGCCACCTCGGGTTTGAGCAGCCGGTACCCGGCGGTCACGACGACGAGGCCGGCCCTGTCCATTTCGGGGAAGTGCTTGGCGCCGCCCGTCAGGCCTCCGCCGTGGAAGAAGACCAGCACGGGAAGGTCCCGTGCGCCCGTGGGCGAAGAGATGTCGAGCTTGCAGCGCTCGGCCTGATGCACGTCCGCAGGGGGCGTGACATACGGCACGTCCGCCGTGATGGTGAATTCGTCGGCGTGGGTGCTCGCCGCAAGGATTGCCAAACCGAACAGGCAACGTTTCATTTCATTTCTCCTGTGTTAGAGCAGCTCGCCGTAGCGTTTCACGAAGCGGTGCTTCATGAACTGCGCCAGGAGCATGTAGCATGCGAGGGTCAGGGCTAGCCAGCCGAAGTAAATGCCGGGCAGGGGCGCGAGGCCAATCCTCGCGCCAAAGGCGGTGAACGGGATGACCGTGAGCGCGGTCATGCCGAGCAGGGTGATGGCAAAGACGTGGAACGAGGCGCGGCTCTGGAGGATCGGGATTTTCGGCGTGCGGAGCATGTGGATGACGAGCGTCTGCGACCACATGGACTCGACGAACCATCCGGCTTGGAAGACGGCGATGAACAGCTTTGACATGCCTGTGCCTCTGACCTCCGTCCAGCCGCCCCCGCAGATTGAGGGGCAGATGAGGAAGAACATGAGCAGGTAGGTGGTGATGTCGAACACCGAGCTGGTGGGGCCTATCCGCAACATGAATGAGCCGACGGAGGATGCGTCCCACTTGCGCGGTTTGCGGAGGTACTCGACATCCACGTTGTCCCATGGCAGCGCAACGCAGGAGATGTCGTAGATCAGGTTCAGCAGCAACAGGTGGATCGGGAGCATGGGCAGGAACGGCAGGAAGGCGCAGGCCACCAGCACGGAGAACATGTTGCCGAAGTTGGAGCTCGCGGTGATCTTCACATACTTGATCATGTTCGCGTAGGTCTTGCGGCCCTCGATGATGCCGTTCTCCAGGACCATCAGGTCTTTCTCGAGCAGGATGATGTCGGCGGACTCCTTGGCGATGTCCACGGCGGTATCGACGGAGATGCCCACGTCCGCGGCCTTCATGGCGGAGGCGTCGTTGATGCCGTCGCCCATGTAGCCGACGATGTGGCCGTTCGCCCGGAGGGTGGTCACGATGCGCGCCTTCTGTTGCGGGGAGAGCTTGGCGAACACGTTCGTCACCTCGACCGCTTCCGCAAGCTCGCGGTCGCTCATGTCCTCGATGTCCGAGCCGAGCAACAGGTTGTCCACCTGCAGCCCGACCTGCTTGCAGATGCAGCGCGTGACCTTGTCGTTGTCGCCCGTCAGGATTTTTGTGGAGACGCCGTATTCCTTGAGTGCGCGGATGGCGGGCTCGGTGGTGATTTTCGGGGGGTCGAGCAGCGCGAGGTAACCGATCAGCACCATGTCCTTCTCGTCGGCGACGGAGAACGCGCCGACGGGCGAGGGGTCGTTCTTCTGCGCGACGGCGATGACGCGCATCCCGTCGTCGTTGAACCGCGTGACGGTGTTCAGGATGTCGGCGCGGACCTCGTCCGTGAGCGGCACGACCTCGCCCTTGTACTCGACGAACGCGCAGACCGCGAGCATCTCCTCGACCGCGCCCTTGGTGATCATCTGGTGCTTGCCCTTTTTGTCCATCACCACGACGCTCATGCGGCGGCGCTCGAAATCGAAGGGTATCTCATCGACTTTCTCATAGAGGGCGGTGAAGCGCTGGAGCTCCTTCTCGCCGCCGATTTCCTCTTTCGCCTTGTTGATGATGGCGATGTCCACGAGGTTTTTCAGCCCCGTCTGGTAATAGCTGTTCAGGAACCCGTGGTACAGCACGCGCGGCTCGACGTTGCCCGTCACGTCCATGTGGATCTCCAGCACGATGCGGTCTTGCGTCAGCGTGCCCGTCTTGTCCGTGCACAACACGTCCATGGCGCCGAAGTTCTGAATCGAGTTCAGGTGTTTGATGATGGTCTTCTTCTGCGACATCGCGACCGCGCCCTTCGCGAGGCAGGTCGTCACGATCATCGGCAGCATCTCCGGCGTGAGCCCCACCGCGATGGTGATCGCGAACAGCAGCGCGTTCATCCAGCGGTTAGGGTCGTCAACCTTTGTGAAGCCGTTGAGGAAAAACACCACCGGCACCATGACCAGCATGAAGCGTATCAGGATCCACGAGACCGAGTTGACGCCCTTGTCGAAACTGGTCGCGACCGCCGGCGTGTTGAGCGACTTGGCGATGCTCCCGAAGAGCGTGTCGTTACCCACCGCCACCACCACCGCGACGGCCGACCCGCTGATGACGTTGCTCCCCATAAAGGCAAGGTTCTGGCACTCCAGCGGCTCCGCCTTGGCCGACAGCGCGGCCGTCTTCTCCTGCGGCTCGCTCTCGCCCGTCAGCGCCGCCTGGCTGATGAACATGTCCTTGGCCCTGATCACGCGCACATCCGCCGGCACCATGTCCCCTGCGGAAAGGTGGATGAGGTCGCCGACGACAATTTCATCCAGCGGGATCTCGCGCCGCTCGTTCTTCGCCCTTGGCGCGTCCGGGGCATCCGCGTCAATGTCATCCTCATCCAGCGGCCACAGCCGCTCGACCGTGGCGGTCGTCTTCACCATCTCGCTCAAACGCGCCGCCGCATTGCCCGAGCGCGTCTCCTGTATGAAGCGCAAGAACCCGCTGATCATCACCATCGTCAGCACGATGGCCACCGTCATCACGCTCCGCTCGCCCGGCTCGGGCAGCACCACGTCCGTCACGAACGAGACCGACGCCAGCAGCAGCAGGATGCAGGTGAACGGGTCGATGAACGCCTTGAACAGCCGCCTGAACAGGGACATCTTCTGCTGGCGCGTGATTTTGTTGACGCCGAAACGCTCCAGCCGCTCCTGCACCATCTCCTCGTCCAGGCCGTCGGGGGCCGAATACTCCTGCACGACGGCATCCGCCGTCTTCCCCGCAATCTCGACCAGCCGCGCATGGATGAGGTTCCTGCGCTGCGCTTCCTGTTCCTTCGTGGCGCGTGACAACATGAGACTATCCTAACTTTCGACCGTGGACACAAACCTGACCTTCCTAGGTCATCAGACGGGACGATAGTAGCATAAGGGGCGGCGGGTTGGAAGCCGAAAGTTCGGCGTTCAACGAATCTTGGCATTGCGCCCCCCTTGACATCGCCCCCGCCCTTGTGCTACGCTGAATCCCGGTCGGATACATGAGGGAAGCGCGCGCCCGGCGGCAGTAGCCAATGCGTTGCGCTGACCACTGGCGGTCGGGCTTGAAACGAAAGGTGACGTTTATGAAAAAGGAAGTGTCGTTGATGTTGGCGATGATGGTTGGCTGCGCGGTGGCGCAGGACGCGCCTGACGGCGGCGTGTGGTCGGGGACGTGGGACGTCACGGGCGTGTGGGGCAAGATGACGCTCGTGCAGAAAGGGGACGCCGTCACCGGCACCTACGCGGGCGGCGGGGAGATCACAGGGACTGCCGCGGGCAACGTCCTGGACGGGACATGGGACCCGCGCAACAGGAAAGGCCCCCTCCGCTTCACCCTTTCCGCCGACATGATGAGTTTCGACGCGCGCTGGGATTACCCCGGCCGGGCAATGACCCGCGCCGACAAAGGCACACGCCTGACCGCGCTGCCGGCCGCTGCGGCCGCCGCCATCAATGCGGCCGTCGCCAACGTTGCCGCCGCTGAAGCAAAGCCCGACGTTGTTGAGGCAAAGCCCGCCGCCGCCGCTGGTCCGAAGACCCGCGAAGAGGTCGCCGCCGCGCTCAAGAACTTCAGCATCACGCTCGTCTTCGAGGCGCAGGGACAGGCGCCCTACCACCTGCATCAGGCAAGTTGCGACAAGGGCGTGGTTGCCGAAATGAAGGGCGATCGCAACAGCCTGTCCTTTGTGGACCTCGTCGCGAAGAAAGAATACGACCTGGACCCCGAGGCCAAGACCGGCGAGGTTGACGATCTGGACCCGGACGACCCCATCGGGGGTTACCTGTTCTTCGACGGGATGATCCTGAGCCACACGTTCGTCCACAACAGTCACAAGGAAAACTTGGAAAAGACCGGGAGCGAAAAAGTCGCCGGCCGCGACGCGACGGTCTATAACGCCATACCCGACAAGGACGCGAAAGCGGACACGCAGTTGAAAATCTGGCTTGACGACGAATACGGGTTCGCGCTGAAATACGTCCAGACCGGCGGGGGCAAACCGCTGTCCATGGAGGTCACCGAATTCAAGGTCGGCGGCGTCACCATCGAGGACATCCTCAAGAAAGTCAACTTGAAGGATTACAAGATCGACTAGTGTCCTGTAAAACACAGATTTCACGATGGAGGGCGAGCGTCCTCGCGAGCCGTAGACACACTACCTATCACTTGCTTTTATCTCACACAAAGGCACAAAGGTCACAAAGGATTTTTTGACAGATACCTTTCACCTTTTACATATTACCTTTTACATATTACTTATCACCTATCACCTATCACCTATTACCTATCACTTATTACCTATTACTTCTCTTTCAATCCCTCATTGCAAGGCGGAAGCCTTGCGCTCCCGGCGATTCCCAATTATGCATTGTGCATTATGAATTATGCATTATAAAGTTTCCCCCTTGCAATGGGAGGGCGGAAAGGGTAACCTTTTCCCCATCTCAATCGGCGGGTGCCGTTTTGAGGCTGGTTCTTTGACCGCCACGGGGAAGGGGTTCCCCCTGGCGCCCTGCCGCGAAGGGAACACTTCCTTCGCAAAGATGTTTTTTTTTG
>Ga0082212_10004262_pt1 | contig 19888 bp, 14 predicted proteins | sample TergutNt197P3_FD_71548 | JGI IMG/M metagenome (GOLD analysis project Ga0082212, IMG submission 71548) | Neocapritermes taracua P3 segment gut microbial communities from Petit-Saut dam, French Guiana - Nt197 P3 | ecosystem: Host-associated > Arthropoda: Insects > Digestive system > Gut ... | reverse complement strand
ACGCACGGCGACAATGCGGCGAGCCAGTTTGTCGTTCAAACCTGAAACATAACGAAGAAGCGGCGCGCCTGCCGCGTTCAGATCGACGCCGACATTATTGACGCAGAACTGTACGGTCTGCGTCAGTGAGCGATGAAGTTCCTTCTGGTCGACATCGTGCTGATACTGCCCCACTCCGATTAGCTTGGGATCAAGCTTGACCATTTCCGACAGCGGATCCTGAAGCCGCCGTGCCAGGCTGACGGCGCAGCGCATCGAAGCGCTGCGGTCGGGAAATTCTTCGCGAGCCAGGCGCGACGAGGAATAAATTGCAAGTCCCGCGTCGTTGACGGCCGCGATAAAAACATCGGTCAGCCCTTCTTCAACAAGAACCTTCCTCAGCAGGCTTTCCAGTTCCCTTGCATTCGCGCCCGCTCCGATGGCCGCCGCATGCACATTATGTCGCGTAATCAAATCTTTCAAAACAATACGCGGATTGACGACGACTTTTTCAACCACAGGCGGCGCATAAGCCGCAACTGCGACAGGCGCGGTCAGCGATGACAGCATCGCGGAAAGCGGATCGATAAAAGTGTTTTCCACAATGTCTTCAACATCCGATGGCGGGTCATCAACCGAAACCTCATCGGCGGCCGCCGTGCCATCAACCGAAACGGCATCTTCAGACATATCCCGCGCAGGAACGGCATTTTCAACCGCGTCTCCGGCAGGAACGGCATCGGCAGACGCCTCATCTACAGAAATAGCATCAAAGGTTATGCCATCGACGGAAACGGCATCTTCAGCCGTATCCAGCGCGGGAACAGCATCTTCAACCGCGTCTATGACAGAAACGGCATCAGCAGTCTCGGGCGGATCAGTGACAGGTTCCGACGGCGCTTCTCCCTTAGGTTCTTCAGAGGTTTCGGATGTTTTATTAATAACGACGGGAGAGACTGTCTCAAGCGCGGCTTTTGACGCGGCCGCGAGAGTTTTTTCCGTCAGCCTGATTTTAACGCCTTCAAGAAAACGACCGGTTCCATCAACCACGGCCACGCTGCATTCGCGCCCTTTTCCCATATCCAAGCCCATAACCACGATAGGCCCGGCCGGCGGAGCAAGCAGCAAGCTGGCAAGATTTTCCTGAAATACCTTTATTGCTTCACGATCCGCGCGCTCTTTCAACTGCGTCCTGACTTCCGTCTCAATCATGGGCCGCAGCATACGGTTGTATGATTCACGAACGGCGGTTTCAAGAACGGCAAAAAATTCCGATTCCCTGTCTTCATTGTTTTTGAGAATCGACGTCAGCAGATATTCTATGGCTTTTGCATTATCGCCTTCGATGGAGGAAACAAGAACGCCCTCTTTGCAGCCGCGGCGGATTGCCAGTACACGATGCGACGGGACGGAGGAAACAGGTTCCCGCCGATTATAGTACATGTTGTACTTTGTTTTCTGTCCGACCTTGGCGGGAACAACGGCGGAAACAAGATGCCCCTCGCTCCAAAGCATTTCACGCAGGGTCTGGCGGTGTTCGGCCTTTTCCCAGATCCATTCCACGAGAATATCCAACACGCCCTGCAAGGCCTGCTCGCGGTTGAGAACGCCTCTGGCGGGATCCACGAACACGTCAAGGCGTTCGTTAATGTCGCGGCCGTCGGCCTCCTGTTTCCAGAAATATTCCGCCAGCGGCCCAAGCCCTTTTTCGATGGCTTCTAGCGCCCGCGTTTTCTTCCTGGGTCGAAACCGGCGCCGCATATCTTCCAGTTCCGATTTCGACAGGCATCCTTCCACCTTTGCCTGAATCTCGTCTGTGAGCGCGCCCTGCTCCGAGAGCATTTTAATAAGCTCAGTTCGCAGTTCCAGCGCTTCCCGATAGTGAGCCAAACGATCCTGGATAATGCGAATTTTTACTTCGTCCAGACCGCCTGTGGCTTCCTTGCGGTAGCGGGCGATGAATGGGCCGACAGACCCGTTTTGTAAAAGTGCGACAGCCGCCGAAACGGAAGTTTCGGGGATCGCGGTTTCAAGAGCGATTCTACCTATAATAACAGCGTCCATAGGGGAATATTCTTACCGAGGCTAATTCAGGAATCAACCGATAAATTCGTTTTCGGGGTAAATAAAATAAATGAGGTTCTTGCAAAACCTCCGGTTTTCCTGGGAGCGCGGACATCTTGTCCGCATTTTTAAAAAGATTTGCGGGCTAGAATGCTGCGCTCCCAAGGGTTTTGAAAGAACCTCAAATTAAAAACGGCCGCCTAAAACGCCTCCGATGCCCGGCATCGGTCTTCTTCCCTGCGGTTCAAACCCTCGCGGCGAAGGCGAACCTGCGGAGGTAGTTCTCCTGGAGTCACGTTCGGCTCGATCAAGCTGCGCGTCTGAAAACTCCAGTTCGTTTAACGCAAACGTCATCGGCTGTTTAAGTTCCAGATCCAATCGCGTTCCCGGATTGATTACCAGATCGCGGCCACGCGAAAAAAGCACCTGCGCCAGACCGGCAGCCGCTCCGATACCTGCGCCGACAGCTGCGCCCGTTCCGATGTTTCCGGCGCCGACCCCAACAACGGTACCCAGCATCGTACCTGAAGCAGTCGTACCAATGACTGTCTCAATATCTTCAACCGCGGAACCTCCGCCGCCTTCAACCGATTCGGATCGACGGTCAACGGTTTCCTCGCCCGGCCCATGTATGCCGCGAAAAGCCGCTATCAGCGGATGTCTAACGCCGTTTGGAAGCAAAACATCGTCAAAGCGCACCGTAAGCCGGCCTTTCCCCTTGATGCGTCCCGGACGGACAACTTCCGTCACCGTGCCGCGAATGTTTGAGCCTTTCGGGATTATAAGCGTCTGCTGAACCCATATCGGATAAACCGTTTCCGCGTAAAACACGTCGCCTGCCTGGCTATTGCGGGTGTTCAGGTAATCCGCAAGCGCTATTGGAATAACTGTTCCATAGGGTACGATTATGCCCTCGGACAAAACCGCCTGGTCGTCCTGCTGCCCGGCGGCGGTTATCGCCGTAAAAACAAACACAAGCAGAAAAACACCGGAAGAAAACTTTTTAAAATTCATATACGGAAGCCTCCTTACGCAATTTATGACGTTCCGATGTTGAAATTGTATCAAAAAAATAATATTTCACTTCCACTGGAGTTTTTCATTCAAAATATCAAAGAATCTTTTCCGGAAAGGAAGCAGGAGTTTCAGCGGGGCTTCCGCCCTGTTCAACCTGATTCGGTCATTCGGCCGCAGAGACATTCCCACCTGTCCGTCAACCGACAGCATTACATCCCGTCCACGCATGAGGCGTACCTGCAACTCCTGCCGGTCGGGCATAACCAGCGGGCGGTTGGTAAGCGAATGCGGGCAGATCGACGTGACAATTATAGCGTCAAGCGTTGGATACACAATCGGCCCGCCGGCAGCGAGTGAATACGCCGTCGAACCCGTCGGCGTCGATATAATCAGCCCGTCGGAACGGGTAAAAAGAGCCGGCTGATCGCCTATGCGGATCTCAAGCTCAATAAGGCGTGATACGGAACCTTTGTTGATAACCGCGTCGTTGAGCGCCAGGTACCTTGAAAGCAAGGACTCGTCGCGCGACACCTCAATATGGAGCATCCCCCGTTCTTCAATCCCGTAACGCCCGTCAAGCAGAGTCTCAAGCGCGGCATATATCTCGTCCATACGCACTTCCGTCAGGAACCCGAGCGAACCGAAATTTACGCCGACAATCGGCACGCCGCGTTCGCCAACGACGCGTGCGGCGCGCAGCAGAGTTCCATCGCCGCCAAGCGAAATTACGGCATCCATTGCCTCCGATATGAAATCGACTGATGCGTCTTCAGATTCCGGTTCTACCGAAACTTCAACATTCCGGTCGCGCAGCCAATGAACTATTTCATTCATGACGCGGCGGACGCGATGTTCCTGCTTTTTGGCTATAATGCCGACGTTTCTAATACTTTTCATTAACATTTACCCGTATTTGCAATTCGAGGTTCTTGCAAACCCCCTGGGAGCGCGGCCTTCTAGCCCGCAAATCTTTTAAAAATGCGGACAGGATGTCCGCGCTCCCAGGAAAACCGGAGGTTTTGCAAGAACCTCATACGTAATTAAATAAGCCTCATGCGCAGCAGAAATTCCAGATTCCCTTCCGCGCCGGGCAGCGGCGACGGGATGCTGCCGATAACATCATAGCCGTTCGCTTCAGAAAAAGCGGCAACCGCGTCTAGCGCCCTTTGCCGCGCTTCTGGATCGCGCACGATACCGCCCTTGCCTACATCTTCCCTTCCCGCCTCAAACTGCGGCTTGACCAGCGCCACAATATCGACAACCCCGCCGCTGATTCCCGTAAAACGCGCCTCAATCGCCGTTTTTAAAGGAACCAGTATCTTGGTTATTGAAATAAAAGACAAGTCCATACAGACAAACGCAAGAGCATCCGGCAGATCGGCTGCCGTCAGGTTGCGAACATTGAACTCATCCCTGACGATTACACGCGCGTCGCTTTGAAGTTTCCACGCGAGCTGCCCTTTTCCGACATCAAAAGCGTAAACGGCGCGCGCGCCGCGTTGCAGCAGACAGTCGGTAAAACCGCCGGTCGAAGCCCCAAGATCGGCGCAGACAAGACCATCGACGGAAACATTGAAATGATCAAGCGCCGCTTCAAGCTTGACTCCGGCGCGGCTTACGAAACGCGGCTGATTGAGAATGCGGATAACGGCGTCATCCGCGACCATTCGCCCCGGCTTTTCCACTTTCTGTTCATCGGCCAGAACCTGTCCGGCCAAAAGAAGCGCCTGCGCCTTATGACGGCTTTCGGCCAGTCCTCTATCCGTTAGAATTTGATCAATACGACGTTTCATCTGGGAACCATTGCAGGTAATCAGGCGGCGCGGCTGATAAAATACCCGGCAATTTCACGCAAAGTTTCCGCCTCCGTTCCGAAACCGCTTATGTCGGAAAGCGCGCCGTCAACCAGTTCTCGCGCCTTTTGGCGTGAAACTTCAACGCCGTAAAGCGCGGGATAGGTCGCCTTTTGCGCCTTTTCATCCTTGCCCGCGGTCTTGCCCAGTGTTTCGCTGCTCGCTGTGACATCAAGAATGTCATCCACGATTTGAAACACCAGGCCAAGCTTGTTTCCGAAACGGGTCATGTTTTCAAGATCGGCGTCGCTTGAGCCGGCGGCCAGCGCGCCAGTACGCATACAGGCCGACAGAAGCGCCCCGGTTTTGGAATGATGAATATATTCAAGCGTCAACGCATCGATCGGTTTTCCTTCCGATTCAATATCCGCAACCTGGCCGCCGATCATGCCGCGTACGGTTCCGGTAGCGTAAGCAAGCTCTCCGATAATCCGGACGCGGACGGCATCCGTCGTTCCGGGAATCTCTGTAAGCGCCTGGTAACAGCGCGTCATCAGCGCGTCGCCGGCCAGAATCGCAATCGCGTCTCCGAAAACCTTGTGACAGGTAGGCACGCCGCGGCGAAGATCGTCGTTGTCGAGCGCGGGCAAATCATCATGAATCAGCGAATAGGTGTGCATCATTTCAATCGCCGCGCCGAGGTGAAGGAGCGTGTCGCGGCATCCGCCGAGGCATTCTCCGGAAGCCAGAACGAGAATTGGCCGCAGCCGTTTGCCGCCCGCAAAAATGGAATGGCGCATTGCCCTGTGGATGACAAACGGCGTTTCGCTTACAGGCGGGAGCAATTTATCAAGCGCATGATCGACAAGTTTTCGCGTTTCCGAAAGATAAATTTTTATATCCATAACTTCTATTTTTGATTGCCGATTTTTGATTGCTGGTTGTTGATTTTAATCCGAACTTTCTTCGGGAAATGGCTGTTCGGAAAGCGTTCCGTCGGCGGCTTTAGTAAGAATTTCAACCTTACGCTCGGCATCCTCCAGTTTTGATCCGCAGAAGCGGCTTATCTTTATACCTTCCTCAAACAGTTCCAGCGACCGCTCAAGCGTCATATCGCCTGTTTCCAGCTTGCCGACAATATCTTCAAGCGTCTTAAGCGCCGATTCAAAATCCTTCACCTTCAGTTCTTCCACAACAGTTCTCCCATATCACAGGAATCAGCGTACAAGTTCAAGCGCTGTTATCAGTTAATAATGCATTATTGCGTTTCAAAAGAAATAATTGATGACACAGCTTCCAACACCTGCCTTAGTAAATCTTTTGGCATTTGTTCGACAATCTTGCATTCACGGGCGAGTAAATCAATAACTCTCACCTGTTCGCAAATCACGTCGCCCTTTGTTTTGGTTCTATCGTCTAACTGTACGTGAAAGCGCAAAAGCCTTGTTTGGCTCGTAATCGGACAGACAAGCGCAAGATTGCGCTTTTTGTTATACAAAGTTCTGCTTATAATCACTGCCGGACGATGTCATTATAACAAGTATATACGGTCATCCCTAAAAGTTTCAACGTTAAAATGTATCCTCGCAAGATTGAACAGTTGAAGTAAGAGCCGTTTACGGTACATAATTATTTTATGCTTAATGCCTGGTGTTTTTCCGCCGCTGTCATAGGCGCGGCGTAGATTATTAATAATATGGATCACTCCACGCTTGTTTATTTGCGCGAACACAACCCGGCCTGGAGGCTCCTGGCTTCGAAGTACGCGCCGCTTACGGCCGGTTTCCTGTACCGGGTGTTTGTAGCGACCAATGTGCGTGTAATAAGCGAGGCAGACCTTTCCGAAGCGTTGGAGTATGAACTATTTTCCCTGCGCGAAAGTTTCGGCGCCGACGCCTACCCAAAAAGCGCGGAAGAATATCTTAATGACTGGGCATCCCCTGACAAGGGCTGGCTGCGCAAGTTCTACAAGTCTGGTACCGATGAGGCGCAGTTTGATCTGACGCCCTCCACGGAGAAAGCTATTGCGTGGCTTGCGTCGCTGACCGATCGGCCGTTTGTCGGCGCCGAGTCGCGATTGCTGACGCTTTTTTCCCTGCTGGAACAGATTTGCTCCGGCACCGAAGCCGACCCCGCAAGGCGCGTTGAAGATCTACGCAGAAAGCGTGACGAAATTGACGCCGAAATAGACCGTGTGATGGCAGGCAACGCGCCGCTTCTGGACGATACGGCGGTCAAGGACCGCTTCCTGCAGTTTCAGCAACTGGCGCGCGAGTTGCTGGCCGACTTCCGCGAAGTGGAACACAACTTCCGCCGGCTCGACCGCAAGGTGCGCGAGAAGATCGCTCTGTGGGATGGAGCAAAGAGCGCTCTGCTCGACGATATCATGGGCGAACGCGACGCCATTGGCGATTCCGACCAGGGACGCAGCTTTCGCGCCTTTTGGGACTTCCTGATGTCCGGACGCCGACAGGAGGAACTTTCCGCGCGGCTCGACCAGGCTCTCGCCTTACCTGCAGTTGCGGCGCTTAACCCTGAACCGCGCACTCGCCGCATACATCACGACTGGCTGGAAGCCGGCGAACATACGCAGCGCACGGTGGCTCAGCTGTCACAGCAGCTGCGCCGCTTTCTGGATGACCGTGTTCTCCTGGAAAACCGCAGAATCCTTGAACTCCTGCACGGCATAGAGACAAAAGCGCTTGTTCTGCGCGAATCCACGCCGACTGAAAACCTGACGACACTGGACGCAATGGGAGCGGACATATTGCTTCCCATGGAGCGGCCGCTGTACACGCCCGGCGTTAAACCGAGACTGGCCGATCTGGCGCTTGACGCGGAAGATGACGAAATTGACACCGCGCGGCTGTTCGACCAAATCGTGGTAGACAAGGCGCGCGTACGCGCAACGATTCAACATGCATTACGCCGTCGGACGCAAATAATTCTGCGCGAATTGTTGGAAGAAGAACCCCTGCAACAGGGACTGGCCGAATTGTCGGCATATCTGGAACTGGCGCACGACGGAGAAAACAACGTAATATTGGACGGACTGCGCGCCGTCGTCGACGAAAACATGGAGGATGCGATCCGCTGGCGGGGATCGGATACACAGGGCGAACCAGTCGAACGTCTGGCCCGTCTGCCTCGCGTGATCTTCATGCGCTTGCCTGTAACTTGAATATGAAGTGTGCAGACCTGGGAGCGCGGGCGTCCCCGCCGGCGTACAATTAATGATGCGGGCAAGAGCCGCGCTTCCATCAAAAATGCCAACTTCATATTTAAGTTACATCAACGATGGTTCACGGCAAGCCGCCGGAGGCGGCTGACCTGAGCGGCAACGGAGATAAATATGTATGATACGACGCAGGAAACAGATTTAGTTGAACCATCGCCCGGCATGGCCGTTACCGCGCCGGAACTGTCGCTGATCATGGTGCGTCTGCTCAAAGGCGTGCTTTACCGTGATGACGACGAACGCCTGTGGGCGATCCTGCTGCGCATGCAATCGCGGGTGAGGGATCATGCGGGAACGTTGCTGCTCGAATTGTTTTTAGATGAAGCTGAAGGCTACGCTTTTCTGAAAAGCCTCCCTGATCCTGATGAATCCGAAGGCGCGCCGCATCTGCCCCGATTGATTGCACGGAGAGCGTTGTCATACCCGGTAAGCCTGATGCTTGCTTTGCTGCGCAAGCGTATGGCGGAATTTGACGCCGGCGGCGGCGATACCCGCCTGGTGTTATCCCGCGACGAGATCGCCGAACTGATACGCGTGTTCCTGCCCGACGACACTAACGAGGTGAGACTAATCGACAAAGTGGATGAGACGATTAACAAGGTGGTCGATCTGGGTTTCCTGCGCCGGCTCAAATCCGCCGCGGGCAGCGGCAGGCAGGTTGGGCAGGAAAGAGGACATTACGAGGTAATGCGCATCCTCAAGGCCTTTGTAGACGCGCAATGGCTGGCAGAATTCGACGCCCGCCTCGAAGCGTATCGCAGCATGGCGCTTTCTGGTGATACAGATGCGGCACAGACCGAAGGAGGATCCGATGTCTGAAACGCCAATGCCTTTGCTTGACTTTGTGGACGATGACAGCCGCGCGGGATTTCGCATGCAGCGTCTGGAAGTGCTCAACTGGGGTACTTTCGGCAAGCGAGTCTGGCGCTACGAACTTGGCGGACGCAACAGTCTGCTAACCGGCGACATCGGATCGGGCAAGTCAACGCTGGTTGACGCCGTTACGACCCTGCTGGTGCCCGCGCAGCGCGTGGCCTACAACAAGGCCGCAGGGGCTGATGCGCGCGAGCGAACCCTGCGTTCATACGTACTCGGCCACTACAAGAGCGAACGCAACGAGGCGACAGGCAGCGCCCGGGCGGTGGCGCTGCGTGACGCGTCCAGCTATTCCGTTATTCTTGGCGTGTTCCGTAATGAAGGCTACGCCCAGGATGTGACGCTTGCACAGGTGTTCTGGCTGAAGGACTCGCAAGGTCAGCCCGCGCGCCTTTTTGCAGCGACCGAAGGCGTCATGACGATCGCCGACGATTTTATCGGCTTCGGCAAAGATATTTCCGCATTGCGCAAGAAACTGCGCGGTGCGAAATGCGAACTTTTTGACAGTTTCCCTCCATATGGAGCATGGTTTCGCCGGCGTTTTGGCATTGATCACGAGCAGGCTCTTGAGTTATTCCATCAAACGGTGTCGATGAAATCGGTCGGCAACCTTACTGATTTCGTGCGAAATCACATGCTGGAACCTTTCGATGTCGGCAGCCGTATCGAGGCGCTGATCCGTCACTTCGAAGATCTGGATCGCGCCCATCAGTCGGTGCTTAAGGCAAAGCGGCAGATCGATCTGCTCGCGCCGTTGGTGGACGATGGGCTGCGCCACGGCAATCTCTCCGAAGAGATTCTTGAACTTCGCGACGGGCGCGAAGCGCTGCGGCCGTATTTTGCGCGGCTTAAGCGCGAGTTGCTTGATCGGCGTCTCATTCATCTGGCAGAGGATGCGGCAAAGCTTGATGCTTTGATCGAACGGCTGACAGAACGACGTGACGCCGGAAGAATCGACGTAAGCAACCTGGAACGCGCACTTCGAGACAACGGCGGCGACCGTTTGGAACAACTGGCTGCCGATATCCAGCGCAAAGAGGTCGAAAAGGTTCACCGCCTGCATAAAGCGGAGCGCCACACGGACCTGCTTGCCCGCATCGGCGATACTCCGCCGGACGGCGAAGCAGCTTTTATCGTTCAGCAGCAGTCAATCGATGCTCGCACGGAGTCGATTCGCGATAGCATTGCGAATCTCAACAATAGTGAAAACGAAGAAATTTTTTCATTACGCAAGGTACAGGAAGAACACACGCTTTTATCCGATGAAATCGACAGTCTTTCTCTTCGCAAGAGCAACATCAACGCCGCCCAGATTCGCATTCGCGAGGCGCTTTGCGAGGCGCTTTCAATCGGCGAAGACGAACTGCCATTTGCAGGCGAACTTATCCAGGTAAATGAAGACGAACGAGACTGGGAAGGCGCTGCTGAACGGCTGCTGCACGGTTTCGGCCTCTCATTGCTGGTGTCCGACGCGCGATACAAGGCAGTGGCGGGATGGGTGGATCATCAGCATCTGAACGCGCGGCTGGTCTACTTCCACGTCCGGCCGCGCAAGACCGCACAATTCGGCGGCCTGCACCAGCAATCCCTTGTCAGAAAACTTTCCATCAAACCAGGCTCTCCCCACTATGAATGGCTGGAACAGGAACTTCACATTCGTTTTGATATGGCATGCTGCGACAGCGCCGATCAATTCCGCCGCGAAACTCGCGCGATCACGCGCGCCGGGCAGATCAAGGAACCGACAGGGCGTCATGAAAAGGACGACCGCAGCCGCATTGACGACCGCAGCCGCTATGTGCTGGGCTGGAGTAATGCCGATAAGCTGCGCGCCTTGCGAAGCCGGCGGGAGCGCCTGGAGAGACGGTTGGCGGCGATGAATCAGCGCATCGCCGTGATCAAACAGGAGCGGGAACAGTTTGAGAGCCGGCGTGAGACGCTGGCCAGACTGGAGGAGTTTACGCGCTATGCCGACATCGACTGGCGGAGCCTGGCATGCGAGATAGCGGCGCTTGCAGATGAGCGCGAGCGTTTGGAGTCGTCATCCGATACCCTGCGTGAACTGGGCCGTCATTTGAAAGCCGCGCAGGACAGCCTGGCTGGAATCCAAACCAGCCTGGATGCTGCGCTTGGTAAACGCGGGGAAATTAAGAGCAGGCATGAATCTGCACAGGAACTGCGGAACCAGGCCGGCGCCATTTGTGACGCGACGCCGATCTCAGACGACAGGATCACGCGACTTGAAATCTGGCGGCGAGAGGCGTTGGGCGAGCATCAGTTATTGATCGAATCATGCGACAACCGCGAGCAGGAAGTGCGCAAGTGGCTGCAGGATCGCATCGACATGGAAGACAAACGTCTGGTGCGCATGACCGAACGCATTGTCAACGCAATGCGTGGTTTCAAAGAGGAATTCAAAGCAGAAACCGTGGATATGGACGCGAGCCTGGCTGCACTGGGTGAATACGCGCAAATGCTCGACGACCTGAGGCGCGACGACCTGCCCCGATTCGAGGCGCGTTTTAAAGAACTGCTCAACGTCAACACAATTAACGAAATCGCAAACTTTAACGCGCAACTCGCGCGCGAGCGGGAAACGATAAAGGAGCGCGTCGAACTTATAAACAAATCCCTTCAGGCCATCGACTACAATCCGGGACGCTTTATACGGCTTCTGGTGCAGCCCGGTACAGACGCCGAGATTCGCGACTTTCAGCAGGATTTGCGCGCATGCACGGAGGGAACGCTGACGGGAACGGCGGATGAACAATATTCGGAAACCAAATTCCTGCAGGTCAAAGCCATTATCGACCGGTTCCGGGGCCGCGACGGTCTGTCGGATATCGACCGGCGCTGGACGGTAAAAGTCACCGATGTACGGAACTGGTTCCTTTTCTCAGCAAGCGAGCGTTGGCGCGCCGATGGCGCCGAACACGAACACTATTCGGATTCAGGCGGCAAGTCCGGCGGTCAGAAAGAAAAATTGGCCTATACGGTACTGGCGGCCAGTCTGGCTTACCAGTTTGGTCTGGAGGAAGGCGAGGTGCGATCCAGATCATTTCGTTTTGTGGTCATAGATGAAGCCTTCGGGCGCGGCACCGATGAATCCGCACAATACGGGCTGCGCCTGTTCCGGAAACTCAATCTCCAGTTGTTGATCGTTACGCCGCTGCAGAAGATTCACATCATTGAGCCGTTTGTGTCAGGCGTAGGCTTCGTGCATAACGACGACGGGAGCGATTCGCGGCTGCGCTGCCTGACTATTGAGGAATACCGGGAGCAGAAAGCCCGCATGGGCGGAGCGGAGTCATGAGTTGGACTACTTCTAAAGATTTGCGCGCACAGGTTCAACGTCTGTGGGATCGCGGCGATTTAATGCGCGCTTGCGTGACGGACGCCGAGATATGGCCTCGGCGTCTGACTTTAAAGACGCCTGCCGCAGCCGATCTATCGGATCGGTTCGAAGCGATACGCGAATGGGTAAGCGAAATAGCCGGCACGCCCTGCATTAGGATCGACTGGCGCGAATGGACGCACAGGGTTCAAGGCAGACAGCGGTTTCCGTCCGCCGTCTGGGTTGATTCGCTTCAGGATGCCCTGGTTTTCATCGGACAGACCAGGGCGGCGCAGCGTTACAAGGCGCTTTGGCGGCAGACTGCCGCCGTTCAGCCGACGCTGCTCGCGTGGCTGGCAAAGCGACCGCACCAGGCGCTGAATCTTATCGACTGCTGGGATCGTCTGCTCGCCGTCGTTGCGTGGCTGAAAACTCATCCACGGCCGCGCGTATACCTGCGCCAGGTTGACACGCCGGGCGTGGACAGCAAATTCATCGAAGCCCATCGGAGCGTACTTGCAGAGTGTCTGGATCTGGTTTTACCGCCCGATGTCATCGACACGGCGGCAAACGGCGCGGCGCAGTTCGCCCGCCGTTACGGTTTCCTGGAAAAACCCGCGCGCATCCGTTTCCGGCTTCTTGACCCGGAATTGCCAAACATGCCCGGTTGCCGCGGCTTGTCTGACATCACACTGGACGCAACGAGTTTTGCCGCGCTCTCGCTGCTGCCCGCGCGTGTGTTCATCACCGAGAACGAAATCAACTTCCTGGCCTTCCCGCCTAATGAAAAAGCGATCGTAATTTTCGGCGCGGGCTACGGGTGGGAGTCGCTGTCGCGAATAGCGTGGCTGCACAGCCGCGACATATACTACTGGGGCGATATCGACACGCACGGTTTTGCCATACTCGACCAGTTGCGCGGTTATTTCTCTCATGCGGTTTCATTCCTGATGGATAGGGAGACTTTGCTCGCCCATCGGTTGCATTGGGGCACGGAGCCGGATCCCTTTCGTCACGAACTTGTCCGGCTTACGACAGAGGAAGCTGCGCTCTACGACGAACTTCGTTTCGACTGTATTCAACCCGAACTGCGTCTGGAGCAGGAGCGCATCGGTTATGGCATACTCGTCGAAAGCCTCAAGCGCATTGCCGTTTAACCCGGATTCCGATGATAACGTAATCCGTAGTTGAATATTAAAATTCTGGAAGAACTTTTATGGAAATACTCCCATCAGTTCTGAGTTCTGACGGTATTACAAATTGATAATATTCATTCATGGCATCATCTTTCTTATAGTAGCCAAACTGTTGCAGGAACGGTTGAAAGGACATCAATTGCACGGTTTTGATATTTTTATCGTAAGTATAATCAATATACAGTGTAGCTGCTTCCAGACGCGCAGATACCCGCATATTTGCAAAAGAATCAACTTTATATCTATAATCATTACTTGGGAAGTAAAATTCGGGAAAAAGATAGCTGACCAGCAATTGATCCCCTCTGAAATCCGATAATTCCTTTTTATCATAATTCAGCTTAAACCGCCCGTTGCAGATCGAAGTAATGATACTTCCATTAATGGTAATAATGTTATTTTTGTAGCATTTCGGCTGGTCAATATCATTGACATTGATTTTACTTCCTTTGGGTACGGCGGAAGCGTCAATTATGATTTCGCCGTACCCGCGGTAATCTCTCCATTCGTTCCTTATATTCAATTGTTCTGCTTCACTCATTTTTTCCCACGCGGCAATCCGGTTTCTGTACGCTGCCGTCCGCTCAATCTGTTTCTGTTCTTTGTAGTTTCCTTCCCAAATGGCGAAGATATACACCAACGCAATAATACACGCCGGCGTGATTACATTGACAGAGATGTTCACAATCCTCGCGGCGTCTCTGTAGTATGCTGTGTGCCTGGTAACAATCAACGTCAATATAAACAATACCAGGCACAAACCCGCGCCCTTGAGGATGAAATAAAGCAGATATTGTTCGGTAATCAACGATTGCATTACAGGTCCAATAAATTGAAGCAATAATTGAACATCGGCAAAGATTAAACCAAATACAAGCGCGAAAAACGCAATGGCATAGAATCTGAATTTCCGAATAAGCGCGGCAGTCAGCGAGCTCCCGGCGGTTATAATTGATGTGTAAATAATCATTACAACAAATCCCGCCAGAAAGAATCCAATGTCATATTTATATATCAAGTGGATATTTCCGCGAAACGCCGCAAGCGCAGTAAAGGCCGCATACTCTGCCAGATACAGAAGCGTGTATAAAAGAGCGGCGGAAACTATCCAGATGTAAAACATCGCATGCGTTGATAAAAACCGGCTGACGCCGGTTTGCGGGTAAACGTCGGCGCTCTGATTTATTTGACGGTAACGGCAGTTTTTGTATGTGATAACGCCCAAAAGCCCCAGTACCATTAAAACGACTGAAGTATCCTGCAATAGAAAAGGTCTGACCCAATCAGTATCCTCAAATAATCGAATAAAAAAAGGAATTGACCTTTCAAAAAAGATGACGCAGATAATGCCTATGCCTATGAGCGATTTGACCGATTTAACGCCGCTTAATTTAACGCGAATCAATTGCATCGTGTTTTTCAGTTCGTATTTTGTAATAAACATTTCAATTTTTCTCATAATATTACTTTGAATCGAGAGCGAGACGAAAGCCAAAGACGGAGAAGCGTATCCAGGGTTCGTTGGCGCCGCGAAACGACACCAGTAATTCCAGCGCCGGGTTGTTTTCCCACCAGCTCCCGCCGCGAATCACGCGGGACCTGCCCGTGGAAGGTCCCTGGGGATTCGTCTGAGTTTCACTGGTGTAATTTCCATACCGATCGTTTACCCATTCACCCACATTTCCGCTCATATCATATATGCCCAGTTCGTTCGCTTTTTTCGTTCCCACGCTATGCGTCATTTTCATGCTGTTTCCGATGTGCCATGCCACTTCATCAAAATCGTCGCCGCCGCTGTACTTATATCCATTGCTTTTGTTGCCGCCCCGCGCAGCATATTCCCACTCGGCTTCCGTCGGCAAACGATAGTTTTTTCCCGTCGCGGCGTTCAGTTTGCTTATAAATTCATGGACATCAACCCAATCAACCCTTTCCACGGGCAGATCGTCTCCTTTAAAAAAAGATAAATTGCTGTCATAACCCATTACCGCTTTCCACTGTTCCTGTGTTACCTCGTATTTCCCTATATAAAAATTATTCAGCGATACCCGATGCGACGGTTTTCCAATATCCCGGCAATCGCTTCCCTGTTCAGGCGTACAGCCCATCGTGAACGTCCCGCCGCCAACAAATACCATCTCATCGTAAATGCCTGCCATTATCTGTTCCCTTCGGCGTTCGAATTGCTCACGCTCTTCCCGCTCGTGCCGCGCCTCGGGAAGAACTTTTATTGAAACATTCCCATCTAATAACATCGGCGTTTCGCCACTTATTAATGGTGTTAGAAATAGGTAGTATCCGGTAATTACATCTTTATCCTTGTAGTAATAAAACTGCTGCATAAACGGCCAGACCGACAAAAGCACCGCTTTTATGTTCTTGTCATAAGCGTAATCAATATGAAGGGTCGTATCCTCAAGGCTCGCCGATACACGCATATTGGCAAACGGCGTCAATCTATGCTGCTGCATGTCGTAGTACGCGTCGGGGAAAATATAGCTTATCAGCAATTTGTCTCCGTCGAAATCCGACAATTCATCTTCGTCATAAGTCAGTTTAAAACGCCCGTTGCAATAGCTTTTATCCAAACATGCTTTCGGCTGGTTTATGTCATTGACAATAATTTTACTCCCTTTCGGCACGGCTGAAGCGTCAAGCGTAATTTCTCCATGCCCGCGGTAATCTTTCCAGTCATTCCTCATATTCAATTGTTCCGTATCGCTCAATTTATCCCGCGGAACATCCCGCTTATTGAAATATAAAATCCTGTCCGAATCGGGGTCGTTGAAGTTTTGAAAATAATAGGGATTTATATAATAATAACCGATATACAGCATGGCAAGGACGCATGCCGGCGTGATTACGGTGAAGGAGATTTTTATAATCCTCGCGGCGTCACGGTAATATGCCGTGTATTTATCAACAATAAACGTCAGCATTAACAAGGCAAGGCATAAGCCGGCGCCCTTGATAATAAAATTAATCAGCCCATCCTCGATAATTAGAAATTTTATTACCGGCCCGCAAAAGTTAATCAATGGCTGCTTATCGGCATACATTAAACCAAATACAAGCACGAAAAAGCCAACGGCATAAAATCTGAATTTTCGAATAAGCGCGGCTATGAGCGCTGCTGCAGAAGCGATAACGGATGTGTAAATAATCATTACGACAAATCCGGCCAGAACGAATCCTATGTCAAATTTGTATATCAGACGGATATTTCCGCGAAACGCCGCAAGCGCCGCAATCATGCCATATTCGACCAGATACAGCAGCGTGTATAATAGAGCGGCAAAGACTATCCATATGAAAAATATCGCATGTGTGGATAAAAACCGGCTGACGCCGGTTTGAGGATAAACATCAGTGTCCTGGTTTATTTGCCGGTAGCGGGAGTTTTTGAACGTAATAACGGCCCAAAGCCCTATCATGAACACAAGCGAATAATCCAGCAGCTTGTATGGTTCAACCCAGTCCGTCTCGGCGGACATCCGAATAATTAAAGAAATCGGGCTTATCAGAAAAATGGCGCAGATAATGCCTATGCCAGCAAGCAGTGTGCCGGATTTCATCCCGCTTAATTTAACGCGGATCAACAACAGCGTGTTCTTCAATTCGTCTTTTGTAATAAACATTCCAGTTCGCCCTCCCTGTCCTCTCCGGTCAGGTAAACACACAAATCTTCCGGCTTCACGGCGGAAACACGCAGACCGCTTTGTTTCGCATTTGCCGCAACTTCGTCGTCAAAGCGCTCCATTATTACCGCCTCGCCGCTCATCCCGCTTTTTACAAAAAGCGTGTTTCTGCCGGAGCAAAAGGCGTTCACTGCTTCTTTTTCTCCTTCCACGCTGTACGCGCTTTGCCGTAAATCGTCAATGTTGCGGAAAAGCACAAGCCGGCCTTCATTAATAAGCATAATATCGGACAGCAGGTTTTCCACTTCGGTAAGAAGATGGCTTGAAACAATGATGGTGCGCGGGTGTTCGTTATAATCACGAAGCAGTATTTTATTGACATCCTTGCGCGCAGCGGCGTCCATGCCAATTATCGGTTCGTCAAACATGGTAAGTTTTGATCGGCAGGACAGACCGCAGATAAAATTAAAAATGCTCGTCATGCCAAGCGATAGTTCGCGGAATTTCAGATTCGGCTGAAGATTGAAATATTTCAGCAGACTGCCGGCAAATTCCAGATCAAAATTGGGAAACATAAGGACGTAATTTCTTAAGACGTCCGACAATTTCAAATAACCATCGTATTTAGTGTCGTGATTGATGTAAACCAGGTCGGAAAGAACGGCTAAATTGTCCATCGGAGCGCGCCCGAATACCTCAAGAACGCCGCCTGTAACATCAAGCCGTCCGGCGCACATTTTCATCAAAGTGGTTTTGCCGGAACCGTTTCGCCCGACAAGCCCTATAAGCCCGCCTTCCGGAATGTTTATGGTAAATGAATCGATAGCGGTTTTGCCGCCATAGTTCTTGAATAATTTCACCGTCCGGATTACTGGTTCTTTTTCATTCATGCCGTTTGTCACATTTTCATTCATATTGCCCTGTTCCTTTCGGCCGCGCCGAAAAACGCTTTGATCTTTGCAATGACCTGATCCTCGGAAAGTCCTATTTTCCTTGCCTGTTCAACCAATGCATCGACAGCCTCCGAAAATTCCTTTTCCCGCTTTTCTTCCAATATCCGCTGCCTCGCGCCGCCGGCCACCGTCATGGAAAGCCCGCGCTGTTTTTTCAGAACGCCTTTTTGCACCAGCAGATTGATTCCCCTGGCGGCAGTGGCCGGATTGATGTTAAATTCCCGCGATAACGCCAGTTGGGAATATGCCGGTTCTCCCTCTCCGAGCTTCCCCAGGATGATTTCATCCTCTACCGCGTCCGCTACCTGTACGTAAATGGGCTTCATGCCGTCAAAGTTGATTCGCAAATTCATTACCTCGCTTACTACATTACATATGTAATGTTGTATTGCCACTTCCGAATGTCAAGAAAAAATTTGCGAAATTATCCCGGATTCCGAAGTCATCCACGACACAAGTGTCGCCGACATGACACGAAACCGGTAGACATACCGACGAGGATAATTCCAACGGAGGTTTCACAGGAGGAGTTAACGCGGAGGGTTAACTTCGAAAGGCAACCAAAATTTAACAAATTTCCCAATCATTTCTTAACAATCGGGCCATATTCTCTGCCTTGTCTTTTATGAAAGGAGATGGACTATGAAGAAGTGTTTGTTCGTTATTTTGGCAATTACCCTGTGCGCCGGCATTGCCGCCGCCCAGTCTCACACTATATCCGTGGGCGGTTCCACATCAGTTACCCCGTTAATGGAAATGTTCCAGGCCGATTATGAAAAGGCCAACAGTAACATAAAAATCACAATCAGCGGAACCGGTTCCGGCGATGGCATTAAAGGCGCAACCGAGGGAACTTACGAGATCGGCATGTCCAGCCGCGAGCTGACTCCCGCCGAAATCGGAGGCGGCCTTGTTCCTCATATTGTCGCGATTGACGGCATCGCTGTAATCGTCAACAACAAGAATTCAGTTTCCAACCTTACGATGGATCAGATTAAGCAAATCTACACTGGCGCAATTACACAGTGGCAGCAGCTTGGCGCCGCAGCAAACGGCAAGACCGGCAGAATCGCGGTCGTTTCCAGGGAACCCGGTTCTGGAACTCGCGGCGCTTTCCAGGAACTCGTCAAATTCGCGGACGGCGAGCTTGTTTCAAACGCGATCATTTTCGATGGGACTGGCGCGATCAAGTCGGCAATAGCCGGCAATGTTGACGCCATCGGATACATATCCCTCGGTTCCGTCGATAATACGGGAAAAGCTCTTAGCGTTGACGGCGTCGCGGCAACCAACGCCAATGTGAAATCAGGGTCATATAAAATTGCCCGCCCGTTCATCCTTATAACCAAAAAGGGCGCAACCCTCAATCCGGCCACACAAGCGTTTTTAAACTGGACTATGGATGCCGGACAGACAATCGTTCAGAAAAGCTGGATCAGTATAAAATAAAAAAAGGTACGGATGTTATCACGTCGTTCAGTAGATGTAATTTTTGCGTGGCTCTTCAGGGTCTTCTCCTTTACGGGAGTCGCCGCCCTGGGGGCCATTGTAATCTTTATCCTCGTCCAGGGCGTCCAGCCGTTTTTCTTTCCCGCCGCCAAAACACTGCGTCTGGTTATCGAAAGATTAGACAGAGTTACAATTAACGGCCAGGTTTATGACGATCCCGAGGGTTTTATAACTCTGCCATGGGATACCGAAAGCGTTATCGTACAATTCATTAACCGGGGTGAAGAACGGGAGCTGGAATTCCGCCTTGCTCCGAAAAAAAACGGGCGCACAGCGCTTTTACAGCCCATA
>Ga0082212_10004261_pt1 | contig 19889 bp, 13 predicted proteins | sample TergutNt197P3_FD_71548 | JGI IMG/M metagenome (GOLD analysis project Ga0082212, IMG submission 71548) | Neocapritermes taracua P3 segment gut microbial communities from Petit-Saut dam, French Guiana - Nt197 P3 | ecosystem: Host-associated > Arthropoda: Insects > Digestive system > Gut ... | reverse complement strand
GCGATGGCACGGTCAATGAAGTAGCCGGGGCTGTGCGCGATTCAAAGGCTGCGATGGGTATTGTGCCTTGCGGTTCGGGCAACGGGTTGGCGAGACATCTGAACATCCCGCTGAAACTCGCCAACGCTCTGAAACTAATCAACAACGCATCCGTGATTAGCATCGATTACGGCATGGTCAACGATATCCCGTTTTTCTGTACCTTCGGAGCCGGATTCGACGCCGTTATCAGTCATTCCTTCGCCATGAGCAAAAAACGGGGCTTCAGAACATATATATCTATTATTGTCAAAGAATTTTTCAAATACCGTTCCCGTAAATATGAATTGAAAATAGACGGAAATAAATTCAAGACCAGGGCGCTGATGATTACCATCGCCAATTCGGCGCAATTTGGCAACAATGGATATATATCGCCTCACGCCGACATTACCGACGGTAAATTGGACGTGTGTATCGTGCGCCCGTTTCCTAAATTTCATGCAGTGTTACTTGCCCTGAGACTTCTGCGAAAAAACATACATAAAAGCAGTTATTACCGCATGATTAAAGGCAAAAAGATTGTCATCAAAAGAAAACATGAAGGTGACGTGCATCTGGACGGGGAACCCTGCACGATGGGAAAGAAACTGAAAATAAGGATTGTCCCGCAAGGCCTGAACGTTATGGTGGGAAAAAAACAGGCGTGACCAACAATAAACTATCGTCCTTTTTGCAACGCGCCACCTATTTTTCTAATTCAGCCTCACCTCTGTTCCCAGACTCTCTAAATAATCCCCAAATTCCTTATTCAGACCGACCCTTCGCTTTCGCGAAAACATTTCCACTATCTGGTTGGTTTCTGGGTCGACAATTTTGAAACGCAGCACGGTGTGGCCATTGTTGTTTTCGGCGCGCAGGTTCAGCTCATTCACCAATTCGTCCGTTATACTGTCGAGCGGGAGCGTTATTGAAACAGTTTTCAACATTTTTTCCTTAACGTCGCTCAAATAGCTGATGGTCTTTACTTTCTGCTCTAATTCATTACGGTAGTTTCGCTGAATGTTTCCCTTGATGAACAATGACAGGTCTTTCCTCAAGTATTTTTGAACAATGTCATAGTCCGTACCAAAAAAACGAAATTCATGCGTGCCGCTGAAATCCTCCAGGGTGAGCGCCCCCCAGCGCTTTCCGTTTTTGCTTATATCATCGCGAAAAGCAGTTACCAGTCCGGCAACAGTAAACTCTTTGTTTTCGGGCAAATCCTTTACAACTGCCAATTGCGTATTGACTAAATGGTTCAACTCAAAGCGGAACGAATCGAGCGGGTGCGCCGAAAGATATATCCCGATGAGTTCCTTTTCGCGGTTCAATTTTTCAAAAATGGTCCATTCCTCCGTATGCGGAATTTCAGGCCGTGTGATCGCTATGGCGTTGCTTCCGCCGAAGAGCGTGTTTTGACTCATTTTTTTATCGGATTGCATTTTATTACCAAACCGCAGCAATATTTCGATAAAGGTTTCGCCGGAAATATTACTGGCAAAGAATTGCTCGCGTCTGATACCTGTAAAGTTGTCGAAAGCCCCGGCCTGTACCAGCGCCTCCATGTTTTTCTTGTTACAGGCCTGCAGGTTTACCCTTTCCACGAAATCAAAAATATCTTTGAAAGCGTCGCCTTTGGTACGTTCTTCTACGATACTCGCCACCGCATTGGCGCCCACGCCCTTCACCGCCCCCAATCCAAAGCGGATATTTCCCTGCCTGTTGACCGTGAAAGTCAGGTTACTTTCGTTCACATCAGGGCCGAGCACTTCTATACCCATACGGCGACATTCATCCATAAATTTGGTGATTTCCGTGATGTTGGAGATGTTGCGGCTCAACACGGCTGCCATATATTCCGACGGGTAATTTGCCTTGAGATAGGCCGTCTGGTAAGCCACCCACGAGTAACAGGTGGCGTGCGACTTGTTGAACGCATACATGGCGAAACTCACCCAGTCTTCCCATATTTTGTTGGTCACCTTTTCGTCGTGTCCATTGTTTTTACACCCTGTGATGAACTTTTCTTTCAAGGCATTCATTTTGTCGATGAGTTTTTTTCCCATTGCCTTGCGAAGTTCGTCGCTTTGTCCGCGCGTGAATCCGGCCAGGTCGCGGCTCAAAAGCATCACCTGTTCCTGATACACCGTAATTCCGTAGGTATCTTTCAGACGCTCCTCCATGACGGGAATATCGTATTCGATCGGTTTGCGGCCATGCTTGCGGGCGATAAAGTCGGGGATATAATCCATCGGGCCAGGGCGATAGAGGGCATTCATCGCGATGAGGTCTTCAAACTTGGTGGGTTGCAGGTCGCGGAGGTACTTTTTCATACCGTCCGACTCGAACTGAAACGTGCCGGTGGTTTCGCCCCTGCTGAAGAGTTCATAAGTGGGCGTATCGTCGAGCGGAATGGCGTCAATGTCGAGGTCGATACCGTGCCGTTGCCTGATGTTCGCTAAAGCGTCCTTAATGATCGAAAGCGTTCTCAATCCAAGGAAATCCATCTTCATCATACCCACATCCTCGATCAGCGAGCCTTCGTATTGGGTGACGAGAAGATCGGTATCTGTTTCCTTGTCGGGAACGGTACTGATCGGAATAAAATTGGTGAGGTCGTCGCTGCCAATCACTACCCCGCAGGCGTGCACTCCTGTATGGCGCACGGTGCCTTCGAGCATCTGCGCATATTTGACGGTGTCGGCAATCAGCGGATCGGACGAGTTGAAGGCCTCCTTCATGGCAGGAACATGCTCAATGGCATATTTGATGGTTTGCCTGTCGCGCGGCAGTTCATCAATGAGTTTGCTCAATCGATCCGCCTCCTGAAGCGACAGTTTTTGTACACGCGCCACGTCCTTGATGGCCGATTTTGCAGCCATTGTACCGAAAGTGACCACACGCGCCACCCGTTCGCGTCCGTATTTTTCAGTGACCCACTGGAGCACCTGCCCGCGACCTTCTTCGTCGAAGTCAATGTCGATATCGGGCATGGAGATACGGTCGGGGTTGAGAAACCGCTCGAACAGCAGGTCGTATTTGATGGGGTCAATATCGGTAATGCGCAGGCAGTACGCTACCGCCGATCCTGCCGCCGACCCGCGCCCCGGCCCGACGGAAACGCCCATTGTACGAGCAGCAGCAATAAAATCCTGCACAATAAGAAAATATCCCGGATAGCCCATATTTTTGATGGTTTCCAGCTCAAAGTCAATGCGTTCGCGCACATTATCATCAAGATTATTTCCATAACGTTTTTCGGCGCCTATGTAAGTCAGGTGCCGCAAATACACATCGGCGTCTTCAAATCCTTCAGGCAACGGAAAATCGGGCATGATGGGCGCACTGTTGATGTCGTAAAATTCAACCTTTCCGGCTATTTCGTTTGTATTTTCGAGCGCTTCCGGAAAGTCGGGGAAAATAGTTTCCATTTCGGCGCGCGTCTTGAACCATTCCTGTTGGGTGTAGCGCATCCGCGCGGGGTCGTTTACATCGGCGGCCGTGCTGATACACAGCAATCGGTCGTGCGCTTCCGCTTCGTTTTCGTTCACAAAATGCACATCGTTGGTGACGATACATTTTACCCCGTGTTTCTTCGACAATTCCACCAGCACCGGATTGACTGTCTGCTGTCGCGGAAATACATCAGTCGCGGCGCCGGACTTATATGTTTCGTGACGTTGAAGTTCAAGATAAAAATCATCGGCAAAACGCTCTTTGAACCAAAGGATAGCTGCTTCGGCAGCGGCAATGTTCCCGTCTAAAATGTGTTGCGGAATTTCGCCCGCAATACAGGCCGACGAAACAATAAGCCCCTCGCGGTACTGTTCGAGGATTAGCTTGTCGATACGCGGCTTGTAGTAAAATCCTTCAATATAGCCGAGCGATACCAGTTTTATCAGATTGTGATATCCTTTTTTATTCTTTGCCAGCAAAATCAGGTGATTTCCGCTGCGGTCTTCCTTGCCTTTCTTGTCAAAACGACTGGCGGGCGACACATATACCTCGCATCCGATAATGGGTTTGAACGGTTTGCCTGTCTTTTTGCTGATAGAAGCAGCATAATTAAAAAATTCCTTGACGCCGAACATGTTACCATGATCGGTAATTGCCATCGCATTCATGCCGTCGGCTATGGCTTTGTCAATCAACGCCGGTATTTGCGAAGCGCCGTCGAGGGTGGAATATTGGGTATGGACGTGCAGGTGGGTGAAGTTGGTCATTGTTTCTGTTTTATTTCATTGACTTATTGCCTCACCGCCGCGCCCGTTTCCTTTGCCAGCGCGTCGGCAATGCGTTGCATCGTTTGATTGATTTGCGCGTCGGTGAGCGTTTGCTCCATATCCTGCAGGATAAAACTCACGGCGTATGATTTTTTGCCGCTTTCTATTTTATCGCCTTCATATACGTCGAACAGGTTAATGTGTTTCAGTAATTTGCGTTCGGTTTTGTTGGCTACGGCGCATATTTCGGCGAACTGTACTTTCTTGTCGATCATCAGCGACAGATCGCGACGCACTTCAGGAAAACGCGACAATTCCCTGTAGCGAATTTCAGCCACGCCGAGCATCCGCATCACGACGTCCCAACGAAAATCGGCGTAATACACCGGCGCTTTGACGTCGAACTGTTTTAACAGTTTCGAATGTACCGCACCTGTTTCGGCCAGTATCGTTTTCCCTGTGGTATAGGACAACCCTTCGGCAAAGACGTCGTTTTGTATTTCAGCAATTGTCAGCGAACTGATGTGGATACCCAAACGTTTGAGTATATTTTCCGAAAAGGCTTTCAAACTGAAAAAAGTGGATGGATGCGCCGGCGTGTTCCAGTTGCCTGCGGCATTGTCGCCGGTAATGAACAGCGCCAGATGCTGTTTTTCGGTAATTCCTTTCAGCGCCTGTCCATTGTGTGGCGCTTCGGTGAAATAACAGTTGCCAAATTCGTACAGTTTCAAATCGTGATTTTTCCGGTTGGCGTTGTATATCACCGCCTCCAATCCGCCAAAGAGCAATGTCTGACGCATACAGCCCAAATCCTGGCTCAACGGGTTGAGGATATTGACGCACCGGTCGGCCGGAAAACTTTCGCACTGCTGATAATACGATGTTTTGGTGAGCGAATTGGACATGATCTCGTTGAAACCGCAACTGCTCAAAAAATCGCTGACGACGTTTACCGACTTTTCGCGATCCGGTTTTTGCGAATGGGTAAGCGTGGAGTGCATTTCGTCGCTCGAATCAATATTATTGAACCCGTAGATACGTAGTATTTCCTCCACTATGTCGGCAGGGCGCCGGACGTCCACCCGGTAGGGCGGCGTGTTGACGACCATCATGCGTGCCGTCTGGCTTTCGATTTCAATATCCAGCGCTTCGAGTATCGTTCTGATGATTTTGGGAGTTATCTCCTGACCGATAAATCTGCTGACATATCTGAAATTCAGTTCTATTCTGAATGGTTTTACCGGATTCGGGTAAATATCGGTAATGCCGGAGCTGATCTGCCCGCCGGCAACCTCCTTGATGAGCATGGCGGCGCGTTTGAGCGCATACACCGTGTTGTTGGGATCTACGCCTCGTTCAAAAAGAAACGACGCATCGGTATTCAGCCCGTGTCGCTTGGATGTACGGCGGATATAAGTCGGGTTGAAGTATGCGCTTTCGAGAAAAACGCTGGTAGTTGCGTCCGAAATACCCGCTTCCTGCCCGCCGAACACGCCGCCGATACACATTCCCGCGCCGGCATTGCAGATGATCAGGTCGGCGGCGTCGAGTTTGCGTTCCACGCCATCTAACGTTACTAACGGCGTTCCTGCGGGCAGCGTTTTCACCACCACCTTGTTACCTGTAATCTTACCGGCGTCGAAGGCGTGCAGGGGTTGTGCCATCTCGTGCAGCACGTAGTTGGTAACGTCCACCACATTGTTGATGGGCGTCTGGCCAATCACGCGCAGTCTGTTTTGCAGCCAGTCAGGAGACGGCCCCACGGTAACGCCGCTGATGGTAAGCCCTGCGTAACGCGGACATGCTTCGGCGTTTTCCACCACTACCTCAACAGGCAGGTCGTGGTTGTCCACCGCAAAAGCATCGACTGATGGTATGGAAAAATCGCGGTCTTTCGCAAAATCGTCCGTATTAACCGCCAGATAAGCCGCCAGGTCGCGTGCAACGCCAATGTGCGATGCTGCGTCAATACGGTTGGGCGTCAATCCGATGGTGAAAATCCAGTCGGTTTCAATCTTGAAATAATCTTTTGCAAACGTACCCGGCACAGCCGATGCGTCGAGCACCATGATCCCTTCGTGCGAAGTGCCAAGCCCCGTTTCATCTTCGGCGCAAATCATCCCCGACGATTCGACGCCGCGTATTTTGGTTTTCCTGATTTTGAAACTGTCGTCGCCCATGTAAATGGTTGTCCCGATGGTTGCCACCACTACTTTTTGGCCGGCAGCCACGTTGGGCGCTCCGCAAACAATTCCGAGCGGCTCGCTTGTACCCACATTCACAGCAGTAACGGTCAGCTTGTCGGCGTCGGGGTGTTTGTGGCAGGTCAGTACTTCGCCTACCACAAAACCTTCCATACCGCCCTTCACGGAGCAGTATTCTTCCAGCGACTCGACTTCCAGACCGATGGACGTCAATATTTCAGCTATTTTTTCAGGCGACAGGGAAGTCTGGATATAATCCCGCAACCAACGATACGATATTTGCATACTAATGTGTCTTTTATGAATCAGAACAATGAAAAAAAACCGGATGCGCAAACTAAAAATAAAGTCAATGAAAAAAGCACGAATACGCACCCGGAAAAAAAGAACAAATATAAATCATTCTCACATACCGGCCAAATGAAATTGTTGTTTACCTTTGCGCAATTGATTGCCGGTTTATGAAGTCAACGAAAGGTAAAGTTGCATTTTTTCTCAACAGAATGGCGTCGTCCATGCCGTTTGAACGACATACATTGTCTAACGGGTTGCGGCTGGTTCACCAAAGGATAGAATCGCCGGTGGCTTACTGCGCATTGATGATCAATGCGGGTTCGCGCGACGAATTGAAAGGCGAACATGGCGCGGCGCATCTGATAGAACATCTTATGTTTAAGAAAACCGGTAAACGCAGGGCGCATCATATTTTGAGCCGTCTCGAAAATGTGGGCGGCGAGCTGAACGCCTACACTTCCAAAGAAGACACCTGCATTCATGCCGCCTTTCTGAACCATCATTATGCGCGTTCTTTGGAATTGTTCGCCGATATAGTTTTCAATCATCAAATCACCGACAAACTGTTTCAACTGGAAAAAAATGTGGTGATCGACGAAATCAAATCATCGAAGGACAACCCTTCGGAAGTCATTTTCGACGAATTTGACGGGTTGCTGTTCCCCGGTCATCCGTTGGGCAACAATACGCTGGGGACGATACCATCCGTCAACAGGTTAGACAAGGCGGCGGTCGGACGTTTTACCTCGCGTAATTATCATCCCGCGCAGATGGTTTTATCGTCGGTAGGGAATATTCCCTTTGAGCGTCTGGCGGCCTGCGCCGAAAAATATTTCGGAGGAATACCGGCAAATACGCAAACGTCTGTCAAACGAATCGCGCCGGGCGTATGTATCCCATTCAAAAAAAGCATCAGTAAGCGAAATCACCAGTCGCATTGCATCATAGGCGCTACGTGCGACAGTTCCGTCCGCGAATTTCGCATCGCTATGGCCATGCTGTCCAATCTGCTCGGCGGCCCCGGAATGAATACCCGCCTGAATATGTCGCTACGCGAGCGAAACGGATGGGTTTACCACGTGGAAGCATCATATACGCCATATTCGGACGTGGGCGTGTTCAACATCTATTTTGCCGCCGATAAAACGAAAATTGAAAAATGCGTGGCGCAAATTGAAAAGGAATTAGACAGATTGAAAAAAGAGCCATTGACCACAGAACAGTTGAAAAGACTGCAATTGCAGATGATGGGGCAACTGGCCATCTCCTCCGACTATAACGATGCAAGAATGATTTCGGCAGGAAAAAGCATATTGATGTTTGAAAAAACAGATGATTTACGCGATATTTTTATCGCCATTAATGAAACAAATGCCGGACAACTGTGTGAAATAGCCAATCGCGTATTCGGTAATCTGAACGTTTTAACCTATCAATGATATGGACAGACAGGCAGAGGAATATATTTTCGATCATTTGGGCGCGGAAAGCAGCGTGTTAGCCGGATTATACCGCTACACCCACCTGAATGTACCGTATCCTGATATGATTTCGGGGCACGAACAGGGGCGGTTGCTCGCCATGTTCAGTCATATGATAAACCCCGTACTGATTCTCGAAATAGGCACTTTTACCGGATACTCAACCATCTGTCTGGCTGAAGGGATGAAAGCCGGCGGACGCCTGCACACCATTGAAAAAGATGATGAAAGAGCCGAAATTGCATCTGTTTTTTTTGAAAAGGCAGGAATAGCCGACCGCGTTGTGTTACATACCGGCGACGCCCTTGAAATCATCCCGACGCTTGACATGGTTTTTGACCTCGTTTTTATTGATGCTGCCAAAAAACAATATTTAGAGTATTATCATCTGGTATTCGACCGCGTAAAGCCGGGTGGATATATTTTGGTTGACAATATTCTGTGGTATGGAAAGGTGGCCGACCCGCAAGCCCAAGACGAAACGACCTGCGAATTACGCCGTTTTAATGAGTTTATCCGCAATGACACACGTATTGAAAGGGCAATTGTGCAAAATCGTGATGGAATGTTTATTTTAAGAAAAAAATGACGAATATCATACAATGTTCGGGTGTTTCAGAAAAAGAATGTTTATTTAAAATTTTTTAATGCAAATGAAAACCATACGACAGGCAAATCACGGCGATTGTACGCTGATTTACGAATTAGCCGTACCATCATGGAAAGTAGCCTATGCAGAGATATTATCCGGTGAGCAAATGGCGTACATGCTGAACAGGATGTATTCCGAAGAATCGCTTACGCGGCAAATGCAGGAAGGGCATATATTTTTCATCGTTTTTTGTGATGGTATTCCTGCCGGTTTTATCTCATTCCATCCTCAGGGTGAAAATCTGTATATTCTTGAAAAACTGTATGTCCTTCCGCAAGTACAAGGTACGGGGGCAGGCCGTTTTCTGGTAGAAAAAGCTGAGGAACATATCCGCAATCTGCATCCCGGCAAACAGTTCCTGTTTGAACTGAACGTAAACCGTAACAATAAAGCCGTAAAATTTTACCAACGGTTAGGATTCCATATCGACAGGGAAGTAGACGAAGACATCGGAAACGGTTTCTACAAGAATGATTACATCATGCAGAAAATGGTTAATTGTTAATTGTTAATTGTTAATTGTCAATTGTCAATTGTCAATTATTCTTTTGGTATCTGATAATTGCAAATGTCCTGTATCAAAAAATTATCAGGCGCCTGTTCCATTGCTCGCAGGAAATTTTCCTGAATATGCAACACTTTCCTCAATTCGTTCGCCGGCTGGTTCAGGACGCTGTTGTTACCGCTTTTATCCAACGACTCAACGACATATTTGATGGTATATTTCCCGACGTCCCTGGCCGGCGCATAAGCCCGCAATCGTTCCTTTTCGGTATATATTTCCGAAACCAAATCGCTCGCCATCAAATCGTCCAGCACCATGCCTACAAGGCGGATCGGCAATTTCGTTTTACTGGCTAATTCATGTGTCGTCTGGGGCTTCTTCCCGTCGATAAACCGCTGTACAATATGTTCAAGCAACAATATATTATATGCCCTTCGTGCATACGGACTGATTTGCATTGACTCTGTTTCCAATTCGTAAAGATCAATGTTTTGATTGGCAAACGATATTTCGGCGCCCAGCAGCACAATCAGCCAGCTGAGCTGCAGCACAATCAGCAACAACGGTAAAGCCGCAAAACTGCCGTATATGGCGTTGGTGCGCGTCATGAACATCTGTGCGTCGATATAAAACCACTGCACAAACTGAAAAGCCGTTCCTGCAATGATTCCCGCAAGCAAGGCGGATGTGAACTTTACTCTTGTGTTGGGTAACGCAACATAAAGCAGAGTAAAAAGCATCCAGGTCATCACATACGGAATCAGTTTCATCAGGAAAACAGCGAAAGGGCTAAGGTTCACAATGCTTATTTGTGACGAAATAGAGGATAGTTTCGACGCCATATACAGATTGCCGCTGTTGGCCAGAAAAATGAATATCGGCGCCACCAGCATCAGCGACAGATAGTTGGTGAACCTGCGGACGTATGAACGTTGTTTACGGATTTGCCATATGTCGTTGAACGAACTTTCAATATTGCCCAGCACGCTCATCACCGACCAGACCAGCATCACCAAACCTATTCCGGCTATCATCCCGCTCTTGACGGTGTCGAGCGCCGAGTGCGCCAATGTGATGATCCAGTTCAACACTTCCTCCTGCCCTTTGAAGTTTGCGATCAGTTCCTGTTCCAAATCCTTGTCGAATCCGAAACCTTTGGCAATGCCAAACCCCACAGCCAGTATGGGAACAATTGCCAGCAATGTATAATAGGTTAGGCCTGACGCCCGCAACTGTATTCTGTCCTCGGTGAATCGACGGAAAGCCACCATGATCACACGCAAATAACGCAAAAGAAAGGCAATGCGTTTCGGATAATCTTCCAACCGGACACTCCACATTTCGACGGTGACAAACAGTACCGTCCGGGTAAATATTTTTGTTATTTTTTTAAAAATACTCATAAATAACTGAATAATTGAATAATTGAATAACTGAACTTTAAACTTTAAACCTGAAACTTTAAACCTGAAACTATTTCGCTACAACCTGTATTTCAAACAGTTTAGGCCAATTTTTTCCGGTAACATATATCTTTCCGGTTTTTTCGTCGAAGGCGATGCCATTCAGCACCTCGGCGCCGTCTCTTTTGTCGCTGTCTTTCAACAAACCGGTCATGTCTATCTGTCCCAGTACGACGCCTGTTTTCGGGTCGATACGCAGGATGTAATCCTTAGTGTACACATTTGCCCACAACTCGCCGTTGATATATTCCAATTCATTTAATTGGTCTACCGGGCCTTTGTTGTCGCACACTTCAAGACGACGTACTTCGGTAAGGTATTCCTTATCCATGAAGTACAGTGTTGCCGAACCGTCGGTCATCAGCAAATGCGTGCCGTCGTAAGTCAACCCCCAGCCTTCGCGCATCTGATAGCTGATACGGTCGAGCAGTTTAAAATCGCTTTTTTGGTATATAAATGCCACCTGATTTTTATAGGTTAACTGTATCAGTTTATTGTCTGCCAGGGCTAATCCTTCTCCAAACATTTCTGTCGGCAGCTGGATCATTTGCACCGGTTCGCCTGTATGAAGATTGACTTTCCGGAGCGATGATTCTCCTTCCAAACCGGTACTTTCGTACAGGAATCCGTCATCGAAAAGTAACCCCTGTGTATATGCTTTTTTGTCGTGCGGATAAACCTGTATCACCCTGTATGTATATTGCTTCGGAGCCTGTGGAGACAGCAGGAGTATACTCGACCCAAGTATATCGCGACCTCCCGACACATAATGTGCTACAGCCTCAATGCGATGTGTCCCTGCGGTCTGTCCCGCAGTATTCCACACATGATCTTCACCTTTGTTCGTTTTCAGCCACTTACCATCAACAAGCCAGCGCACGGAATCAATGGACTCTGCCCCATCTCTAGCTTTAACTGACAATGTGATGGTAGCGCCCAGCGGTTGTCGCTCGTTGTTTTTAGGCGAAACAATGGATATTTGCGCTCTTTGCCGGCGCGGACGCTGCTGTTCGGATGTATTGTCCGGTTTTGTGTTGCCGCCACTCCTGTTACACGACGAACAGGCAGTGATCAGGGTGCAACATAGCGTGATGATCATAAAAAGAGTTCTCATATCAATTCAATTTGGATTCAAAGATATATCTTTTTTTTAGAAGTACATTTTTTTCTGGTAAGAATGTGAAAAAGCGCTTCATTTTGACAATACATTCAATTCAGAACTCATATTTTCTTTTTCACCCAATGGTTGGTTTGCAAATAGAATACGCTTAACAAACCCAGCACTATCTGGTAAATGTTTTCCGAACACCAGATAATTTCGATACGGTTGGGAAATTCCGAGGCAAAAAAACAGGCCGAAGCAAGATAACATATCAGCGTAACAGACTCTATAAAAAGTGCAATCATGGTGTTTCCGGTTGCCGAAATAGCAGAAAAAACAGTCCATGCAACAGATGACAAAATATTGGCTATCCCAACAACATAAAGCGCCTTGAACCCCATGCTGATCAATTCCGTATTATCGGTATAAAGAGATAAAATTCCTTTTGCAGATACAAGTACAGGAATGAATGTAATGACTGCAGTAATCAAACCGAAGACAGCTACTTTTCGAATAATCTGAAAAACATAACGTTGTTGTTTTGCTCCAATGGCATTGCTGACTAAGGTACTTACAGTGGAACCGTATGCCCACACGGGACAGACTGCAAGAATATAGTAACTCCGAACAATATTGCTGGCCGCCAGATTGTTTTCACCTGTCTTTTCAATAATAACGAAAAATAAAAACCAGCTGCTCAGCGATACAAGATTCTGTAACATGGTAAAAATCGACAAACTCATCGTTTGTGAAATAATTTTTAATTGAGGTTTTCTGAATGTAAACAGATCGTATTTAGCGAGGTCGATTTTTTTGATCGTTATCCGGATAAAATAAATAAAACCGGCTAACTCGGCAAAAACACAAGCCAATGCAGCTCCTTCCAGCCCCATTTCAGGAAAACCGAACTTCCCGAAGATGAGCAAATAATCGAAGATAAAATTTGTTCCCGCAACAATAAATGCGCCTATACCAACATATTTTGTAAGTTGTATACCGATAAAAAACGAACGCATGATCACACACCCCAAAGCGAAAAACAGGGAAAAAACGCGGATATTCAGATATTTTATGGCAGCATTCAAAATATCTTCTGAATTTAACATAAAACCAAGTATTTTCTTCGAGAAAAGAAATGAAAGGACAACCACCACCGCAGAAAAAAACCAACTGAAATAGAGACTGTTTTCAAAAATTCCGCCGATTTTGTCTTCATTTTTTTCGCCGTTGCGCCGTGCGATTAATATTTGCGTTCCTGTTCCAAATCCCAATCCCACGAGAAATAGAATGATGAAAAACGTACTCGCGATGGCAGATGCAGCAAGTTCCAATTCCCCAACATGACCTAAAAATGCAGTGTCTACAACGCCTACAAGATTTTCTGCAAGCATTCCAAGCATCAAAGGCCATGAAACATCCCAGATTTTTTTGTAAGAAGGTAAAGATGACATTATTTGAAATTTGGGGTGCAAAGAAACAAAAAAATATTTTTTGGTAGCGAAATATAATTTTTACTTTTGCATCAATGAAAAAAGTTCTTTTTGGATTCATACTTATATTTCTTGCCACATTTTCATCAAAGGACAGGGAAATTGTTTCTGTTGAACCATCTGAAGCAGTGGCTTATCCGTTCGACAACCTGCATACGCACTGGGTAGATTCGGTTTTCAACAGCCTTACCCCCGACCAGCGTATCGGGCAATTATTTTTTGCGGCAGCCTATTCCAATCTTGGAAAAAATCATGTGGACGCCATCTCCGGATACATTAATAAACACTGTATCGGCGGTTTGATTTTTTTTCAGGGCGGTCCTGTGCGTCAGGCTTTGCTTGCCAACCGCTATCAGTCGCTCGCAAAAACGCCCCTGCTAATCGGCATGGACGCCGAATGGGGTTTGGGGATGCGGTTGGACAGTTGCGTATCGTTTCCGCGGCAGATGGCCTTGGGAGCCATCGAAGATATAAATCTGATCTACCGGATGGGGCTGGATATTGGTGAACAATGCCGCCTGATGGGTGTTCATCTGAATTTTTCGCCTGTGGCCGACATCAACAGCAATCCGCTGAACCCTGTGATCGGTACGCGCTCCTTCGGTGAAAACAGCAGGGATGTGGCACGACGTAGCGTAATGTATATGACAGGTTTGCAACAGCAGCGTATCCTCACGGCAGCCAAACATTTTCCCGGACACGGCAATACGGCAGTCGATTCGCATTATGCGATGCCGGTGATGAACAGTTCATACGCAGGGTTCGATTCGTTAGAATGGCGTCCGTTCAGGGAAATGATACACCGTAACCTGACAGGCGTCATGGCAGCGCACATACATGCTCCTGCGTTAGACAGTACGCCCGGCCTGCCCGCATCGCTTTCGCGCCGCATACTGACTGACGTATTGCGCGATTCGTTGCATTTCAACGGGTTGATATACACCGATGCGTTGAATATGAAAGGTGCAACGAATTATTACAAACCGGGGGAACTGGAGGTAAGAGCGCTCGAAGCCGGCGCAGATGTGCTGCTGATGCCTGTAGATATTCCGAAAGCTATTACTGCTATTAAGACAGCAATTGACAACGGACGTATTGACCGGAAACAGGTGGAAACATCGTGTCGCAGAATATTGGCTGCAAAAGAATGGGCAGGGTTGAACCGCTACCGGCCTGCAGATACTGTCCGCCTGGCAGCGCGCCTCAATAGCGCCGGAACCGACCTGCTCAACCGTCAATTAGTGGAAGCCTCGCTGACGATAGTACAAAACCGCGACAGCATATTACCACTGAAACGGCTTGACAGAGAAAAAACTGCCATCCTGATTACAGGAACCATGCGTGTCAATAATTTCCTGCGTTCGCTCAGTCTGTACGAGGAAAACGATTATTATTTTCTTGACGGAAATACAACAAAACAGAATGAAAACGCTCTGTTCGATAAACTTAAAATGTATTCGAGGGTGATTGTGGGAATACACAACGCCGGAACCAATCCCGGAAAAAATAATGGTATTTCCCCGAATGTAGCTGCTTTTGCAGGCAGACTGACCGAATCAACCAATGTGGTACTTTGCCTGTTTGCCCCTCCTTATGCACTGTCGTCGTTTACGGATACTGACAGGATGTCGGCAATTGTGGTGGGTTATCAGGAAACGCCGCTTGTACAGGATTATACGGCGCAGTTGCTGTATGGCGCCATTGCCGGCAAAGGGACTTTACCCGTTTCAGTGGATTCCACATTTCATTACAGGCAAGGAGTGTATACTTCCGGTGGATTGAGACTGAAATATTCGATTCCGGAAGAAGTAAAAACGTTATCGGATAAGTTACTGCCCATTGACACGATGGTGCAGAATGCCATCAAAGCTCATGCCCTGCCGGGTTGTCAGATTTTTGCCGCACGGGACGGAGTGGTTTTTTTTAAAAAAGAATACGGACAGATTCGTTACGATGACAAAGCAGACCCTGTAGATCCGCGGCATATCTACGATTTGGCTTCGTTGACCAAAATCTCTGCTGCCCTGCCCTCGGTAATGCAATTGTACGATCGCGGCAAAATCAGGTTGAACGGCCGCTTGGTTAATTATTTACCGGAATTGAAGGGTAGCGACAAGGAAAATATTACCATGATCGACCTGCTGACTCATCAGGCACGTCTGCCGGCTCACATCGCATTCTACCTGCAAACCATGGAACCATTAGACAGCGCCCAGCAATTACTTACAGGTGTGCAAACCCCGCTCCACACCATCTATCTGGGTCCACGAACATGGCTCAACAGCCGGCGACGTCTCAAAGATGGATATTATACTGATTCGGAAGACGGGAAACACCGTTTACAGGTGGCCAACGGAATGTATATTATCAATTCGTACTGTGATACAATAATTAATGGAATCCGCGATTCAAAACTGCTTCCTCAAAAGAAATATGTGTACAGTGATCTTGGATTTATTATGCTGACAAGGATTATTGAGCGTTTGGGCGAACATCCCACAAATGAGTATGTAGCGCAACAGTTTTATGATCGACTTGGCGCAGCAACATTAGGCTATCTTCCCGCAAAACGTTTCCCGCAGGGACGGATAGCGCCCACCGCCAATGATACCATATTCAGACGTCAATGGCTGCAAGGATACGTACACGACGAAAATGCTTCCATGATGGGAGGCGTGAGCGGTCATGCCGGACTGTTTGGCAATGCAAACGATGTAGCCAAACTGATGCAGATGTATCTGAATATGGGGACATATGGCGGCGAACGGTACATCAGGGAAAAAACGCTCGCTGAATTTATTTCACGACCTTTTGCCAGGCAGGGAAACCACCGGGGCATAGGTTTTGACAAGACCGAACTTTCGCCCGGACCGAACGATTTAATGGGGAAAAACGCATCAAAGACCAGTTTCGGACATACCGGATTTACAGGCACTATGGTGTGGATGGATCCCGAAAACGGGTTGTTGTATGTATTCCTTTCCAACAGAGTATGTCCGGAGCCCTCCAACAACAAATTAGCTACATCAAGATTGAGGGCAAGAATTTATGAAGTTTTTGCCAATGCGATAGAGTTTTGAGCAATACTTTTTGAAAAATTTTTTGTTCTTTTGCAAAAAAATTGTGCTTTTTTGGTTTGCTTTATGTAAAATTAATATTTCATGAATAGTATCATCATCATCCCCACTTATAATGAAAATGAGAACATTGAACGTATCTCACGCAAGGTGTTCTCGTTGCCGCGCGATTTTCATATATTGGTGATTGACGACAATTCGCCTGATGGCACTGCTTCAATAGTGAAACAATTGCAAACTGAATATCCTGACAGGTTGTTCTTGCTTGAACGCAGTGGTAAACAGGGGCTTGGTACAGCTTACATAGCGGGTTTCGAGTGGGCGCTGAAACAGGGATACGATTACATTTTTGAGATGGATGCCGACTTTTCGCACAATCCCGACGACCTCGTTCATTTGCATGACGCTTGCCTGATTGATGGCGCAGATGTGGCCATTGGTTCGCGGTACATAACCGGTGTAAATGTAGTCAACTGGCCGATGTCCCGCGTATTGATGTCTTATTGCGCTTCGAAATATGTGCGGTTCATTACCCGCATGAAAATATGCGACACTACTGCCGGATTCAAATGCTACAAACGCAAAGTGTTAGAAACCATACCGTTTGAAAAGATTCATTTCAAAGGTTATGCTTTCCAGATCGAAATGAAATTCACCGCCTGGAAATTTGGATTTAAATTAGTGGAAGTGCCCATTATCTTTTGGGATCGCTGCGCAGGTAAATCCAAAATGAGCGGCGGTATTTTCAGCGAGGCAATAATGGGTGTGGTGATGATGAAATGTAAAAGCCTTTTCAGAAAATACGAAAGAATAGAACATTGAGAAAGAGACAGTTCTCAACTCTGATATTCTCCTGTGATCAGGAATTAAATTTTTCCATCAATTTGATGTTTTCATTGATTAAATGCATATCAACATTATTGACTAACTGCCTTGCTCTCGACATAAACCTTTCTACTTCATAACCTCCTCTGCAAATCTGATCATGCGTCACTAAATATGAGTTGCTGCCGTTGGTACAGCCGAGCGCCAGTGTATGCCCGTATTTGCTGTATGTACGCAGTCGCAGGGATATTTCTGTCGATGCTTCAAAAGGAATGGGTATGAATACTATAGGTCCTATTTTAATAAGCGTTTGATCATACGTAAAGAAAGATTCACCCGTATCTCCCTTTTCGTAAAGTTCAATGATTCTATTCAAATTATTTCTGTTGCCTGCGGTCCATCGTCCAGGCTGGCTGGCTTCCAATTTTGCCAGTTCGCTTCGTGCTTCTTCCAATGGCATGAGCGGAGCGTGCGGCAATTTGACTTCTCCGGTTGCTACCGACATTTCTTCATCACGATAATTACGTATATCCTTGTACGCACGTACTGCGTCGATACCTGCTACTGCGCCAAGTTCCATCGCATAAACAATACCGGACGTTCCGTAAATGCCGCTGACAGAAGAAGGAAAGCCTTTGTCTTCTCCATTGGGCAAACGCGGGCCTATATCACCTTCCAAACCTTGAATATACATCGTTATACCGCCCGATTCTTTGTCAAGACGGTCAATCATAACACCCGCCCAGTCCCGCGTGATCTCCGTATTGATTCCTGAAGCTGTACAATGACATCCATAATGGACAATATTGGCTAATGTCTTTCCGTCATCGCCCTTAAAAGAAACGACTGTCATCTCCGAGTCATGGGGAGCCCATGGATTATTTGATAAAAGCACTCTGTCGTCTGACGTAAGTTTGCGTCTGTTGATACCCACCTTACTTTCTGTTTTCCCGACGCCTACTGTCACCGGCTTCATTTCCCGTACTGACGCCTTCGCTGCCGCAACACATTTTGGTATGAAAATGGCGTCAAGATATTCCCCCGATGTATTTGGCCCCGAATGTGTATGGGTGGTGCCAAGAATTACATTCTCAGCCGGAATACCTGCCGCTTCCCCGCAGAGTGCCCGCAGTCTTTCGGTAAGATCATTACCTATCAGGCAGAGAGTTGCACTCATCAGTAATACTTTGGTTTGACCGTACTCAATGGCCAGCGCTGTCACAGTGAGATCGTCATTTACTGCGGTGCTCGGCTTATCCGAACCGTAACCCGCCAATAATCCGCCGATTTTAGGCGTGATGATTTCACGGGCTATTCCTGCTTTTAATTTGCCGGTTTCCTTAATTGATGCAGCGTTTACAGGAACTGCCGATACAGCAACAGGAGATGCGGATACAGCAGCGATTCCCAATGCTGATTTACGAATAAAACTACGTCTTGTTGTCATAATAATATTAACCGATATAAGATTTTATTTTTGAAAAAGATAATTAAAAACTATTCCCAAATTATGTATTAACAAATTGATGAGAACGCTGCTGGCACACGCTTGCACTTTGCGTTAGTCCGCCAATGGGCGGGTTTAATTTCGCTACGCATACTTCCGCACTGTTTAACTGCGGAAAGCGTTCAAAAAGTCTGTTCAAAATGCGGTTGCTCAGATGTTCCAATAAATGCGACCGAATGGTCATTTCCTCTTTCACCAATTCATATACTTCTGCGTAATTCAGGGCGTCGCGCAAGTCATCGCTGTTTGATGCTTTTTCCATATTGCTGTCCATTACAATATCCACCAAAAAACGATTACCGATCATTTGTTCCTCCTGAAAACAACCATGATAGGCATAAAATTCCATTCCATTCAATCGAATTTGTCCCATGATCAGGAAGTAAATTTTTCCATCAATTTAATATTTTCATTGACCAAATGCATATCACCATTGTCGGCAATCCGTCTGGGCGCTGCCCATACTAACTGTTCTGCTTCATAACCTCCTCTGGATATCTGATCCTGCGTGGGCAGATATGAGTTGCCGCCGTTGGTGATGCCAAGCGCCAGCGTATGCCCGAATTTGCTGTAAGCGCGCATCCGGAAGGAAATTTCGGTAGACGCCTCAAAGGGAACGGGTACCAGTACTGCCGGACCGATTTTAACAAGCGTTTGAGGATACACAAAATACGATTCGCCCGTTTCTCCTTTTGCATGAAGATCGATTATTTTTTTAAGACGGTCTTTGTGCCCCTCGGTCCATCGTCCCGGCCGGCCGGCTTCTACCCTTGCCAGTTCTTTTTTTGCATCTTCCAGCGGCATGATCGGAGCATGCGGTAATTTGACCTCGCCTTTTACAACCGACAATTCTTCGTCGCGGAACGTGCGGATATCCTTATAGGCACGAACTGCGTCTATCCCTGCCATTCCGCCTACTTCCATCGCATGGCTCATATTGCCTGTTGAACCTCCGTTGGCCATACGGGGGGCGAGATCGCCCTGCAAACCTTGAAAAAACAGGGTGATAGCACCCGATTCGCGGTCAAGGCGGTCAATCATCACG
>Ga0082212_10004260_pt1 | contig 19899 bp, 14 predicted proteins | sample TergutNt197P3_FD_71548 | JGI IMG/M metagenome (GOLD analysis project Ga0082212, IMG submission 71548) | Neocapritermes taracua P3 segment gut microbial communities from Petit-Saut dam, French Guiana - Nt197 P3 | ecosystem: Host-associated > Arthropoda: Insects > Digestive system > Gut ... | reverse complement strand
GGAGGGAAGAGAAGGGCAAACAACACACCGAAGATTGCAAAAACGACGAGAAATTCGGCGGGGGTAAAAGCGGGTTTCCCTTAATTCCCCCCCCCCCCCAGTTTAACATTTTTTTCCGATGGGTAGCCATAAAATTCTCCTTAGATATGATGAAAGCGATAACGGACTCTCTCCAGTGTTACCTCTATTGTACCTTGCGGCGGAGAAAAAGTCAAGGCGTTTTTTGGTTTTTTGGGGGAATTTTTCCCACGGCGAGCCGTGGTTGAACGTATTCTTGGTCTTCGAGAGAGATTTCGGACACTTCGACTTTAATTGTTTCGCCGTCCTCTCGTTTCAAAAAGATGAATTTTTCGTCGCCGGAAAGAAATGTCGCCTTCTCTTCAAACTCGCCGTCAAGAGAACGCCAAGTGCGACAAACCGGGACAAGAGATTCATGTATTGTTTTTTCTGATCCAAGAAAAGTGCGCACATACTTTTGATCAATTTTTCGCAAAACGTCAAACTCTATCGTCGTTCGCTTTCCATCCGTCCTTTCGAGAATGACATCCTCTTGTTCTTCGTCAAACGAAACGAACTTTGCCATTGTTTTGAATAAACCATCCGTCGATTCCCACTGACGCACCTGCGGCACAGGATTGCGTCTGCGGGGTTTTTACGGGGTAGGTGGGGTCTTTCTCCAAAATTTGATGCCCTAGAATCGCTTTGTAGATGCCTTTACGGGCAAAACTCGTTTCGCACTGGTTTTGCTAGAGTCAAATTGAGGTCAATTTTGTGGTTTTCCGATGCGAGCGATCCTCTTGAAATCACCGCTCAGATTTGCTACAATCCTCCTATGGTACGCACTTCGTGGCATCCGGTACATTGCCATCTTAAAAATGTAACGTACACATTGCATTATTTTTGAAATAATGTACAATGTACTTGGCATTATATCAAGGGCAAGACATGAGCCTAAATTCTCAAGAAAACATCATTAAGGTATTGACCGCTTTCAATCCGTGGTGGAAGTCGGGTGCCGTGCGGACCGAATTTAGCAAAACCTACAAGCGTTTCGCATTTTATGAAACGATGAAGATTTTGTCCAACCAAACCATCAGGCGTACTGTCGTGCTGACAGGGACACGCCGGGTTGGAAAAACAACGATCCAATATCAGATTATCGAAAGTTTATTAAAAGCGGGAATACCTCCACACAAAATCGTATTTGTTTCGTTAGACCATCCGCTTTTTAAGTTGTGCAAACTGAACGAAATTTTGGACTGCTATCACGCAAATATCTATGGAGAAGAGGATTGCTATTATTTTTTAGATGAAATACAATACGCTGCCGATTGGGATCAATGGGTAAAAACTATTTTTGACACCAAACCATTATCTCGCATGGTAGCGACTGGTTCTGCAAGTCCGGTGTTAAGGAAAAAAGCAGCCGAAAGTGGGGCTGGTCGCTGGACAATCATTCAAGTACCGACCTTATCGTTTTACGAATACTGTGAAATGCTGGATGTTGAACGACCAAGTTTACCAAAAGAACTGAAACCGTCAAACTTGCTTCAATACGACAAGCGAGAATTAACTGTCCTTATGACTCGGTTGTCCGGTCTCCAAAAACATTTTAATCGTTATTTGACAGTAGGCGGATTTCCTGAATTGGCTTTGGCTGACGATGACTATCTTGCGCAATCCATCATGAGGGAAGACGTTGTAGATAAGGTATTAAAACGTGATATTCCTGCATTGTATAACGTGCGCAACTCAACCGAACTCGAAAGAATTTTTTTATATCTTTGCTATCACTCGTCAAGTATTATCGCCATAGAAGCAATTGCCAAAGAACTTGAGGGCGTAAGCCGAGCAACCGTGGATGATTATATCAGCTATATGGAAAGTGCGAATCTCATCTATCGCAGTTTTCCTTTGGAAATGAGCGGCAAAAAAGCCTTAAAAGCAAAGGCAAAGATTTACATTGCAGATGCGGCAATTCGTAATGCCGTTTTGATGGACGATAATCTTTTGCTTGATGCAGAGCAGTTGGGGATCACTGTTGAAACTGCTGTGTATAAGCATATAGCGGCTTTTTATTATCAAAATACAACAAGTGTTGGATATTACCGGGGTGGGAAAAAAGGGAATGAAATTGATATTGTGATTGATTATCCCAGTGGGAAGATATTGATTGAGGTAAAATACCGTGAGAGTGTTCATATTGGTGAAAAGGATGCAATTTATGAATTGGCAGATGAGGCAACTTTCTCCATTGTGGTTACTAAACGGGACGACGATTATGGGATACAGAGTTCAGCAGGCAAAAAGAAGATTTTACATCTACCCGCATTCGCCTTTCTCTACTTATTGGGGAATGCAGAAAAACACGGTTATCGTGGAAGTAAATAAGCCTGCATTACAGCATTGCAAGAGTGAGACATGCTCTCGTTGATAACGCAATTCCGACTACCCGTTTACTACCCGATATTTTAGGGGACTACCCGCAAACCCTGATAAAACAAGCACGGTAATGATGGCGTTTGACGGTGATTGACAAAACCTTTTTTTACCTTAAAATGCTTGAAAATAAGGCATTTTTGTTTCTTTCTGCCGTATAGTTTGTACGCCCTCCGAAGCCGAAGGTTACGGCAGTCGTTGACAGACTAAATTCCAACATGAAATACGAATTCCAAATCAGGGCAATCTACGCCAACGATGTTTCCGGTTGGTCAGAAACGGTGTCGGTAACAACCGATGCTTCGCCATTAGTATTACCGGACAATGTACATAGCGCAGGCAAGATGGTAGATTCGATTACGCTAGAATGGAATAGTGTGGACATTGCAACCGGCTATGAGATTCAATACCGTGCAGATGGGGACTTTGAATTGTGGGAAGGCAGTCCCATTACAGGAACATCGGCAACTATCGGTGGGCTTGATGCCAGCACCCCATACGAATTTCAAATCAGGGCCGTGAATGGCGACGGTGAGTCCGACTGGTCGGAATCAATTTTCGTAACAACGGTCATCCCGCTCAACCTACCGGGTTACATAACATCACCCGGTAAAACAGCAAACACGGTTACGCTGGCATGGAATACCGTGAGCAATGCTTCGGGCTATGAAATCCAGTACAAAACAGAAAATGCAACGGTGTGGGATACTTGGACGGAAATTACTACAACAGCAATCATTGACGGTCTTACCCCAAATACAACGTATGAATTCCAAGTCCGAGCGTTGGGAATCGGCGACTATACTGACTCTGATTGGGCACCTGCAACTCCGCTGACCGTAACAACCAATAAGGCAGTCCTCGCCATACCAACCGGAGTAACAGTGAATGCTGGAACGACTGCCGGGACACTGACTGTCAGTTGGAATGAGGTAGGAAATGCTTCTGGCTACGTGATTCAATATGCTATCGATGCCACCTTCACAATAGGCGTGAAAACACAAACCGTTGCCAGCGATACAGGAACGACTGCCAACATCGAGAGTTTGACTCCCGGTACACTCTATTACGTTCGGGTCATGGCAATCGGCACAGGTGATTTTACCGATTCGAGTTACTCGGATAGTGCCAGTGCTACTCCCAATCTGGGCAACTTCAATCCCGTGGTAACGTCCACAGCACCAAATACCGCAGTGGTCTCCTGGGAAGGACAAGCACCGGCTATTCTTTCCGAGTGCGACCTACAATACAGAATACAAGGCACCGAGCAGTGGACGAGATGGTACTATGAAGGAGTACCCGATTCGCCTATTACATTAACCGGCTTGGAAGCAGGGACTTATGAATTCCGATTAGCAAATCCCATCGGGCAGACAGTTTTTCCGATGAACACTATAACAGTGGCGGCGGCACAAGAAACGGAACCCTCTGAACTGGTGAAGCCAAAGGTTACGGTTGTCAAGACAGGTGCCACGCCCAGTAGTGTTACACTGACATTGCCAACCAGTCTTGCCGACAATGACCGCTACATCATCACTTGTGTTACAAAGGGAGCGAACATTGCCCCGATTACTGCTACTGGTGGCGATATAACCATTTACGGTTTGAAAGCCGGTAAATCCTATAAGTTTACTGTTACTACGGTTGACAAGGACGGCAACATACTTCAGAATAGCAAATTGAAGAATGTTGTGGCTTCCGTAACGGCAAAGACGGCGAAGTACGCCGCCATCAAGAGTCTGAAGATGGACAAGCAACAGACCACCATTACGTCTCTGACTCTGACGTGGAAGGTTGCTACTGCGAAGACCGACGATTACAGGGTAATGTTGTTTGATGCCAAAGGCAAGGAAATCACCGACTTGGGAGACATAAGAATCGGCGAAATCACCACCGGCAAGGTTTCCGGTACAATGCAGGTAACAATCACGGGTTGTGAGTTGGGCAAAAAGTACACGTTTGGAGTAGTCGCCTTCACGGACAGCCCCAGCAATAGAGAGTATGCGGAATCGACACTTGCCAAAGTCAAGGTTACGGTGCCGAAGTACACAGCGGTTCAGAAATTGAAATTGGACAAGACTGCCGCTGATACCACGAAAGGCGTAACTGCCTCATCTGTTGCGTTGCAGTGGCAGGCATCAAAGGCGAATACTGGCGACTTGGCGGTGAAGTACATTGTTCTCTGGATGGACGGTAAACATGAGAAGGAATTATCGGAACTACCGGGGGAGGTTACAGCGGATATCAATTCAGCACGCTCAAGGCAACGATTACGGGGTTAACGGCGGACAAGAAGTACACGTTCGCCGTCAAGGAAATTGCATTGGACGGTGAGGGCAATGAAATCGCAGTGTCGCTGACTGCCAAAGTTTCGGCAAAAACACTGAAACCGGCGATATGAGTCCTGCTCATGCCCCCTTTGTTTCGTAGTGCGGACGTTCGCTCACACGGGTCAACAGTGCGGCAGTTGCATGGTGGTTGGTACATTGTACCCCATTGGTATACGAGCCAACATTCGGGCAACCGTGGACTTTGGAGGCAAATGCCGATTCTCTGCCCCATCCCGTTGCAGAGGTGTGTATGACGGTCGTCTTTTCCCGAATTGGCAGGTACTTCCACTTTCATGGAGTCCCGATAGAATAGAAGGTATCAGAAAATATGCCATCTGAAAGGAGCGTATCTTGAACCATAATGTAGCATCACCGGATCAAACCTACCGTGTCGGCATCATCGGTTTCGGAATGATTGGCAAGGTTCACGCCTACGCTTACTCTGCCATGCCTTTTTATACTGCACCGATGGATGTAGCGTTTCGCATATGGTTTTACTTTACCTATTTGTGAAAGAGCAGTTTGATTTATCCGATGCAGTTCACTATGGCATTCGGTTATATCAAGTTTCGGTATTCTGCCCCATTTGCGGAATCATGGTATCGGGTCTCTTGGTGCGCAAAAGTGGAACATGGTGCAGAAAAGCGCACCAAAGACTCTCCGCCAGTCTCGATTCCGCCGGTTCACGTTGTTGCCGCCATGTTCGCCTCGTGTGCCGCAGTTGTAGGGTGCTTGGTACATTGTACCGTACTGGGAGCAAAACCCCAGGAATCGGCGGTGTGGCGGTCTTTGGAAGAATGGAAGACACAACCGGCACCTCACTACCGCTTATCTTGTGGTGAACCAAGTCGTTCGATAATTGCCTGATACCCAGCGGCATCCAAGTGGCAGTCGATTAAATCCAAAAATTGCTTCTTTGATAGAAGCAGTTGCCGTGCCATATCACCGATTCGTTCTGCGCTGAGAGCACTGCCAAGCATGCCATGACTCATCTTTGTGCGGATATAGGGTTTATCTGCAAGGGAGTACCGAATATGGTCTCCCGACTTATTTCGTTGAAATCCTTTTTTGCAAAGAGCGGCATCGGCATCACGCCCTTTTCTATTGCTACCCATCGATTAACTCCGCAATGGCAAGATGATTCCGTTTGATGCTTCTGGACACGGTATCTAACTCGTTATCCTCCTGTAATACGATATGCTCCCAGATAAAACAAAATTCACTAATAATCCAAGAAAGCAATTCGTCCCGATTTTCTGCACAACAATCCACATTAAGGTCGGGACGGATCACTTGAATATATTTTATATCGCCTGGCTCGTCTGGGTCATCCGGCACGGCATTCGGTGTCAGTATCAACGGTTCGTTAAACTTGATTGTCTTATTTCCGAATGGAACCTCCCAAATTTCAAAGGGAGCGAGGACATCGGTATCTATTGCGGTCATAGTAGGCAGGGCTATGCAATCTCCCAACGGGTACAGTTGGCATCATTCTAACATGGCAACGCCAAAATCAACAGCCCCTCCTGTTACATGAAAATGTTCTTTACAGGATTATACAGGAAAACAGACGTGCCGCCTCCGCCAAATGTCGATAAATGCAGAGAAACGGCGTTAACAAAAAATCCTGTATGGTAACGCTTGACAAAGCCCTGATTTTCGTTAATATGCTTGAAAACAAGGCGATTCTTGTTATTCTCGCTAGGATTTCGACATCCCTCCGAAGCCGAAGGTTACTGGTTCGAGTCCAGCCGAGGATATAGGTTTCCTCTGTGGTAGTCTGTATCGATTTTAGTGAGCCGCATTTCGCCACCGATGTTTTCCCAAGTTACGCAGTCATCTATAAGTCCGTTGTTGGCTTTTGCTGCTTCGACCTTATATACCGCTTGCGTTTCGCTACTCTCGACGAAAATCCAATCGTCCAAGCCTTCAACAACGACATTGCCTCGCCTACTACGGTCGGAACACTCTTGCCGAAGTATTAGGTTTCGCCGGTAACGTGGAACTGCGGAGGAGCAAATGTGACTCCACGTGATGCGATGTGGACATTAGCGGTAAAAGTGGAGTGGACTCCGGGAGCATCGACTCTACCTCGGTGAGCGGTGTAAGGGACATGAGCGGAGCGGCAATCCCCGAAGAGGCAAGGGACACAGAAGGAGATAGTGCAACCAGTTGCGGTAATGGTGTCGATGCTACGTTCGAATCCGTGCGCTGGACAAAAAAATCTTCCGCCGCAACAACCGGTTTCGGCGAGGCAGGCTGATTAATCGCCGGGTTCGTATTGACCTGCGGTATAAGCGGCGGAGGGGTGAACGTTGTTACGGACGATGCACTCGGTGTACTATTTTGAACCGGCTGGGAAGGGGGCGTTACCGTTTCGGTTGCGGTTATTTGATCGCCCTTCGAACCGCTCCACCATTTTGAAAGGGCAGTCCACAGCGAACTGGTTTTTGTGCTCCCTTCTTTTTGCCTTAACTGGGCGACCATCTGCTGCATCGTTTCGGAACCCTGAACCTTTAATGTTTCCGGGGGTTGTTCCGAATCCGTTGCGTCAACCTTCTCTTGGAATTTGGCGAGTTGGGTGTGGACAAATTCGTAACTGTCTTGGGGAACAAACACACCTATTCGCGTGATGAGTTGTACCAAGTGGAAGCCAGTCATAGAATTAAACACAACGGCTCGGCTTGTTTCGCTGAACATGACTGCAAAAAAAGTGATAATCAAACAAATCAAAAGACCTTTGGCAAAACCGAGCATTCCGCCGAGGAGCGTATTGAGTTTTTGCAAACGCCAGTCCTTGATGAGTTTTTCTAGAGTGGCGTGAACAAACCGGATGGCAACTAATGTGATGATGAAAATAATTGCCATCGCAAGCACTTGATTCCACGGGGCTTCAACGGGAATCGAAGGAGCGAACAGTCCGCCGAATCGGCTGGCGACGATCCAGCAGACGAAATAGGAGGCGACGGAGACGATCTGCGAGATCATCCCTTTCCAGATGCCCCGTAGCGTCAGTGCCGCCAGAATTGCCAGTATGACTAAATCAAATACGCCCACGTTGAATATGTACAAAAAACCGACACCGCCGAGGATAGCAATTTTTTGCCTTCAGGAAAAGGGCAAAATGCGAAATTTGTGCAGACCGTGTCTATTTGCCAGTCCGATTGCAAAGTCTGTTTTTGCGTCATTTCGACTGTAGGGAGAACTCACTGACCCGAAGGAGTCTTAATTTCCTGCCCTTTCGTGAGGGTGAGATTTCTCTTTGCGCTCCGCTACGGTCGAAATGACGGCTCTTTTTCCGACTTTGCAGGCCGAGTAGCCGTTTGCCTCTCCGCCGGTTTTATGTTACAATTAAACTAAGTGCAGTAGATCATTTTCGGGTATTGACGAATGAACAGCGAGGAAAGCGGTATTTTTAACTACATTGAGCAGGAGAAAATCCGATCATCAAGGGTTCCTCATGCTCTTGCCATTACCGCTTCAATGGTCATCATTCTGGCGGGCGTTCAGGCAGCCAGCAGTTTGCTCGGTCCAATGCTCCTCGCCCTATTTCTGGCGATCATTCTTCTCGTACCGCTCCGTTGGTTGCAAAAACATGGCTGTCCCCAGTTATTGGCATTCCTGTTCGTGTTGATGTGTACGATAGTCCTGTTCGTGGGCATTACCTACGTCGTTAGTCAGTCTTTGACCAACTTCATCGGCAAAATGCCCGCTTACAAAGGCAGATTTGACGAAACTTATGCCGACCTCGAAGCACAACTCAAAGAATGGGGATTCTCCATCGGTGAATTGAAGGAAAGAATCCTGCCCGAACATAAGGGAACTTCAGATGAGACCACGCCGCCGGACGAACCGACACCGCCCCCCCAAGCATTGCCCCCAGTAGTCGCCCACCCGGTAGGAGCCGATGCGATACTTGACTTGGATGATTCAGAGTTTCTAGAATCCGAGGCAGGGACTGATGAGGATGGTGTCCCCTCTGTCCACTCTCTTCTTGATGATGTCCCAGCACTTTCAGAAGAGGCAAGGAAAGAGTTTGAACGCGAAGCAGCCGAAATGAAAGAATTGCCGTCACTCACTGCCCTTGATCCGCAGAGCGTTGTTTTATGGCTTACCCGAATGATGGTCTATATTCGGAGCATGCTTGAAGGGGTATTCCTTGTGCTTATTTTCACGGTGTTTATGCTGTTTGAAGCCTCGCACTTGCCGTCAAAGGTCAACCGGGCTTTCGGTCAGGATGGTCCCATCCGCATCGAACATTTTCACCGGATTGCTGAAGACGTTCGCCGTTACCTGTTTTTGAAGACATTAGCAAATTTGATGTCAGGCAGTGCGGCGATGTTTGTGTATTATATGTTCGGCGTACCGGCATTTTTCTTTTGGGGAATCGTCGCGTTCTTCATGTACTATATTCCGAACATCGGGGGAACACTGGCGGCAGTCATACCGGGCATATTGATTCTCCTGAATCCAGGATGGGGGCTTCCTTACGTGTTACTCTACGCCGTCTGTTTGGTGACGCTTGAATGTACGATTGCCTACGGCATCGAACCCAGAATGCTCGGACATGGTTTACGGCTTTCGACGTTAGTAATTATTTTATCACTGTTTTTCTGGGGCTTTCTTCTGGGGGCGATTGGTTTGTTCCTTGCGGCTCCGCTGACGGTCATGATAAAAATCATTTTGCAGGCGTTCCCTGAAACAAGATGGATTGCCATCTTTTTGGACGGTGGTAGGGAAAAGCATTGACCCTACCCGAAAGATGTTGTGTGGCTCTGGAAGAATGACGGACAAAACACCGTCCCTTCTGGAGCATTATCCCGACCTCAAGTTGGTTGTTATATCGAAGCCGACGCGAGGAATAAGTCGTGAACAGGAGATTGTTTGCCGCCATTTCGCAGTGGGGACAGTCCGACTGCAAGTTTTTTTTGGTGAATTTGTGCGGTTATTGTATTTTTGTCCCGTACACGTTCCTCTCTTACACGTATGCTGGGATACGACAAACTTGCAGTCAATCTGTAATGAATGTCAGAGGGCATCCCGAAGCCTCTGTGCCGCTTGCTCCGGGGAAATCGGGTTGATATGCAAACCTGTCCCCCACTCGAATCCCGCCGCACGGGCAAGACTCGGCAAGATCGAAAAATGCCAGTGGAACGAAGAGGACGTGTCTCCGTCAAAACAGAAAGGTTCCGTATGCAGTACGATGTTGTAGGATAACGGCTCTTTCATCCAAAACACCGCTTTTTCAAGGCGAACGATGGCACGGCGAAAAAGTTCCGAAAGTTCGCCAAGCAATGAAGCATCCACTTGATCGAAGCCCGATTCGTGGATTTTCGGATAAATCTCAATCTCTCCCGCAAATCGACTGACGAACGGACAAAGAAGCACGAAATGTGGGGTTTCTTCCACGATCCGCTCGCCGGTTCGTATTTCGCTTTGGAGATGGTCGCACCAGAAACAACGTTGGTGTTTCCGGGTATATTTTCCGGCACGGTTCAGCATTTGCGACAGCGACGGCGGCAGAAACGGCATTGCGACGAGTTGGCTGTGCGAATGGGGAAGCGAGGCACCCGCCGCCGCCCCTACGTTTTTGAAAATTTGGACAAATGTCCAGCGGACATCTGTACGTAATGTTTCGAGCCGCAGCCGATACATTGCCAGCATGTCGGCAATCTCCGATGGAGTCAATTCGCTGACGCTCAAAACGTGCCGGGGGGTGTCGATAATGACTTCGTGCAATCCAATGCCGTCCGCTGTCTGCGGATTCCAGCGGCTCCCTGTCGTCCGCCGTCTGCGGTTTCTCTTTACCTCACCGGGTACTACGGCGGGATACTTGTTCGGCACGACCCGGACACGCCAGCCGGGCGAGTTCGGTACGGTGTCGGCATTCCGAAAGGCGATGATTTCATCGGTTGTGAGAGATTCGTTCCCTTCGCAAAAGGGACAAATGCCTTGAAATGGCTTATTGGCAATGTCGAACTGATGGGGTCGGGCGGCTCGTTCCTCAGCAACGATGACCATTCGCCCCGTCAGGAAGTCGTGTCGATATTCCGGCATGTTTTTTCATTTCGCCGGTACTCCGGCACCAAAAAAACGGCACCGAAACATCAACGTTTCGGCACCGTATTGAACGAAGGAACACGTTCCAACCTAGTTTTACCGCATTATTTTCTCAGCATCGGGAGAAGCGGCAGGGCGGTGCGTTCGCACGCAGCCGGAAAACAGGCTTGCGGAGCAGCCTTTTCGCAGGCTTGCGGGGCACAGGCTTCGCAAGCGGCGGGGGCGGCTTTCTCGCAAACACGTGGGGAAACTTTTTCGCAAACTTGCGGTGCACAGGGCTCGCAAGCGGCTGGGGCTGCCTTTTCACACGCTTTCGGAGAAACTCTTTCGCAAGCGGGCGGCGCACAGGGTTCACAAGCGGCGGGGACTGCCTTTTCGCACGCTCGCGGAGCGGCTTTTTCGCAGGCTAACGGCGCACAGGGTTCACAAGCGGCTGGGGCTGCCTTCTCACACGCTTTCGGAGAAACTCTCTCGCAAGCGGGCGGCGCACAGGGTTCACAAGCGGCGGGGGCAGCCTTTTCACACGCTCGTGGAGAAACTTTCTCACAAGCCTTCACTGCCACACACGGCTCCACGGGCGTGCATGGGTCGCAGGAGCGAACCACCCGGGTACCGAAAAGAAAACTGAACAAACTATCGCTGGCGACAGCATGCGAACCTGAAAAAACAACCAGCGATACGAGCAACACTGGTAACATCATTTTACGAGACATTCTGGAATCTCCTATAAATTAAAAGGCCTTTGATGCTTTCAACGTTATGCAACACACATAACATCGGTGAACTTCTCTTCGTTCAATCTTCGCGAATGCCGCACCGGCGGCAAACCGCAATTTTTCCTACCCTTGCAATCGGTATTTCTCCAGATCAAAATGAATGTGAAAAGCCGATTGCTTCAATAATTTTCCAAGTTACCATCCGATGCAGCATCATAAACGTGTTTTTCGTTATAATTGCTACAAACGGAAGCCCCTTTGCCCATCCTCTAGCCGTAAGTCTTGAAAGACCATAATAAAACCCTACAATGACCGGTTATGAAAAATTACTTTCGTGCCATCCGGCAATCGTTTTGCAACCGCCTTGGGCTAGTCATAGGGAGTTTCTTTTGTGCCTTGATGATCGGCATTCTCTGGGGCGGTAACATTGCTGTTATCGTTTATCCCATCACGGAAATCTGTCTGAAAAAAGACAGCACCTTCTCCAAGTGGATCGGCGAAAAAATTGAGGAAAATGCACAGAAAATCAAAGAGACAGAAGAAATAGTACAACAGTTAAAATCAACACAACCCGCCCATTTTTCCCAACTTACCACCAAGAAACAATTCCTCTATCTTATTCAATGGCGGGGTACGAAGGAGGAACAAATGCTCTACCTCTATCAATGGCGGGAAACGTGGTATCGTTGGTCGCAACCTTACATTGAGCAGTACACACCGAATCGCCCCTTCCAAACGGTCGTTTTCCTGATGGTTCTATTCTTCATGGCAACGATTATTAAAGTCTGTTTCCTTGTCGTACATGCCATTATGGCAGCGACGATTGCCCAAGGGACGGCAAGGGAAATCCGGGAAGAATTTTATCGAAAAGCACTTGATTATGAAGCCAACTATTACTCTAAAGAAGGCGTTACCAATTTGATGAGCCGATTCACGACTGATATGACCGTGCTGACCAACGGCATTGGAGCAATTTACGGCAAAATCGTTCGCGAACCGCTCAAATTGATCGTCTGTGTTGCGATTGCCGCCTACATTAGTTGGCAGTTGCTCTTGATCACGATTGTATTCGTCCCTCCCGCTGCGTGGGCAATTCGCTGGCTCGCCCGATCCATCAAACGAGTCGTGCGGCGAAGTTTAGAAGAGATTGCCAATTTGTATGCCCGGCTGGCAGAAACATTCCAGTCAATCCGAATCATCAAAGCATTTACAAAAGAATCGTATGAGCATGATAAATTCCGTCATGTGAACCATGCATGTTACCGCCGGGCGATGAAAATCGCCAAATACGATGCGTTTGCCCATCCGATGATTGAACTTTTTGGAATCTTCATGGTTTGTATTGCCGTGATTATCGGTGCTTACCTTGTGATAGAGAGTCGGACAGAAATATTGGGGATTCCGATACTGAGTGAACCAATGGATATAAACATGTTAATTCTCTTTTTTGCGATGCTGGTCGGTGCTTCCGATCCGGCGAGGCGACTGGCAGATATTTTTGCTCAATTCCAAAGTGCCGCCGCTGCCGCCGACCGTATCTACACGATGATTGACCGGGCGGCACTGATTCAAGACCCCAAAAATCCGTTGCCGATGGCGAAACACCAGAATTCAATCCGGTTTGACGGCGTTTCCTTTGAATATGATCCAGATCGTCCGGTATTGAAATCAATCTCGCTGGATATTAAGTTCGGAGAGTGTATTGCCATCCTTGGAGCAAGCGGTTGTGGGAAAAGCACGTTGTTGAATTTGATTCCTCGGTTTATTGATGTCAATGCCGGTCAAGTATTGATTGATGATATGCCGACAACGTCGGTTCGGCTTCAGGACTTACGGCAACAGATCGGTTTGGTCACACAAGACCCCATACTGTTCAATGAGACGGTATTGGAAAACATCCGCTATGGGCGTGCCGAGGCAACCCGGGACGAGGTGATTACGGCGGCAAAACAGGCGTTTGCTCATGACTTTATTGAAAAGGAATTGCCGGAGGGATACGATACCATCGTGGGACCGGCGGGAGGAAAACTATCGGGAGGGCAACGTCAGCGGATTGCGTTGGCGAGGGCGATTTTGCGGAATCCTCCTATTTTCCTTCTTGACGAGGCAACAAGTCAAATTGACATTCAAAGCGAGCGGATGATTCATGACGCTTTATCCGTTTTCAAAAAAGGACGGACAACAATCATGATTACGCATCGTCTTTCGGCAGTGGAACTCGCTGACCAGATCGTGTTTATGGACGACGGAAAAATCCTTGCCGTGGGCACACACGAAGAACTTTTGAAAACGTCGCCAGAGTATGTGCGGTTGCATCAATGAGTGTTATAATGTTATGTTCGGTAACGGCATAAACTTCCATTGGCTCTGTATTGAAAACGGCATGAAAATGGTCATTTTTGTCATTCCTGCGCAAGCCAGAATCCAGTCGCATGACGTTTCCTTCTGGATTCCGGCTTGCGCCGGAATGACGGGAAAAAAACGTCCAATTTGTCCCCGTTTGCGGTTATGCCCGTTAGGTCGGGGGGTATATTTTTCCCGCTCCCAGGGTATAATTCCCGGAACGGCTGTCGGTTTTTCTGATGTTCCGCAGTCCCTATTCTATGGTTTCTTACATTTGACCTCTCCATGACCACCAGCGATAAACCTGACGACGCTTTCACCGGTTACGCCCACAAAGACAGCCTGGAAAAGGAAAAGCATGACGGCAACCATCAAATCGCCGTTTTCAAGCGAGTTGCAGGCGATATGTTGTCCGCAACCAGTTCTCTGGCAGGAGCAAAAAAACACTATCAGGAGTCGCTGGAAATTATGCGGCAACTGGTCCAAAAGGACTCAAACAATGCCCAATGGCAACGGGACTTGACCGAAAGTCTAAACAAATACGGTGATGTATTGCGGGCAAGTGGCGATCTGACAGGGGCAAAAAAACTCTACGAAGAATCAGTGGAAATATTGCGCCAACTAGTTGAGAAAGAACCAAACAACGATCAATGGCGGCGGGGGTTGACTGTTGGATTGAGCCGCACCGGCAATGTCATGCGGGCGAGCGGCGATCTGACGGGGGCAAAGAAACTGTTCGAAGAATCTCTGGTATTCACAAGACAACTGGTCGAGAAGGACTCAAACAACACTCAATGGCAACGGGACCTGATCGGATGTTTGGACCGTATCGGTGATGTTTTGGAAATGAGCGGCGACCTGGTGGGGGCGAAGGAATACCACGAAGAATCGCTGAAAATTGCGCGCCAACGGGTGGCGGCGAATCCAAACAATGACCACTGGCAACGAGAACTCGCCTCCAATTTGACCAAAGTCGGCGATACCCTGACAACGAGCGGCGATCTGGCAGGTGCAAAACAACACTACGAAGAATCGCTCCACATCTTGCGCCAAATGGTCGAAAAAGACCCCGAAAATGGTCGATGGCAGCGGGACTTGGCAATCTGTTTGGGACACGTCGGCAATCTCATGAGGGCGTGCGGCGATCTGACCAGTACGCAGAAATACCATAACGAGTCGCTGGAAATCATGCGGCAACAAATACGGAAGGACCCAAACAATACCCATTGGCAAAGGGACTTGAGTCGGGGATTAGACCGAATCGGGAATATCTTGAAAATGAGCGGCGATCTGACCCGTGCGAAGGAACACTACGACGAATCGCTGGAAATGATGCGGCAACTGGTCATGAAAGACCCCAACAACACCGGATGGCAACATGATTTGAGCGGAAGTTTAGACTGCGTCGGTGATGTTCTGAAAATGAGCGGCGATCTCAACGGTGCGAAGAAACACTATGCGGAATCGCTTGAAATCATGCGTCAACTGACAACGATGACTCCCGATAATGCCAAATGGCAACTGGACTTGAGCGGTAATTTAGACCGTGTCGGTGATATTCTGAAAGTAACCGGCAATTTGAGCGGTGCGAAAGAGCACTACGAGGAATCACTCGGAATCATGCGCCGCCTGGTTACGAAAAACCCCAATAATGAGCACTGGCAGTGGAATTTGACCGTGAATCTGGATAAAATCGGAGATGTCTTGAAGGCAAGCGGAGTGCTGGCTGATGCAAGGGAACACTATGAAGAATCTCTGGAAATCATGCGACGGCTCAGCGTGAAGGACCCCAACAACGCCGAATGGCAACGGGACTTGACCATACGTCTAGACCGCATCGGCACTGTCCTGAAAATGAGCGGCGATCTGACCGGTGCCAGGCAGCACTACGAGGAATCGCTGGAAATTATGCGGCGGCTGACCGTGAAAGACCCCAACAATGCCGAATGGCAACGAGACCTGACAATTAGTTTGGACCACGTCGGCAATGTTCTGAGAACGAGCGGCAACCTGACCGGCGCGAGGCAATACTACGAGGAATCATTGAAAATCATGCGGCAACTGGCATGGAAGGACCCCGATAACGCCGAATGGCAACGTGACGTGATCCTCTGTCTAGACCGTCTCGGTTCTGTTCTGAAAACGAGCGGCGATCTAATTGGTGCAAAGCGGTATTATGAAGAAATGTTGGAAATCAGCCGTCAAATGACGGTGAAAAGTCCCAACAACAACCAAAGGCAACTGGGTCTGATCAAGAGTTTGGACCGCGTCGGCGATTTCCTGAAAACGAGTGACGATCTGACCGGTGCGAGGCAACATTATGAAGAATCGCTGGCAATCATGCGAAAATTGGTCATGAAAAACGAAAACAATACCCATTGGCAACGGGGATTGACCGTGAGTTTGGACCACGTTGGTGACATTCGGATTATGAACAACGATCCGACCGGTGCAAAGCAACACTATGAAGAATCGTTGGAACTCATGCGGCGATTGACCGAAAAGGACCCGAACAACGCCGGATGGCAACGAGACGTGTCCGTGAGTTTATACAAAATCGGCAATGCCTTGAGAATGATGGGCGATCCGGTTGACGCGAGGAAACATTACGAAGAATCGTTGGACATAATGCGCCAACTAGCGGCGAAGGATCCTAACAACGGTCAATGGCTCCATGACCAAACCGCTAGTTTGGACCGTATTAGCGATGTCTTGAGAACAAGCGGCGATCTGGTTGGAGCGAAGCAATACAACGAAGCGTCGCTGGAAATCATGCGGCGGCTGGTCGTGAGCGACCCCGAAAATGTCCAATGGCAACTGGGCTTAAGTGGGTGCCTAGACCGTGTTAGTGATTTCTTGGAAACGAGCGGCGACATGGACGGTGCAAAGAAACATCATGAAGAATCAGTGACGATCATGCAGAATCTGGTCAAAAAAGACCCCAACAACACTCAATGGAAGATGGGATTGGAAGAGAGTTTAACAAAATCGGGGAGAGTATATTAGAGTGTGTATAAAACCCAGTGACTTCCTTCAACCGATCCATGTGTAATGACGGGCTTCCCTACTATACCGGGAACTTTCCTTGACGCAGCATATTTTTTCGTCGTAGCGGAAGCCTTTGTTGTCCCAGCGTTTTCGCCAAAGACCCACCCGATTTTCATCGAGTGGATACTGTTTGCCAATACCCTTTTTTTGCAAGCCTGTAGAGGCGGCGAGGGCGAAACGTGTGACTTGTTTTTTTGTTCTAAAATCTGTGAATAACGGCACTGTAGCGATTCCATGCATTTGCCCTACAGAGAAAAAGGGGACAACGAAACAATGCCAGACCAATTTTGCCACACTCTATTGTGCTCCGACAGCAATTTGTAGCGGTATTCTCATAACAGGCACGGTTTCATCATTCGTTTCCAGCGAAATATATGCCTGTTGTCCGTCGCCGCCAAAACCATAACTTCCGGTGGGAGCGTCTTCCGGGACTTCAATCGTCAGCGAAAACCGACGAAGAGTACCAGTATCCATCGGCGACGAAAGTTCCGCCCGAAGCCAACTAGGCTCTACCGCTTGGACTTGCACCGAAGCCGACTGTGCCGACACTCCTGAAAATTGAATCGCAATCTCCCGGGAAAGATTCTTGCCAAAATTGACTACCCCCGTCTCTCGGTTATACCCCTGACCGCTAATTGAAACATTTCCGCTAATGACTCCGCTGACCAGAAAATTAACACTTGCCTGACTCGGATAGTTCGTCTTAACCTGAAACCATTCTTGAAATGTTCCCACCGGCAACCCCGGTTTGAGCGTGAGGGTTCCTTCCATGATTGATTTGGCTAACGACAAATACCCGCTGTCATTGTCTGTTTCACTGGGTGGGGCAGGTTCACATTGGAAATCAAAATGTTCGTGATCCGTCCATGTCAGCGCAGTAAGTTGAAGCGGTACATCCTCGAATCCGTAGAAACGAATTGTTGCCGTCCGGGTCGCACCGGCAGAAACTCTCGACAAATTGATGGAGGGAGGCTGCACAATGACTGGGGTCGTGAAAACTCCTTCAACGGTGAGCCGAACTTCGCGGTTGTCAGGATCATTCGTCCGAATAATACCGCCCTGGGAAAATTTTCCCGCCATGGCACGTTCGGCATTGTATTTCAAGTGGCACGTTGCTGTTTTTCCGGGCGAAACGCGGGTGGGGGTGATGTCAATGCCGGTGCAGGAACATGTCGTCCGATCGAGCATTAGGATCAGGTCTTGAGAACCCACGTTTTTAATATAAAAGTCGTGCGACCCGGTGGCTTTGACATCCATGACACCGAAGTAGTGAACAGTTTCCTCGATGGACACTTTGGCATTGGGGTTGTCTGTTTGCGCAAATGCTCGTTCAATGAGTTTTTCGTAGGATTGCGTTTCACCTTCCATCTGCCATGCGTTGTTTGCGAGGAAACCTCGGGCAAGGCTGAGGCCGAGCAATGATCCTAAAACACATGATGCCATAACAGCTGTAAAAAGAGTCCGTACCATAGATAATCCGAAGGGTTAGAACGATCAAGTGGAGGACAAGGGATTCGACACGGTTCTTGCAACGTTTTACAGGATAATGATTTAGAACAAATTCTAGAATCCGGTGTCATTAAAAGCGTCATTATCGCTGATAATCCTGAAAATAGGCAACTGTTCGATGTTATTTCTGTGTGATCATCACTTCCCCCCAACATTCGGGAGGCTATTCTACTTCTTGTCGAGTAACACGTCAAGTATGCTGTTTTGGTTCCCATGCGATCTTCAAGTTTCACATTTTGTTAAACCCGAGAAGTTGGAGAGTTTTTCTGGGAGAATAGCGAAATTCGTCTGATAGTTCCCGCCTGTTTTCTCCGGGTTTTTGTACCAGATTCAACAAGGCGACCGCCGCATTCGTCAACGCAATAAAAATGTTGCCTACACGCTTCAAGTAATGCTTGTCCTCGTCCCACCACCGATCCTTGCAGTTAAAATTCTGATGCCTGACCGGCGGACTTGCGTCCGCCGCTCGTGTGCGGTCGCTCGTGTGCGGTCGCTCACTCCTTCATTTCCAGCACAAGGCGATCTCCCGGAAACAGTTGCAAGTTGTCGCCAAAGCCCGATGGACTGAATAATACCTTCTCCCAATCCAATGATGTGACCATCGGTTCGCCATTCTCACGAGGACGAACATGCTTGAGCGTGAATTGTATGAGTTGTGCAGGATTCACGTTAAGTCCATGCATGTTGGCAATCGCCTGCATCACCGTATCATTACCGGTACAATTAAACATCATGACCCTATCGCCGAACTCGTTCACTTTCAGAACGATATAATACTGTTTGCTATTGTACGAAAACATGTCGACAGCAACCTGTGGATTGTCCAGGAACTGCGAAAGATGGGTCTCTATTGCCTTCTTGCATTCAGGTATCGTTAATCCGCTGACACGAACCTGACCATAAGCCCCCAGCGTGATACGTCCGTCCGGCGAGACCGTATGGTCGCCAGCAATCTGCTGCATGTCTCCCATTCGGGTAAGTGTTACGGTAACGGTAACTTTGTCACCTAACTTTTCGTTCAGACGTTTCGTAATGGCTTCTTGCACTTCGTCCGTGGACATTCCGCCGACTTTGACGGAACCGTAAACACTGCCGAGTTGAATGACACCGCCCGGTTCCACTGAAAACGTACCTGTCGGGTCGTCCGGCAGTGTGCCAATGACATTGACGACCACAATATCGAACACGCGCAACTTGTACGGTGCTTTCGGCACCAAATTGATTGCTTCGACGCTCAAAATATCCGGCGATTCAATGATGTACGCCGACCACGGTTGCATCCCGTTGCGAGGGATGGTTATTCTCTCTCTTGCCGGGTCTCTCACCGTATAGGGCGTAAATCCCGTCCCCTCTCCCTTTGGGAGAGGGCTAGGGTGAGGGCTATTTGCGTCTTCACCGGTTTCTCTCACTTACTTCGACCTCTCGCACCCTCTCCCCCACACCCCACCTCCACC